>Ga0310695_10013531_pt1 | contig 11193 bp, 9 predicted proteins | sample RumenRJG_04DNA_FD_203882 | JGI IMG/M metagenome (GOLD analysis project Ga0310695, IMG submission 203882) | Bovine rumen microbial communities from Lethbridge, Alberta, Canada - RJG_04 (v2) (version 2) | ecosystem: Host-associated > Mammals > Digestive system > Stomach > Rumen | place: Canada... | reverse complement strand
CTTACCGATAATATCTAATGCGTCTTTGATAGTAGGCATATCCAATTACCTCCTTCGGTGGTACTGTTTCTTACTATTATTATACGCTATTTCTCGTCAAAAACCAACCATTTGTTGTGACAGAGCCATAAAAATAAAGATTGTTTTCGCAGGGAGCGGAAAAAGAAGGGAGTATGGGCTATGAAACTAAAAGCGAAGGTATTGATCGGGCTGAACGTAATGCTCTTGGTCGTCGCGATTTGCGTTGGCTTTATCGCTTACCGCAACGCGAACGAGGGCTTCGACGTCGCGCTGGAGATGAAGGCCGACGGCGATTTGACCCAGATGGAGGCTTTGATCAGCACGAAGTATCCGGGAGCGTGGTCCGTCAAGGGCGAAGACCTTTATAAAGGCGACTTGAAGATCAACGGCAATTTCGATCTCGCCGACAAACTGAAGGGTCTGTCGGGCGACCATGTGACGATTTTCCGGGGCGACACCCGCGTCGCGACGTCCTTCCAGGGCGAGGGCGGCAAGCGTCCTGTCGGCACGAAGGCTTCGGCGGCGGTCATCGACCAGGTGCTGAAGCAGGGTGGAAAATTCAACGGCCATGCCGAGGTGCTCGGCAACCAATACCTCTGCGGCTATCATCCGCTGAAGAGTGCGGACGGTAAGGTAATCGGCATGCTGTTCGCCGGTATTCCGACGGAGGAGATCAACGCAATCCAGAATAAATTCATCATGTCCATCGCGTTTGCGGTAATCGTCCTGCTCCTCATCGTGGTCGCCCTTTCGTGGGTTGCGGTCAACAAGGTGATGACGACGATGGAGGTCGTCAACAACCGGATGTTCGACATCGGATCGGGCGACTTCCGGGGCGACGACCTCGACGTCACGAGCAGCGACGAGATCGGCCAGCTTGCGGTCGCAGCGAACAAGCTGAAGAAATCGCTGCGCGATCTGATGGCGAACGTGTCGTCCTCCTCGGAGCGGCTTGCGGCGGCCAGTGAAGAGCTGACAGCCAACGCTTCCGATACGACGAAGACGATTACGAACGTGGCGAACGCGGTTATCTCGATGGCGGAGAGCGCGGGCGAGCAGTGCAACGAGCTGGTCGGCGTCGCGTCCCAGACCGACGGCATGACCAACGAAATGAAGAATATGTACGACGCTTCGCAGGAAATGAAGAAGACGGCGCAGAGCAGCCGCGAGGGCGTCGACGAAGGGCGCGCGGCGGTCAACGAGGCCGTCAGCTCCATGCAGCAGATGGCGAGCCAGATGGAAGAGGCGTCGCAGGTTGTCAGCACGCTGGGCGACCGGTCGAAGGAAATCGGCCAGATCGTCGAAACGATTTCGAATATCGCCGACCAGACGAACCTCCTGGCGCTGAATGCGGCTATCGAGGCGGCGCGCGCCGGCGAGGCGGGCCGCGGCTTCTCGGTCGTCGCCGAGGAAGTCAGGAAGCTGGCCGAGCAGTCCGGCGAGGCAGCCAGCAACATCGCGTCGTTGATCGGCGGCATCCAGAAGGATACGGATGCGGCAGTTGCGGCGATGGAGCGGCAGAATCTTGCCGTACAGTCCAGCTCTGAGGTCGTCAATCGTGCAGGCGAGGCTTTCGCGAAAATCGACGGCCGCGTCAACGAGCTGTACGGTCATATCGAGACCGCGATCAAGAGCATCAACCACGCGACGGCCAGCAGTCAGCACGTTACGGAGTCGGTGCAGAAGATCCAGGCGCTGGCCAACGGCGTTACGGACAAGTCGCAGAACGTTTCCGCGGCTACCGAAGAGCAGGCGTCGGTCATGCACCAGATTACCGGCGCGGCCAACGAGCTGGCAAACATGGCGATCAAGCTGCAGGAAGATATCGGGCATTTCAAGGTCTAATAGAGTCACGAAAAAGGAGCGGCACGAAAGTGCCGCTCCTTTTTGCGTATTGCGGATAATCGCATAGTGTGATACAATCAGTTCCGAAAAGGTGTTTGCCACACGGCAGGCGGTCAAATCTCAGCCCCTGAAAGGGGGCGTTGCCGATGACGAGATACGATTTTTTCGCGCTGATTTTTGTTTTCGCGTTATGCGTAATCGCTCTGAAAGCATGAGAAAAGCCGCCTCACGCTCCCAACGGTAGGCGGCTGATCTCAATCAGTTTCTGAAATTCGGGGCTGACCGTTTGTCGGCAGCACCTTTTCTTTATGTTTATTATAGCGCGTCCATCTGTTGCCGTCAATTTATTTTGTGTCGGTATTTTCTTGATTTTTCGGGGGGCTTCCCCTATAATTGGTATCAACCAAAAATGTACCGGGGGGTGCGGAGATGGAAGAAAAACTGAAGCTGTACGGGTTCAACAACCTGACGAAATCTCTGAGCTTCAATATTTACGATATCTGCTACGCGAAGACGGAGCGGGAGCAGCAGGACTATATTCGGTACATTGATTCGCAGTACAATTCCGAGCGTCTGACGAATATCCTTTCCCGCGTCACGGAAATGATCGGCGCGAAGATTCTCAATATCGCGAAACAGGACTACGATCCGCAGGGCGCCAGCGTGACGCTCCTCGTCGCCGAAGAGGCGGCGCTGGAAAGCGGAGAAAAGCTGCCGCGCGCCTTGCGCGATACGGTGGTCGCCCATCTCGACAAGAGCCATGTGACGGTGCACACCTACCCCGAATACCACCCGGACACCAGCATCGCCACGTTCCGCGTCGACATCGACGTGGCGACCTGCGGCACGATTTCGCCGCTCCAGACGCTGGACTATCTGATCAGCAATTTCGATTCGGACATCATCACGATGGATTACCGCGTGCGCGGCTTCACACGGGACATCACCGGCAAGAAGATTTTCATGGAAAACAAGATGACGTCCATTCAGGACTATATCAACCCGGAGACGCTGGACGTCTACGACGCGGTGGACATCAATATCTATCAGGCGAATCTGTTCCACACGCGGATGCTGATCAAAGAGCTGGATCTGAAGAACTATCTGTTCAACACGGACATCTATGAGATTCCGCCGAAAACGCGGCTGGCCATCGGCGACAGCCTGCGGCGGGAAATGATCGAGATCTTCAGCGGACAGAACGTGTATTGAGAGTGTGGAGTTAGGAGTGTGGAGTTAGGAGTTTTTACGCGTTTTAATATGTAATAACTCCACTCTCCACACTTCTCACTTTTCTGAGTTAGGGGCGTGAGAAGTGGAAAATATGGAGCTGACCCAGGAGAACGCGCCGGTCTTGGAAGCCTTGGAGCGGATGAAGACGGCGCGTCTCGTGCCTTTTGACGTGCCAGGGCACAAGCGGGGCCGGGGCAACCCGGAACTGACCGCTTTCCTCGGCGAGAAGTGTCTCTCGGTGGACGTCAACTCGATGAAGATGCTGGACAATCTCTGCCACCCGGTCTCGGTGATCCGGGACGCGGAGCGATTGGCGGCGGAGGCTTTCGGCGCGGCGCACGCTTTTTTCATGATCGGCGGCACGACCTCGGCGGTGCAGGCGATGATCCTAACGGCGGCGGGCCGCGGCGATGAGATCATTTTGCCGCGTAACGTCCATCGGAGCGTCATCAACGCGATGATTCTCTGCGGCGCGGTTCCTGTGTATGTCGATCCGGGCATGGACCGGCGGCTCGGCATCGCCCTTGGCATGAAGCCGGAGGACGTGGAGGCGGCGATTCTCGCCCATCCGAAAGCAAAGGCGGTATTCGTCAACAACCCGACCTATTACGGCATTTGCTCCGACATGCGCGCCATCGCGCGCCTTGCCCATGAGCACGGGCTGCTGCTCTTGGCGGACGAGGCTCACGGCACGCATTTTTATTTTCACGACGACCTTCCGGCGGCGGCGATGCACGCGGGCGCGGACATGGCGGCGCTCAGCATGCACAAGTCGGGCGGCTCGCTGACGCAGAGTTCGATGCTCTTGATCGGGGACGCCGTTTCCGAGGGTTATGTGCATCAGATCATCAATCTGACGCAGACTACCAGCGCGTCGTACCTCCTGATGGCGAGCCTCGACATTTCCCGGCGCAGTCTTGCGCTGCACGGCAAGCAGATTTTCGACAAGGTGATTCGCCTCGTCGAGTACGCCCGGGAGGAAATCAACGACATCGGCGATTATTACGCCTATTCGCGGGAGCTTGCAAACGGCGGCTCGGTGTTTGACTTCGACGTGACGAAGCTCTCGATTTTCACGCGGCCGACAGGGCTGGCGGGCATCGAGGTCTATGACCTTCTGCGGGACGAATACGACATACAGACGGAGTTCGGCGACATCGCGAATCTTCTCGCTTATATCTCCGTGGGCGACCGGGAAAAGGACATTGAGCGGCTCGTGGCGGCGCTGTCGGAGATTCGGCGGTGCTACCGCAAGGACCAGACGGGCATGCTGGAGGCCGAGTATATTCAGCCGAAAGTCCTTTGCGGGCCGCAGCATGCCTTTTACGCGCCGAAGAAATCGCTGCCCATCGACGAAACGGAGGGCCGCGTTTGCAGCGAGTTCGTCATGTGCTATCCGCCGGGAATCCCGATTCTCGCGCCGGGGGAGCTCATTACGAAGGAAATTCTCGACTACATCCGTTACGCGAAGGAAAAGGGCTGCTCGATGACGGGCCCGGAGGATATGGACATTTTGCGGCTGAACGTGATGGAAGAATAAACGGAGGAACGTCATGGAACTTTGGTTTACCGAGCCGCACACGGAAAATGTGCGGTTCTCGATGAAGGTGGACAAACAGGTTTACAGCGGGAAGAGCGAGTTCCAGCGCATCGACATTTTCGACTCGCTGGAGTTCGGACGCGTGCTGGTGCTGGACGGCTACACCATGCTGACCGAGAAGGACGAGTTCATGTACCACGAGATGATTGTCCATGTGCCGATGTGCGCGCATCCGAACGCGCGGCGCGCGCTGGTCATCGGCGGCGGCGACGGCGGCTCGGTGCGCGAGCTGGTGCGATACGAGGCGCTGGAGCATATCGATCTCGTGGAGATCGACGAGGAGGTCGTCGAGGCGTGCAGGAAATATCTGCCGCAGACAGCGGGAAAGCTGGACGATCCGCGGGTCCATATCCACTATGAGGACGGGCTGAAATTCATTCGCCACCACGAGGATGAATACGACGTCATCGTCGTGGATTCCACCGATCCCTTCGGTCCGGGAGAAGGGCTTTTCACCCGCGAGTTTTACGGCAACTGCTTCCGCGCGCTGAAGGAAGACGGCATCATGGTCAACCAGCATGAAAGCCCCTTTTACCAGGAAACGGCCCATGCCATGCAGCGCGCCCACAAGCGCATCGTCAATTCGTTCCCGCTGGCGCGGGTCTATCAGGTGCACATCCCAACGTATCCGTCCGGCCATTGGCTCTTCGGCTTCGCGTCGAAAAAATACCATCCGGTCAAGGGCGTGGATTGGGCAAGATGGGAAAAACTCGGTATCAAGACGCGCTATTACAATCCGAAGCTGCACGCAGCGTCCTTCGCGCTGCCGACCTATGTGGAGGATATCTTGAAGAGCGAAGAGCCGGAAGAAGAATAAGGAAACTTTAGCCATTCGATGGAAAGCCTTGCATCGGATGGCTTTTTTGTCGTCCGATTTTCTTAACCGTATCTTAATCTTCTTTTCATGGTCGTCCAAAACGGGGATTCTATGATATAGTAGAAGAAACAGGAGGAGGCGGGTTTCATGCTTCGATGGGTAATGGGGCTTTTAACGGCGGTGTGGATGGTTTCGGGGACGGCTCTGGCGGCGCCCCTGTCGGCGGAGCGTCCGGTGGTGGCGGTGATTCCTTTCGGCGTCAAGGCGGCGGTGTCGCGGGACATCACGCTGGAAGACGCGACGATCGTCAGCGATTACGTTTGCGACGCGCTGATAAATTCCGGTTCTTTTGACGTGGTGGAGCGGGAACGGCTCAAGGAGATTTTAAAGGAGCAGGCGCTCGGGCACAGCGGGCCGGTGGACGAACGCACGGCGGCGGAATTCGGAAGGCTGGTCGGCGCGAAGTATATTATTTGCGGCAATATTACAGGGCTTTCCACGCGAAAGACGACGGGCGAGGTCGTCGGGCTGGGCGTATCCAAGTCGAAGGTGTTCGCCCATGTGGCGGCACGCTGCATCGAGGTGGAGACGGGCCGGGTATGGCTGGCGGGGCGCGGCGACGGACGCGCGACGAACACGCAGATGAACGCGCCTTTCCGGATTATCCGCATCGGCACGGACAAGGTGGATTTCGAGCAGGTGCACAAAGCTTTGGAGGACGCGGCGGACAGCCTCGTGAACGGCAGAGAGGGCTTTCTGAAGCGTATGCGCGACCATGAGCGGCGCGGCGAGGATTAAGGGCGCGCTGTTCGTCGTTTTCGCAATATTCCTTTTGTCCGCGCGAGGCGGGGCGGCGGCTCCGACCGCGACGGTCATGGTGGGCGAAGTGGCGGGCTACGGCGACTACACGCTGCAAGCGGGATTTTATGAGACGTTCCGGGATATTTTGGAGGAATCGCTGATTGCTTCGGGGCGGCTCCGGCCGGTAATGCGCCGTCCGTCGGCGGAGGACGCGGCGAAGTTTTCCTTGGTCCACATGGACGCGATTGCCCGCGGCCATCAGTATCGACGGGAAATGGCGGGGGCGGCGCTGATCCGTTACGCCGACGCCGCCTATGGTCGGCAGGATGAGGAAACGGCGAAGGAATGGCGCAAGAAGAAAAACGAGCCTTACGTGCTCGGCCCGAAAGCGGCTAAAACCGCGCGGATGCTGGGCCTTCGCTACGGCTCGGAATATCTGATGTTCTGTAATCTGGGCGGCGTGGACGTGGATCGGGTGCGTTCGATTTGGAACGCCGGCGTTCGGGATTTTGAGATGCGAGCGAAAGAAATTCGCGCGGAACTTTCCTATTATATTGTCCATGCAGCCACCGGGCAGGTCTATGAAGGCCATGACGCCATGGAGAAACGCGGGCAGCTGATCCAGATTGTCGTCGGGCAGTACGGCAAGGGCTTTACCGTGGAGCAGCTCTTGCTGGCAGTGCTGGATCGGCAGGCGAAGCGCGCGGCGGAAGGCGCCGTGAAGGAAGGACTGCCTCGGTTGCGCGGGGACGAGGCGGAGGCGCATGGCGACGGACTGCCGGCTTTGCGAAAAGAGCTTTTCGCGATAACGCCCTTTGCCAGCCGCGTCCGCATCACGAATCTTTCCGACGAGGAGGTTTCGTCTTACGTTGTCGCGGAAGATTATCTTTTGGACGAATTGACGAAGCGGGGCCTTTCTTTTGCGGATTTGGCGCCGGGGACGCGGGCAGCGCGTCAAGACGAGGCTTTATTGGACAAGCGCAGATTGTCAGATGCGAAGCCGCGCTGGCTTCTTTCGGGGGCGTTGACCGATCTTGGCGTCGCCGAGTCGAAGCGCCCCGGCAGCACGGCGTTCGTCGTTCGCGTCGGTCTTTCCGTCCGCGTGCTGGACGCGGTTACGGGGGAGCAGGTATTTGTCACCACCGGCGGCGGCGAATCCGCGGCGAAAAAATACGAGGTGGGGCTGTTCGGCGTTCATCTGCTGAAAGCCGGAACGCAGGAATTCAGCGAGGAATGCCTGTACGAGGCGATGCAGAAAGCCGTGAAGGAAATCGCGGAGAAAATCGGGAATCACTACGGAGCATAAAGCTGAGGGTGCGCAAAACGCACCCTCAAATTTTTGCGGTAGGAAAATAGGAAAGTAGGATTTTCCTACTTTCCTACCACAGAAATTTCGATTGGGATTTTGATTGCGGATTTGGCGGGAAGCAAGTTATAATTTATGCGAATTCCATACCGTTCATTATTTATCCTTGAAGCTCGTAAGCAGAATAAAATCATCACGCCGAAGCAAATTTTTCGCCGCGGCGATTTTTTGTTGCAATATCCCTTTTATCCGACGGCAAAATATGTTACAATCAGAAAAGATGTTCGCCAACGGATTTTTCTTCCGTGGCGCTGGAAGGAGTATGAATAATGGCAGCAGAGAAGAAGGAAAAGAACAAGGGAGTCGAGCTTTCGCCGGACAAGAGTCTGGCGCTGGAAAAGGTGCTGAAGGACTTGCACAAGACCTTCGGGGACGGTTCCATCATGCGTCTCGGAGAGGCTACGGCCAATATGAACGTGGAAGTCATCCCGACGGATATACTGCCGTTGGACGTGGCGCTGGGTGTGGGCGGACTGCCCCGCGGGCGCATCATCGAGGTTTACGGGCCGGAGTCTTCGGGCAAGACCACGGTGACGCTGCACATGATCGCCTCGACGCAGAAGCGCGGCGGCGTGGCGGCTTTCATCGACGCGGAGCACGCCCTCGATCCGATTTATGCGAAAAAACTCGGCGTGGATATAGATAACTTGTTGATCTCCCAGCCGGACAACGGCGAGCAGGCGCTGGAAATCGTGGAAGCTCTTGTCAGAAGCGGCGCCATCGACATCATCGTGGTGGACTCGGTGGCGGCTCTCGTGCCGAAAGAGGAAATCGACGGCGATATGGGCGCTTCCCACGTCGGTCTCCAGGCGCGCCTGATGAGCCAGGCCATGCGCAAGCTCACCGGCTTCATCTCGAAATCCAAGGCGGTGGCGGTATTCATCAACCAGATTCGCGAGAAGGTCGGCGTCGTTTACGGAAATCCCGAGACGACCACCGGCGGCCGCGCGCTGAAATTTTACTCCACGATCCGCGTGGAGGTCCGGAAGGGCGAAGTCCTGAAGCAGGGCACGGAGTCCATCGGCGCGCATACAAAGGCGAAGATCGTGAAAAACAAAGTCGCGCCGCCGTTCCGCGTGGCGGAGTTCGACATCATGTACGGAGAGGGCGTTTCCCGGGAAGGCTGCGTGCTGGATATGGCCGCGGAGTTTGACGTGGTGAAAAAGAGCGGTTCGTGGTATTCTTATGAGGGGACGCGTCTCGGGCAGGGCCGCGACGCTGTGAAGGCGATGCTGAAGACGGACCGGAAACTTTACGAGGAGCTCTCGGAAAAGGTGCTGGCCGCTTTGAAGGCTCAGGCGGAGGAAGCGGAAAAGGAAGCCCAGGCGAAGCGCGCGAAGGCAGTGGAGACCGCGGATGCGGAAGAAACCTGAAAGGCCTAAGCCGTCCGCGCTGGCAAAAGCTGTGGAGCTTTTGGCGGGACAGGAACATTCCAAGCGGAGGCTCACAGAAAAGCTGCGAATTCGGGGCTACGAAGAGAAAGAAATCGACGGGGCCGTGGAGCGTCTGGAAGAACGGCATTATTTGGACGACGAAGCGGCCTGCGCCCGCGCCTATCAGCGGTTTTACGAGGACGGGGCCATGAGCTGTCGGCAGATCGAGCAAAAGCTGCTGACGCGCGGCTTCCCGCCGGCGCTGGTTCGCGCGTCGGCGCCGCAGGACCCCGACAGGGACGAGCGCGAGGAAAAGGCGGCGGTTCGTTCGCTCAAAGGAAAATTCCACGGTCCCTCGCAGACGGAGAAGATGAAGCAGTTCCTCTATCGGCGCGGCTTTTCCTATGAGGTGTGCGACGCGGCCGTCGAGGCGTTTTTGGAAGAAAATCCCGAGTTCAGGATGGAGGAGAAGGATTCCTATGAAGAATGAATTGGTGCTGGTGCTGGATTTCGGCGGTCAGTACAACCAGCTGATTGCCCGCCGGGTGCGGGAATGCGACGTCTATTGCGAGGTGCATCCGCACACGCTGCCTCTCTCCGAGATTCGCGCGAAACAGCCGAAGGGCATTATCCTGACCGGCGGCCCCCAGAGCGTTTACGGTGACGGCGCCCTGTCCTACGACGAGGAACTGTTCTCTTTGGGCGTTCCGGTGCTGGGCATCTGTTACGGTTCGCAGCTCATGGCCCACGCGCTGGGCGGCGAAGTGAAATCCGCCGAGACCAGCGAATACGGGCGGGCGGAGCTGGAGATTGCCGCGCCGTCGTCGCGCCTGTTTGCGGGCGTCAGCGCCAGGACCGTCGTATGGATGAGCCACACCGACCGCGTGACGCGCGTGCCGGAGGGCTTCACGGTGACGGCGAAAACGGCGGACTGCCCGATTGCCGCCTTCGAGAACGCTGCGAAGGGCCTTTACGCCACCCAGTTCCATCCCGAGGTCATGCATACCGCCGAGGGGCAGACCATGCTGCGGAACTTTGTGCGGAACGTCTGCGGCTGCGCAGGCGACTGGACCATGGGGCCGTTCATCGAAAATACCGTGGCCGCCCTGCGGGAAAAGATCGGCAAGGGCCGTGCCCTCTGCGCGCTGTCCGGCGGGGTCGATTCGTCGGTGGCGGCGGCGCTCCTGTCGAAAGCCATCGGAAAACAGCTCACCTGCGTCTTCGTCGATCACGGCCTTTTGCGGAAAAACGAGGGCGACGAGGTCGAGGCGGCCTTCGGCCCAGGCAGCGGTTTTGACCTGAATTTCGTGCGCGTCAACGCGGGGGCGCAGTTCTTCGCGAAGCTCCAGGGCGTCACCGAGCCGGAGCGGAAGCGCAAGATCATCGGCGAGGAATTCATCCGCGTATTCGAGGCGGAAGCGAAAAAAATCGGCGCCGTGGACTTCCTCGTGCAGGGCACTATTTACCCCGACGTCATCGAAAGCGGCCTCGGCAAAGCCGCCGTCATCAAGTCCCACCACAACGTGGGCGGCCTGCCCGACCATGTGGACTTCAAGGAGATCGTCGAGCCGCTGCGTCTGCTCTTCAAGGACGAAGTGCGGAAAGCCGGCCGCGCGCTGGGCTTGCCCGAGAACATCGTGAACCGCCAGCCCTTCCCCGGTCCTGGCCTCGGCATCCGCATCATCGGCGAGGTCACGCCGGAAAAGGTCAGGCTTGTGCAGGACGCCGACGCCATCTACCGCGAGGAAATCGCGAACGCGGGCGCGGACAAGGAATTGGCTCAATATTTCGCCGCACTGACCAATATGCGCTCCGTCGGCGTCATGGGAGACGGCAGGACCTACGACTACGCCGTGGCGCTGCGCGCCGTGCTGACCAGCGACTTCATGACCGCCGAGCCGGCCCGCCTGCCGTGGGACGTGCTGGCAAAAGCCGCCAGCCGCATCGTCAACGAAGTCAAGGGCGTCAACCGCGTGCTTTACGACTGCACGGGCAAACCGCCGGCCACGATCGAGTGGGAATGACGCTCGAAACGGCGAAAACCCGCATGAATACAGGCTTTTTTGCCCGTCCATACTGCTCTTGATACTGGATTGATACTATTTGTGTCCGCCCGGTATTCTCAAGAGAAAAATCC
>Ga0310695_10013529_pt1 | contig 11195 bp, 9 predicted proteins | sample RumenRJG_04DNA_FD_203882 | JGI IMG/M metagenome (GOLD analysis project Ga0310695, IMG submission 203882) | Bovine rumen microbial communities from Lethbridge, Alberta, Canada - RJG_04 (v2) (version 2) | ecosystem: Host-associated > Mammals > Digestive system > Stomach > Rumen | place: Canada... | reverse complement strand
GCCACCTGAAGCGTAAGTGGAACCCTGCAATGGCTCCCTACATCTATACCGAGCGTAACGGTATTCATATTATTGACCTCCACAAGACTGTAGCTAAGATTGACGAGGCTGCAGATGCATTGAAGCAAATTGCCAAGAGCGGCAAGAAAGTGCTGTTCGTCGCTACTAAAAAACAGACTAAGGAAATCATCGCCGAGAAAGCTCAGAGCATTGGTATGCCTTATGTCATCGAGCGTTGGCCGGGTGGTATGTTGACCAACTTCCCGACTATCCGCAAGGCCGTTAAGAAAATGGCGAACATTGACAAGCTCATGCAGGATGGCACATATGCTAATTTGTCAAAGCGCGAGTTGCTGCAGGTTACCCGTCAGCGTGCTAAGCTGGAGAAGAACCTTGGTTCTATCGCTGACCTGACTCGTCTGCCTAGCGCACTTTTCGTTGTTGACGTGATGAAGGAGAACATTGCTGTTCGTGAGGCTAATCGTCTGGGCATCCCCGTATTCGGTATCGTTGATACAAACTCTGACCCCAAGAACATCGACTTTGTTATCCCTGCTAACGACGACGCAAAGGATTCAGTAGAGGCTATCCTCACTGCTTGCTGCGACGCTATCAACGAGGGTATCGAGGAGCGCAAGGTAGAGAAAGCTGATGAGAAGGCTGCTGATGCTCAGGCTGAAGGCGAGGCTACTGAAGAGGTTAAGCCTAAGCGTGCTGCACGCAAGCCCCGCAAGGCCGCTGCTGAGGAGGCTCCCAAGGCTGAAGAGGCTGCAGAGTAATTAAATGTAAGTTTAAATTTTAAAATTGTATATCAAAATGGCTATTTCAATAGACGATATCAAGAAACTTCGCGCTATGACAGGTGCTGGTCTTGCCGACGTAAAGAAGGCTTTGACCGAGGCTGAGGGCGATTTCGATAAGGCTAAGGAACTGCTTCGTGAGCGTGGTCTCGCCATTGCCGCTAAGCGTTCTGACCGTGAGACATCAAATGGTTGTGTACTCGTTAAGGCTGTAGACGGCTTTGCTGCTATGATTGCCTTGAAGTGTGAGACCGACTTCGTTGCCAACGGTGCTGACTTCATCGCTCTTACTCAGAGCATCCTGGACGCTGCTATCGCCAACAAGTGCAAGGACATCGAGGCTGTTAAGGCTCTCAATATCAATGGTCAGAGTGCTCAGGAGGCTGTTACTCAGCGTTCTGGTATCACTGGTGAGAAGATGGAGCTCGACGGTTACCTCGTACTCGAGGGTGAGAACATCGAGGTTTATGATCACATGGGTAAGCACACACTGTGCACCATGGTTCAGCTCAACAAGAATGCTGCTGAGGTAGGTCACAAGCTCGCTATGCAGGTAGCTGCTATGAAGCCCGTAGCACTGAACGCTGAGAGTGTAGACCAAAAGATTCTCGACGAGGAGTACAAGACCGCTGTTGAGAAGACTAAGCTTGAGCAGGTTGAAAAGTTCGTAGAGAACAAGCTGAAGAAGGCTGGCATCAACCCCAACCTCGTTGACTCTGAAGATCACATTGAGTCCAACACGGCTAAGGGCTGGCTCACCAAGGAGCAGGCAGACGAGGCTCGCAAGCTCATTGAGACTGCTAAGGCAGAGGGCGAGGCTCAGTTGAAGATGCCTATGATAGAAAACATCGCTAAGGGTCGTGTTAACAAGTTCCTGAAGGAGAACTGCTTGGTAGACCAGGAGTTCCAGTTCGGCGACGGCGATAAGGCTACAGTTTCTCAGTGGCTCGCTCAGCAGGACAAGGAGTTGGCTATCGTAGCCTTCAAGCGCTTCACACTCGTTGCAGAGTAATCATCAATCAGTAGATAAAAGAATGGGACAGCCAATCGGTTGTCCCATTCTTATTATTTTAAACACCAGCAGTTTCTAATACCCATCCTAAGCTTTACCATCTTACTTCACCATAACTACCAAATACTTGCTGGTAGACCAGAACAACTGCGGATTGGTTATTCGGAGTATAAACTGCTTGTTGGCATCCTGCGTCAACACATAGGCAGAAGCTGGGTGAGCCGTAAGTATCTTAGCTGAACGGCTGTAAAGGCGAATCTCTTTGTCTACACGGATATCTATTTTCGTGAAATAATCGCGGTTGAAATTATTATGCAACACCTTTCCATCGTCATAGATGCGCTGTTCCTTTAATTCTTTCTTGGTGCCAAAGACAAACCATGCCGTATTCAGTTGCTTGTCTTGCGATGTGATTGTCTGCGTCTTTTGGGTGGACTCCTCCTGCAAGGTTGAGATATTACTGTTCAAATCGGTCACCTGCTCTGTCAGTTCACCTATCTGAATATCCTTCGCCTGCAAATCAGCCTGCAATTGCTTCAACTGTACATCCTTCTCCTCCATCTGGCGTGCAAAGTTATCAATGGTACGACGAAGTTGTTCGCCACTCACAGAGCTCTGGCGCAACTGGTTTCGAAGCTTATTGATAAGCTCACGATTCTGTTGCATGGTCTGCTGAATAAATTGCAGGTTCTCTCGAATACGTTCTGTTGATGAGGCCCCCTCATCACTACGGACAATCGTGAGACGATCCTCTGCCTCATTGATAGCACGAAAACCTTCCACAATATCATTCATAGTTGACATCATGTCGTTAATTTCATTGTCCTTCATCGCAATGATACGGTTCAGCGAATCACGTTGTTGAGCCAAAGCAAGGTCCTTGGGATCTGGACCCTTTTGCTTACATGACGTTAAAGCTATCAAACCGAAGACTATCAATAATATCTTTTTCATATGCAATCACATTAATTCATTTCTCACTATTTCCTGCTACTACGATTACGAACTCTCCACGAGGCTCATGCTCCGTAAAGTGTTGGATTACCTCTTGCAAGGTTCCTCTAACGCTTTCCTCATGCACCTTTGATATCTCACGGCACACGCTGACTTGGCGCTCAGGTCCGAACACCTCAGAGAACTGTTGCAAGGTTTTAAGCACACGATAGGGCGACTCATAGAAAACCATCGTACGTTCCTCGTCGCGCAGAGATTCTATCTTTGATTGGCGACCTTTCTTCTGAGGCAGGAAACCCTCAAAGCAGAAACGGTCGCAAGGCAAGCCACTTGACACCAAAGCTGGCACAAAAGCGGTTGCCCCAGGCAGCGTCTGCACCTCAATGCCTGCACGTACTGCCTCACGGACCAGGAAGAAACCTGGATCAGAGATGCCTGGCGTACCTGCATCACTGATGAGTGCTACTGTTTGTCCAGCCTGCAAGCGCTCTACTACAGAAGCACTGGTTCCATGTTCATTAAACTTATGGTGTGACATCAAATGCTGCTGAATCTGGAAATGTTTCAGCAGAATACCCGATGTGCGGGTATCTTCAGCCAACACGAGATCGGCCTCTTTCAGTACACGGATGGCACGCAATGTCATGTCCTCCATATTACCCACGGGCGTTGGAACGATATACAATATACCCATATTCGAGGACAAAGATACAAATTATTTTTTATTTCTTGACAATAATTTCTCATTTTTTCACTATCTTTGCAGCATGATTACATATCCATCATCGGGCGAGGCACGTCGCCCAGGAAGAATAGAAGTAGTATGTGGTTCCATGTTCTCAGGCAAAACAGAGGAGCTTATCAGACGCTTGCGCCGTGCCCAGTTTGCCAAGCAGCACGTTGAGATTTTCAAGCCAGCCATCGACACGCGCTATAGCGACGAGGAAGTGGTGAGTCACGATCATAATGCCATTCACTCCACCCCTATCGACTCTTCTGCCAGCATCCTGTTGCTCTCCAGCGACATCGACGTGGTGGGCATTGACGAGGCCCAGTTCTTCGACGAAGGGTTGATTGCTGTCTGCAACGAATTGGCCAATCGTGGTGTCCGTGTCATCATTGCCGGATTGGATATGGACTACAAGGGCATACCTTTTGGACCCATGCCCGCCCTCTGTGCCATAGCCGACGATGTCACAAAGGTCCATGCCATCTGCGTGAAGTGCGGTTCACTGGCCTATGTCAGTCATCGTACAGTTCAGAACGACAAGCGCGTCTTATTGGGTGAGACACAGGAATACGAGCCCCTTTGCCGGGATTGTTACAAGCGTATAATGGAAGAAGAGAAGGCCAAAAACGAAAAAACATCCGAATAAATTTGGCTATTTCAAAAAATCATTGTACCTTTGCACCCGCTTTTTAAAGCAACGGAGATCCGCTAGCTCAGTAGGTAGAGCACAACACTTTTAATGTTGGGGTCTTGGGTTCGAGCCCCAAGCGGATCACCAAGAATAATCGGCAAGTGATTGATTTCTCAACCACCTGCCGATTTTCTTAATAGGAAAAGAGACACTTTAGTAAGTTTGCATCCAAGATGAAGAAATAATTACTATGATAGGAAGATTTATCATTTGCTGCCTGCTCTTCTCCTTGAATGTAGCAGCACAGGAAAAAGGAACGATAGACAGCGTAAGTACGCAGGAAAGTAAGTCGAAGCTGAAGGCACGGCTTCATCAGGTGCAGCAATACTTAGACACGAAAGCCAAGGAGAAGGTGGATTCGCACTACATCGAAGTGCCTGAAAAACCCTGGATGGTCGTCCTCCGTTATAATGCAAGCATGTTCGACGTGGACTACAGCAACAGTGCAGGCAGTCCGTCGGCAGGTGACGGCATCGACTGGGAGATGTGCTTTGAGCCGCCACTGGCATCTTCCATTGGCGTGTGGGCAGGCTATCGTGGTACGGGAATAGCTATTTCCAAGTCTCTCCACAGAAAGAGAGGTACTACTATCTCCTTCAGCACTACCGGGGCAAAATACGGAATCAACCTCCGGCTGAGGGCATTTGACATTGACGAAGTGACGCTCACCTCAACCGTCTATAATGGCGATAAGGTGATAAATGAAAAGGAAAGAGGGCATTTATATGCTCCCGTAAGCATTGCCTCGCTCTACTTAAACGGCTACTACGTGTTCAACGGGCGCCGCTACTCTCAGGCTGCGGCCTACAACCAGTCCGTCATCCAGCGTCGCTCAGCAGGATCATTGCTTGTAGGAGCTACTTGGTATATGTCCGCTTTCGACTTTTCAGATGACAAGAACACCGCGATGATACTCTTAAGCAATAACATCGGGCGCGTCAAACTGCATCAAGGCAACATCGGTGTCGGCTATGGCTACAACTGGGTGCCCCTGCGCGGTCTTGTCTTCAACGCCATGGCCATGCCGACCATCAGTTTCTACAACCGCGTGAAAGTTTACAACTACGACTGCAACTATGTAATAGCACCGGATGACGGGAAGGCTGCCGAGTACGGGCACTGGAACCCAGAAACGCACACTTGGGCCAATGGGAAGACGCACAAGCCCCTGCTTGATGACGTCAAGGATCCTACGTGGCATGAAGAAGTTGACAGCTGGGAAATAGGTTCTGAGACCGAATACAGCATGCTCAGGCTCAATGTTGACCTGCGACTCGGCATTGCCTACAATTGGAGCAACTATTTCATCGGACTTCAGGCGCAGTTCAATAATTTCACCTATAAGAAAGACCAATGTAAAGTCAACCTCTTCGACGCAAATGCCCGAATATCTTTAGGAATAAGACTTTAGCATCCAAAACGACTCTCCGCTGTGCAATAACCCTGCCTTATTTTCCAATAACCCTGCCTTATTGCGCAATACTCGTGCGTTATTGGCCCATAGGAACGCTTCGTTTGAAAAAAACTGGATTGTGCGTGCAGATATTAAAAATTTTATTCGTATCTTTGAAGCCAAAATCTGAAGACTATGAATATTGCAATTTACACCATTACATCTGAGTTGCACGATGCAAGATCCATCGATGCTACTACCAGAGCATTTCTTGAGAGTCTGGACATTGAGTACGACATGCGAGGCAACGATTTCAGCGACTATGGGAGTCATGCGCTCGACCTTATCTATATACGTACAGGAGGAACAGAGGGTATCTTCAAGCCCCTGCTGCCCCAATTACAACAGCAATCGAAGCGACCGTTCTATCTGCTGACATCGGGCAAGAGCAATTCACTGGCTGCTTCGATGGAAATTCTTTCGTACCTGAACCAACAAGGCATTACGGGCGAAATCATTCATGGTTCGACAGCGTATATCCGCCACAGAATCAAGGTATTGGAGCAAGCTGGCGATGCCCGCAGGAAGATGAAGGGATGCAGACTAGGACTGATTGGCGAACCTTCGGATTGGTTAATTTCCAGTCGCTTTGACCGCACCATCGTCAAAGAACGGTTAGGTATCGAGTTGGCGTATATCCCCATAAAAGAATTGTTGGAGATGCCCAACGTGAAGAAGATCTATGAGGCACTGAAGACTTTGGTAGAGAAGTATCAATTGCAGGGCTTTACACTACGGTGTTTCGACCTGCTAACTACCATTCGCGATACAGGATGTATGGCGCTGGCACAATTAAACGCTGAGGGCATCGTGGCAGGATGCGAAGGTGATGTGCCTGCGATGTTGTCGATGAAAATCATCCAAGCACTGACGGGCGTTTCTGGTTTCCAGGCCAATCCTGCTACCATTGACCCAGAGAAGGGCGAGATGCTGTTTGCCCATTGCACAATTCCTCTGAACATGGTGGAGCGCTATGAGGTGGACACCCATTTTGAATCGGGCATCGGTGTGGGCATTCGAGGTTATATGAAGGAAGGTCCCGTTACCATCTTCAAGGTGGCAGGCGATTTGAGTCGTCACTTCATTGCAGAAGGTACATTGGTGCGCAACCAAGCAAAGCCTGACCTCTGTCGCACCCAACAAGTAATTGAGTTAGACGACAAAGGTCAGACACGTTATTTCCTTACCCAGCCCATTGGCAACCACCACATCATTGTACCTGGACACCTGAAGGAATTGCTGGAGGAAATTCTTAAATAAAAAGGTTAAACACAACAAAGGTTCTGCTCCAACTGATGAGTAGAACTGGCTCCTACCAAGACGGAGGTGACGCCCTGCTGATCGAGTATCCAGCGCAGGGCCATCTCTGCTAAACTCTGTCCGTTGGCTTCAGCCTCACTGTTCCACTGATGCAACTGAGCCAGCAACTCGTCCGTCAGCATCTCAGGGCGTAAGAACTTATTCTTTGACATGCGCGAATCGTCAGGAATACCATTGACTTTCCCCTCGACCGTCGACTTACAATTGAGATAACGACCCGTCAGCAAGCCTTGGGCCAAAGGCGAAAAGGCAATAAAGCCCACCCCCTCTTCATGACAGAGTCGCAAAATGCCTTCATCAATAGGAGAACGATTTAGCATATTCAACTTGCCTTGATAGATAAGCAACGGGGTATCGTGGCTACGCAGATAGTTGATGCCGAAGAGTAAGGGTTCCAAAGGCCAGTTGGAAATGCCCACATACAGCGCCTTACCACTACGGACAATGTCAACCAATGCCTGCACGGTTTCTTCCAACGGGGTGTTGGGGTCATAGCGATGACTATAGAACAAATCTACATAATCAAGGTGCATACGACGCAGACTCTGATCGAGCGAAGCCATCAGATACTTGCGCGAGCCCCAGTTACCATAAGGTCCAGGCCACATATCATAGCCCGCCTTCGTAGAAATGAACAACTCATCGCGATAAGGATGTAGGTCGTCATCCATCAATCTGCCTAGCGTTTCCTCCGCAGAGCCATAAACGGGTCCATAGTTGTTGGCTAAATCCAAATGCGTCACCCCATGATCGAAGGCATAGCGAACGATTTCGCGACTACGCTCATAAGGATCCACACTGCCAAAGTTATGCCACATACCCAGTGACACCTTGGGCAACAGCACACCACTGCGCCCACATCGTTGATACTGCATACCGTTTTCGTAACGGTGTTCGTCTGCTTGATACATCGTTTAGTAATGTGTTAAGAGTGAAACATTAATCTTCTGCCAAAGCAAAATCCAGCTGGCGCTTCTCTAGATTGGCACGAGCTACCTTGATGCGGATGGGATCACCCAACTGATACTTGTGATGATGGCGACGACCTACCAGACAATAGTTCTTCTCGTCGAAGTCATAGTAGTCATCGTCCAAATCACGCATGGGCACCATTCCTTCACAGTGGTTCTCGTCTATCTCACAATAGATACCATACGACTGAATACCAGAGATATGGGCATCGTAAATCTCGCCTATCTTATCTTCCATGAACTCCACCATCTTATATTTGATAGAGTCGCGCTCTGCCTGTTGGGCCGTTACCTCCATGTCGGAACAATGCTCACAAAGTTCCTCGTACTTCTCTTGGTTGGCCGAACGTCCACCATCCTGGTATTTGGTCAACAAGCGGTGAACCATCGTGTCTGGGTAACGACGAATGGGCGAAGTGAAATGCGTGTAATAATCGAAGGCCAGTCCGTAGTGTCCGATGTTGTGGGTTGAATACCTTGCCTTCATCATAGCGCGCAGGGCCACCGTCTCTATAAGTTTCTGCTCCTTTTTACCCTGACAGTCATCCATCAGTGTGTTCAGCGATTTGGAGATGGCACCTTTCGTACCAGAGGTCTTCATCTTATAGCCAAACTTAACCACAAACTCACGCAATGTTTCCAGCTTTGTGGGGTCAGGTTGGTCATGAATACGATAAGGCAAAGTCTTGGCTTTAGTACCCTTCTTCACCCTACCCACGCTCTCTGCTACCGTTCGGTTAGCCAGCAACATAAATTCCTCGATTAGTTGCGTGGCATCATTGCTTTTCTTGAAATAGGCACGTGTAGGCTTACCTTTTTCGTCAATATCGAAATGCAGCTCCTCACGGTCAAATTTCACGGCACCGCCCTTGAAACGCTTCTCTCGCAATTTCTTCGCCAACCTGTCTAACGTACGCAACTCCTCAGCATAGTCGCCATCCTTTCCCGTCAATATCTCCTGCACCTCTTCATAGGCATAGCGGCGATTGCTCTTAATGACGGTATGGGCTATGTGGTAGTTCTTCACATTAGCCTCATCGTCGAGCGAGAAGATTACAGAATAAGTCAGTTTCTCTTCGTCAGGACGCAGCGAACATATAAAATTGCACAGTCGTTCGGGCAACATCGGTATGGTACGGTCAACCAGATACACACTGGTAGCACGCTTCACAGCCTCCTTGTCTATGGTACTGCCTTCCTTCACATAATGCGACACGTCTGCAATATGTACGCCGACTTCCCACAACTTTCCCTGCTTGCGGATACTCAGTGCATCGTCGAAATCCTTCGCATCCTTGGGGTCGATGGTACAGGTGAAGACGTCGCGGAAATCCTCACGGCGACTAATTTCCTGGGGTGTGATGCCTGGATCAATCTTCTCAGCAGCTTCCTCCACGTTCTTCGGATATTTGTAGGGCAGTCCGTACTGAGCCAGTATTGCATGCATCTCCACATTGTTGTCACCTTCCTTACCCAGCACGTCAATGACCTCGCCCACCATGTTCTTCGAGTCCTTCGAAGGCCACTGCGTAATCCTTACTACAGCCTTATCGCCCGTCTTACCGCCTTTCAACTTCTTTTTGGGTATCAGAATATCATTCACAAAGATGTTGCCTTCAGTAATCAGGAAAGCATAGTCTTTCTCCACCTTCAGTTTACCGACCGCCTGATCCATCTTGTGCGAAAGGATTTCAACCACCATCGCTTCTTTGATATGCTTCTCACGACGAGCCATCATGGCCACTTTCACGCGGTCGCCATTCAGTGCGAACATAGAGTTACGCTCCGACACGAAGATGGGCTTGCCACCATCGTCTGGCTGAAACGAGTTCTTGCCATTAGCCTTACGGATGAAGGTTCCCTCCTGAACCTGCGTCTTCAGGTTCAACCGATATGAATTCTCGGAGGTCTTGGTGAGAAAGTCGTCCCACGCCATTTCCTCCATCAAATCGACTGCCATCATCTTGACAGGATGGGTGTCGAACTTCAACGCTTTGAATATCTGCTTAAACGAGAAAACCTCATTAGGATTCTGCTGAAACAGGGTTTGTAACATCTCTGCAATCTGTTTCTTACTCAAACGTTTTTTACCTTTTCCTTTGCTCATAGTATTACGTAAATTAGTTTTCTAAGCGCAAAGATAATAAATAATTATGAATTATGAATTATAAATTATGAATTATTTTATAACTTTGCACCCATGAATCCAAGAATACTAATTACAGGAGCCAGTGGTTTCATTGGATCCTTCATCGTAGAAGAAGCGCTCAACAGAGGTTTTGAGACATGGGCAGCTGTGCGAAAAAGTAGTTCAAAGGCTTTCCTGCAGGATGAGCGCATTCACTTCATTGAGTTGAATCTTTCTTCGGAAGCTGAGTTGAAACAACAACTGAAGGACATTCAGTTCGACTATGTTGTGCATGCTGCTGGTGTAACTAAATGTCTGCATAAGGAAGACTTCTTCCGCATTAATACGGAAGGGACGAAAAACCTTGTACGTGCCTTGCTTGATTTGCAAATGCCATTGAAGCGATTTGTCTATATCAGTTCGCTGAGTATTATGGGTGCTATCCGTGAGGAACAGCCCTACAAGGAGATTAGAGAACGAGACAAGGCAAAACCCAACACAGCATACGGAAAGAGCAAGTTAGAGGCAGAACAATGGCTCGTTTCTTTAAATAAGGAATTAGAAAAGAAAAATGAGAAATTGCTTCCATATGTCATCCTCAGGCCTACAGGCGTCTATGGTCCCCGTGAGCGCGACTACTTCATGATGGCCAAGAGCATTCAGTCGCATATCGACTTTGCTGTTGGATTCAAACAGCAGGACATCACTTTCGTTTATGTGACAGATGTAGTTCAAGCTGTCTTCTTGGCTATGGAAAAGGGACAGACAGGACGTTGCTACTTCCTAAGCGATGGCGAGGTATATCAATCAAGCACCTTCAGCGACCTGATTCGCAAAGAGTTGGGGAATCCCTGGTGGATTCGCATCACTGCTCCTCTTTGGCTGTTGCGCATCATTACCTTCTGTGGCGAGTACATGGGACACATAACAGGCAAGGTAACGGCCCTGAACAACGACAAATACAACATCATGAAACAGCGCAACTGGCGTTGTGACATCAATCCTGCTCGTCAGGAACTGGGCTACGAACCACAGGTAAAATTGGAGGAAGGTGTGCGCAGAAGTATTGCATGGTATAAGAAAAACAAATGGCTTTAGCAGATATATTTTTAAAAGAAAAGAAACCTGAACGTGGG
>Ga0310695_10013524_pt1 | contig 11198 bp, 7 predicted proteins | sample RumenRJG_04DNA_FD_203882 | JGI IMG/M metagenome (GOLD analysis project Ga0310695, IMG submission 203882) | Bovine rumen microbial communities from Lethbridge, Alberta, Canada - RJG_04 (v2) (version 2) | ecosystem: Host-associated > Mammals > Digestive system > Stomach > Rumen | place: Canada... | reverse complement strand
CTCATGCAGCAGTACCATCGACTTCCACCAGTATTCCTTAATATTATTCTTCAACTCCACACCGTTCTGACCATAGTCATAGACAGCGCCTAATCCATCGTAGATATCACTGCTGGGGAAAACGAAACCATACTCCTTACAGTGACTCACGATTTTCTTAAATACATCTTCTTGTGCCATAAATATCTTTATATTTTACTAATCTATTTTGTCGCTTGGACCTTCAGGTCTAAGAATTTGCCTGCAAAGGTACGAATAAGTGAGAAGAAAACCAAAAGAATTTTGAGTTTTCTCAAGCGAAAGCACCGAAGACCAAAGGTTATATGTTACGATTGCTACATTTAAATCTAACAATTGCTAGCATTAATGGTAGCAATTTTTTTCCTTAATTCATTCCACATCAACCAAAGGTTCCCACGGAATACGATTTTTTTCTTATAATTGAAAACAACAGTGTACGCAGGATATTGAAAATAAAGGTATCAAAGTGAAAACCAAGGTTTAAAATTTGCAGGTATCAGAGTTTTTTCGTATATTTGCACAAAAATTTTCGATAACTGTTTAGAATGGACGACGAAATTAAAGACCAAATTCCTGAGAACGAAAAGAATACAGAGGACATCGAGAACTCTGAGATAACGGAAGGCGCCGAGAACCCCGATGTAATGGAAGACTCTGAGGCGCACTCCGACTATCGCCCCGTCAACCGCTTTGATGCTGCTGCTGTCCATCACCTCAGCGGCATGTATCAGAGTTGGTTTCTGGACTATGCCTCCTACGTCATTCTGGAGCGTGCCGTGCCCCATATCGAGGACGGACTGAAACCTGTACAACGCCGCATCCTGCACTCGATGAAGCGCATGGACGACGGGCGTTATAATAAGGTGGCAAACATCGTGGGACACACCATGCAGTTCCACCCTCATGGCGATGCCTCCATCGGCGACGCCCTGGTACAGATGGGACAGAAGGACCTGCTCATCGACACACAGGGAAACTGGGGTAACATCCTGACGGGTAACCGTGCTGCAGCACCGCGATACATCGAGGCCCGACTCTCCAAGTTTGCGCTGGACACGGTGTTCAACCCCAAGACGACAGAGTGGCAGATGTCATACGACGGTCGTAACAAGGAGCCTATCACGCTGCCCGTAAAGTTCCCGTTGCTGCTGGCACAGGGTGCCGAGGGTATTGCCGTAGGTCTGTCGTCCAAGATTTTGCCTCATAATTTCGTAGAGCTGTGCGATGCTGCCATAGCCTATCTGCACGACGAGGAGTTCCATCTCTACCCCGACTTCCCCACGGGTGGCAGCATTGACGTGTCGAAATACAACGACGGACAGCGCGGTGGCGTGCTGAAGGTGCGTGCCAAGATAGAGAAGCTGGACCCGAAGACGCTGGTCATCCGCGAGATTCCGTTCTCGAAGACTACCGAGACCATCATCGACTCCATTCTGAAAGCCATTGAGAAAGGAAAAATCAAGGCCCGCCATGTAGAAGACCTGACAGCTTCGAAGGTCGAGATACAAGTGCAACTGGCTCCTGGCGTATCGAGCGACAAGACGCTGGATGCGCTCTATGCCTTCTCGGACTGCGAAATCAACATATCGCCCAACTGCTGTGTGATTGAGGACAACAAGCCTCAGTTCCTGACGGTGAGCGACGTGCTTCGCCACTCGGTGGACCGTACCAAGGACCTGATTCGCCAGGAGTTGGAAATCCGCAAGGGCGAACTGTTGGAGCAACTCCACTTCAGCTCCCTGGAGAAAATCTTCATTGAGGAGCGTATCTATAAGGACAAGAAATTCGAACAGGCTCCCGACATCGACAGTGTATGCGAGCATATTGACGAACGCTTGACTCCGTATTATCCGCAGATGGTTCGTGAGGTCACCAAGGACGACATCCTCCGACTGCTGGAAATCAAGATGCAACGCATCCTGAAGTTCAACAAGGACAAGGCTGACGAGCTGATGGCGCGTATCAAGGCGGAGATAGAAGAGATAGACCGCGACCTGGCCAACCTGGTGGAGGTTACAGCCAACTGGTTCCAGTTCCTGAAGGACAAGTACGGCAAAGACCATCCGCGACTGACGGAGATACGTAACTTCGACACCATTGAGGCCACGAAGGTGGTGGAGGCAAACCAAAAGCTCTACATCAACCGCCAGGACGGCTTTATCGGTACAGGTCTTAAGAAGGACGAGTTTGTATGCAACTGCTCGGATATCGACGACATCATCATCTTCTACAAGGATGGTAAGTTCAAGGTGGTTCGCGTGGCAGACAAGCTGTTTGTGGGCAAAAACGTGATGTGGCTGGACGTGTTCAAGAAGAACGACCAGCGTACCATCTACAATGCCGTGTATCGCGACGGTTCGAAGGGCTACTATTACATCAAGCGTTTCAACGTATCGTCCATCACCCGCGACCGCGAATACGACATCACAGCCGGCACCAAGGGTTCCCGTGTGGTTTACTTCACGTCGAACCCCAATGGCGAGGCAGAGGTCATCAAGGTGACACTCGACCCGGCACCCAAACTGAAGAAAGTATTCTTCGACAAAGACTTCTCAGAAGTGATGATCAAGGGACGCGCAGCCAAGGGTAACCTCTTGACAAAATACCAGATTCACCGCATCGGCATGAAGAGCCGCGGCCACTCTACGCTGGGAGGCCGCAAGGTGTGGTACGACCCCGACGTGAACCGTCTGAACTACGACGAGCACGGACGCCTGCTGGGCGAGTTCTTTGACGGCGACCAGATACTGGTCATCCTGAAGAACGGCGACTACTACCTGACCAACTTCGACCCCAACAACCACTTCGAGGACAATATCCAACGTATAGAGAAGTACGATGTGGACAAGGTGTGGACTTGTGTGCTGCTGGACGCAGACAACCAGGGCTACCCCTACATCAAGCGATTCCAGATGGAGGCCACCAAGCGTAAGCAGAACTTCATCGGCGAGAATGCCAACTCACAGCAGTTGTTGCTCACCGACACCTGCTATCCCCGCCTGCTGGTGACCTATGGTGGCAACGATGCCTTCCGCGGTACAGAAGAGGTGGATGCAGAACAGTTCATCTCCGTCAAGGGTTTCAAGGCCAAAGGCAAGCGTCTGACCACCTGGCAGATAGAGAAGATAGAAGAACTGGAGCCCCTACGTTTCCCTGAGGCTGAGGAGAAGCCCGAGGAACCCGAGGAGGAAGAGGAGAATTTGGATCCCGATGCAGGCAAGAGTCAGCAGGACGTACTGGACGAGCTCACAGGTCAACTCACCATCAATTTCTTCCCCGATGAAGAGTAATATCATGAAACGGGAAATGAAAGAAATGAAAGAAAAGAGATATGCCAAAAAGAGTTTTTGGCTAAGTACCATTCTTCCTTATTCATTTGCATTTCTCATTACTCATTTCTCATTTCTCATTTGCAATGCACAAAAGGTCATCACCAACAGCCAGATGATAGGCATTGGTGGCACGAATGTACTGGACACCTACCTGTCTGCCGAACACTTCAAAGGGTTTGGCATCAGTTATCTGTCGCATACGGAACGCCAACGGACAGGGCACCGATGGTCCACCATTCTGGAGCACGAAGCCAACCTGTCCAGCGTCAAAGACCGCGTTGACAAGAAACAGGAGCTGGAAGGTGCCTACAACCTATATTGGGGCAAGCTGTACAGTTGGCAATTGCTTGACGGCAAGTTGCGCCTGCAAGCCGGTGGAGTGCTGAATGCCTCGCTGGGATTCATTTACAACACCTCTAACTCCAACAACCCTGCCCAGGCACGAGCCCATCTGAACATCATGCCGACAGCGGTGGCATCCTATCGTTTCCAGCTGTTCCGCAAGAACATGGTGGCTCGCTACGAAGCAAACCTTCCCCTGGCGGGCATCCAGTTCTCGCCCAATTACGGACAGTCGTACTATGAGATTTTCTCACGTGGCAACTACGACCACAACATCGTACCCACCACCTTTGTCAGCGCCCCCGAGTGGCGCCACCTGTTCACTATCGACACAGCCATCAGCAGCAAGTTCACGCTTCGCATAGGCTATCTGGGCAACATGCAGCAATCCAAGGTGAACGGACTGCGCCAGCATATCTACACCCACCGCTTCATCATCGGCTTTACCCGTCGTTTCTCTCTCATCTCCCATGCCCTATGAAAAAATATCTAGTATATCTAGTCTCTCTAGTCTTTCTAGTTTCGTGCATAGACACCGAAGAACGCTCCAATACGCCGTCGGGCAACTTCGAAGCACTCTGGCAGATTATCGACGAGCACTATTGTTTCTTCGACTACAAGCAGAAGGAATACGGGCTCGACTGGAATGAGGCATACCATAAATATAAGGTACGCATAAGCGACAAGATGAACGAGGACCAACTCTTCGAGGTGTTGTGCGACATGCTCAGCGAGTTGCGTGACGGACACGTGAACCTCACCTACTCTTCCGACTACGGACGCTACTGGGCCTGGCAGGAGGCTTACCCCAAGAACTTCAGCGACACGTTGGAGCGTCGCTATCTGGGTACCGACTATAAGATAGCCAGCGGACTACGCTATCGCGTATTGGACGACAACATCGGCTACATCCGTTACGAGACGTTCCAACAGCCCATTGGCGAAGGCAACCTGGACGACGTGCTGTCCTACCTGGCTCTTTGTCGCGGACTCATCATCGACATTCGCAACAACGGTGGTGGCGAGCTGACGACAGCAGAAAAGCTGGCTGCCCGCTTTGTCCACGAGAAGACACTGGTGGGCTATATGCAACACAAGACGGGGACGGGACATAACGATTTCTCTAGCATGGAACCGCAATACCTGGAACCCTCCCGCAATCTCCGCTGGCACAAGCCCGTCTGCGTACTGACCAACCGTAGCGTCTATAGTGCTGCCAACTCGTTTGCCGTCATGATGCGCGCCCTTCCCCATGTCAAACTGGTTGGCGACCATACGGGAGGCGGCAGCGGCATGCCCATGAGCAACAGCCTGCCTAACGGATGGACTGTCCGCTATTCGGCCTGCCCGATGTACGACAAAGACCGCCAGCAGACCGAGTTCGGCATAGCCCCTGACATCCAGGCTTCTATCGGTGACTCTTCGACGGAGGATCATATCATTGAAACAGCACGCCAAGTTTTAACAAAATAATTTGGCGAATTCGCCAATTATTCGTACCTCTGACCTACGGTCTTAGGTACTCTCGCTCGAAAAAACTCAAAAATCTTTTGGTTTTTTCCTCGCTTATTCGTATCTTTGACCTACGGTCTTAGGTACTCTCGCTCGAAAAAACTCAAAAATCTTTTGGTTTTTTCCTCGCTTATTCGTACCTTTGCAGCCGTTTAGAATTCCATTCAGGAATTGACTTCGTCTATTCTGCGCCTGTGGCGGAATTGGTAGACGCGCTAGACTTAGGATCTAGTGTCTCGCGACGTGCAGGTTCGAGTCCTGTCAGGCGCACCCGCAAAGAGAAGACCGACATCCATCATGGACGTCGGTCTATTCTTTTTTCTATCTCATTGAATCTGACTATTTTTCTTCCTTCTTCGGTGTATAGCGCACTGTCAGCGTGGGCGTATAGGTGTTCTCGAGAATCACGGAGATAAAGCCATCGGAGGTGTCGAAGTTAGCCACCTTATGGTCGTCCTTCAGAATGGGGCAGTCGGGCCATGCGTCGAGTTCCTTTTCCAGATTGTCGTGCAGACGTTGCCACATCACACGGGTACTATCATTGTTGTCGGCGATATAACTCTCCTGAACCACCTGCAATTGGTCGCCAGAGAAAGCCACCAGCACACGGTAGGGCTTGTTCTCGCCAGCAAGCACAACGGTCTGTCCGCTGTCGGAAGCGGCACTGTCAACGGCAAAGCCACGCGCCACCATAGAGTCAACAAACTGAGTAACCGGCATCGTGAATGCCAAGCCACGATAATTAAAGGGAGCCCTGTCCTCAGAACAGGCCACGAAAGCAAGGAAAGCCATACAGGCAAAAACGAATTTTTTCATATCTTTACGACTAATTTGGGGACAAAGTTACAACTTTTTATAAAAATATTCGTAACTTTGCGCCAAAATAATTATGGTAACTTAAATCTTTCGTAGAAGTATGTAACCAAAAAATAAACGTAACATGAAAAGAATCTTACTCATCGCGCTGGCTGCCATTACCTTGCAGTCAGCCTCAGCAGCCGACAAGCTGCTGGACGAAATCCACAAGGCAGGCATCGACGCCAAGCTCCCGAAGCCTCACGAGTGCTCGGAAGAGAAGAAGAAGTGAAAAGTAAAAAGTAAAAAAAAGCGCTCGGGGTTTTCCCGAGCGTTTTTATTATTCTGACAACATCGTTACCTCGATGCGCCGCTTGGCAGCCAGTATCTTCTGTGCCATGCGCTGCACCTGTTCGGCAGTCACCTCACTGACCATCTTCTTGTAGTCCTTGTCAAAGTCGGCCTCGTCGTCCAGCTCGTGCCAGATGATGTAGCTCCAGTAGTCGTTGGTGATAGCCGCCTGGTCGTACTGCTTCAACAGGTACTTGCGCACCTTGTCCATGCTCGATGCCAAGGGGCCACGGTCGGCCATGTGCTGCAACTGCTGATAGACGATGGGGTTCAGTTCGTCGTAGCGGTTGGGGTCGGCGTTGTACGATATGCGCAACATCGCGGTGGGCGTGTCGTGCTTGTCCAGACTGGCAGCCACGCGCACGCCATAGGTGCCACCCTTCTCCTCGCGTACCGAGTCGGTATAGGCTATCTGCAACACGCGGTTCAGGAAGTCCAGTTCCAGGTCGGCCTGTGGGGTAAAGGGGATGTCGGCGGTATAGTATATGCTGACGTTGGCCAGCGGTGTCGCCATCTTTTTCTTAAAGGTACGCGTGAAGTCGCCCGCTACTATCTGCGGCACGTTCTTGTAGTTCGTCACCTCGTGCTTTCCGGTGGCAGGCAGCGTAGCCAGATACTGGCACACCAGGTGGCGCAGTTCCTGCTCGTCGTAGTTGCCGATGATCACCGTCTTGAAGTTCGAGGCGTCGCTGAACCGCTGTTTGTAGATGTCCATGATGCGGTCGTAGCTTACCTTCTCCAACGTCTTCTGCAGCAGGGGTTCCGTGCGTGGGTTGTGTCCATAGAGAATGGCAGTGATGGAGTCGTTATAATCCACCTTGGGCGATGCGTTGCGGTTGGTCAGGAAGGCGTGTGTGCGGTTCATCAGGCTCTGGAAAGCCACCTCGTCGCGTCGTGGCTGTGTGAAGTAGAGATAGGCCAGTTCGAACATGGTCTTCATATCCTTGACGGACGATCCTCCCGTGATGCTCTGGCTCCTGATGCCTACCGACGGCTGCAGCTTCACCGACTTGCCGTTCAGCATGCGTCGCAGCGTGGTCTGGTCGAAATCGGCCACACCCGCCTCGGTGATGGCACTGGCAATGAGCGAGAAGTTAGGCACGTCCTCGTTGGGATAGAGCGACAGTCCGCCGGCAGCCTTCATGCGGAAGGACACGGCATCGGCACTGAAGTCCGTCTTGCGCACATACACCTTCATGCCGTTCGACAGCACCCACTCCGTGAATCCGTTGGTGCCAAAGGGTTTCTCGCTGACAATGCTTCCAGGCTTGGGCAGTTGGCTTATCAGCGTCGTGGCCAGCTGCTGTTCGGGATAGGGCGCATAGTCCAGCTGCTGGGCAGCCAGCACCACTTCCTCTATCTGCTGTTCGGTAGGCAGTTTCACCGACTCCTTGTCGGGGGCGTACATCACGGCCACCTGGTTCTTGTCGGTTATCAGTTCCTTCACGGCGCGGTTCACCTCGTCCAGCGTCACCTCCTTGTCAAAGGTCTTGGTACACTCCAGCTGCTGATCTACCGACATCATGGGCTCGTTGGTCAGGAAGTGCTGGATGCACCCACTCACATAGTGCGAGTTGCGGAAGTCGTTACGCTGGTTGGCGCGGCGCTCTGCCGAGTTCAGGTAGATGCTCTTGGCACGTGCCAGCTCGCCCTGTGTGAATCCGTGCTGGCGGGCACGCTCTACGGCACCCACCGCCGTCAGTATGCCGCCCAGTATGTTGTCCTGCTTGCAGCTGACCGACAGCGAGAAGCTCTCCTTGGTCCTGCTGACAAAGAACATGCTGCCCCTGGCGGTGGCACTCTGGAAGGGAGGCACTGCCTGCTGGCGCACCTCGGCCAGCCGGTCGTTCAGCATCGTACCTATCAGGGCGTCCACATAGTCGCCACGCAGGTATTTCATGTCGCTCTTCTCAGCGTCGGGCGTTGCCTCGCGCTTCTGGTAGAGGTGGAACAGCACGATGGGCTGTTCGGCATCCTTCTCAATGGCCACTATCATGGAGTCGTTGTCGTTCACGGGATAGTAGATGCGCTCTGCCCGGTTCTTGGGCAGGGGGATGGACGAGAACACCTTCTTGATTTTCTTCTCCATCTTGTTCACGTCGATGTCGCCCACCACCACGATGGCCTGCAGGTCGGGGCGATACCACTTATGGTAGTAGTCGCGCAGGTCCTGATAGGGGAAGTTGTCCACGATGTCCATCGACCCGATGGGCATGCAGTCCTCGTACTTCGTACCCTTGTATATCTTCGGCATAGCCTGCTCCATCAGTCGCTGCACGGCCTTGCCGGCACGGCGGGTGCGCCACTCTTCGTGTATCACGCCGCGCTCCTTGTCTATCTCCTTGTCCTCCAGCAGCAGGAAGTGGCTCCAGTCGTGCAGGATGAGCAGACACGAGTCGGCAATGCCCTCGCGCTTCATGGGCACCGACGAGATGTTGTACACCGTCTGGTCAATGGAGGTATAGGCATTCAGGTTGGCACCGAACTTCACACCGATGGTCTCGCACCAGGGCACGATGCCCAGTTTCTTGCCCTTGCCGGGGAAGTTCTTCGTACCGTTGAACGCCATGTGCTCCAGGAAGTGGGCCAGTCCGCGCTGGCGTGGCTCTTCCAGGATGGAGCCTACGCGCTGGGCTATGTAGAAGTCGGCCAGCCCTTTGTCCTTGGCATTGTGGCGTATGTAGTACGTCATGCCGTTCTTCAGCTTGCCCGTGCGGACTTCAGGGTCCTGGGGCAGCGGTTGTGCTTGCAGGGCGGTTGTCACGGACAAGAGCCCCAACAGAACTATCAGTGTCTTACTCATAATTACATATTGTTATTGTTTATCTTGCAAAGATACGGATTATTTGCCAATAAAAAAAGAAAATATACAGAAAATTCTCACATTACCTATTTTTAGGTATTGTCCATTTTAAAAAATTTTCGTAATTTTGCACCATCATCATGTTTATCAACTTAAATCAGAAAAGAAAATGAAGAAAATTAGTAGTTTACTGCTCGCCGCTGCCATGACCCTCGGTTTTGCAGCTTGCGACAAAACAGACAACCCAAGTAGTCCGACCATCGACCCCACCACTGAGGGACAGGTCATCATCAAGGAAATCAACGTAGGAGGCAGCGTGAAGGCCAGCACTGGCAAGGGCGCCTACTCTGGATGCAAGGGCATCATCCTCTACAACAATGGTGGCAAGGCCGTTACCCTCTCTAACTTCGGTATCGCCTTCAGTGCACCCATGAATGCCAATGTCGAGAACAAGAACGTTGTCGATGGCAAGCTCTACTTCGAGGCTGAGGGCTGGATTCCCGCCCTGCAGGGACTGTGGTACTATCCCGGCTCCGTAACCATCCAGCCATACTCCGACTTCGTCATAGCCCTCACCAGTGCTATTGACCACACCCAGACCACCGACGGCGCCTTGATGTTCGACCTCAGCAACGCCGACCTGGCTTGCTACGACCTCGACGTCTTCAACAACAAGGACCAGTACGAGGCTCCCGCCAAGCTGAAGGAAGACAAGTGGATGAAGGGCTTCAAGTACACCACTGCCAACGCATGGCCTGTCAGCATCCTGTGCCCCGCCCTCTACATCTTCTCTGCTCCCACCACCGTCACCCTGTCAACATGGCTGGCTGACGAGGCTAATGCCACCTTCGTCAATGGCGACACCAAGCAGTCGGCTGCCAACAAGGCTGCCAAGATTCCCATGGATTGGGTCATCGACGGCGTAGAGCTCTACCAGACCACTACTGTCGAGAAGAGCACCAAGCGTCTGCCCGCCTCTATCGACGCTGGCTACGGCCTCTACCTGAACGGCAAGTGCTACTCAGCCTATCGTAACATCGACGAGAAGGCTACCGCCAACCTGAGCGACAACATCAACAAACTGGTTTATGGCTACGACCAGGGCGTGGAGGGCACTACCGATCCTTCTGGCATCGACGCCGCTGCCTCAGCCAAAAATGGTGCCAAGATTGTCTATCAGGACACCAACAACTCTTCTATCGACTTCCACCTCCGCAAGGAATGGTCGCTGAAGTAAGAGGAGTTGAGCGAATGCAAAACTTAAATACCTAAATTAAAATAAGGAGTCCGCACAAGCCTATGCCTGTCGGACTCCTTTTCTTTTTGTTTACAACCGCTCGACCTTTGGTCGCTTTCTTACACCTGAAGGTATAAGCGCTTTGCGATTAGTACTTACTGAGTCACAAACACTCTCCAACTTCCCTCCTTCTCTCCACGTTCAACATACTTCTTCTGAATCAGTTGGTCGAGGAGTTTCTGAATGGCAGCAATACTGATGCCGGTCACAAAATATTTATATTAACGTGCTGCAAGGATGCGATTAAGCGAGTGCAAAGAGAACATGTTCTCATTTGCCGAGCGGGAGCATTCTCGCAGCTATCATGCTGCAAAGATACAAAATATTTTCGATATGGTTGTAACATTACAACCTTTTTTAGTAAAATTCACTCGCTTCTTATAATGCCACGGGGACCCTTGTCACACACAGTCATATAAAAACGCTAAAAAAAGGGTGATTTCTTGTGGTTTTTTTTAAAAAAGTTGTATATTTGCATCGTATTTGCTAAGAATCTAAAATTTGAAATGATTATGAAGACAAAAAAACGTAATTTCCTGATTTCCGCAGTCCTAATGATGGGGATTGCGACGATGATGACAGGCTGTGTCAAAGAAGACATAGCCAGCAATGATAACGGCGGCGGGACTAATCCTACCGACGTGAATGTGGACGAGTTGAATGTCAAGGTGACTGCCGACATGCCGACAGCCGTGCTGAGCTCGTTTGACGAGAACTCTATGGGTGCTGCCTTAGTGCGCCGTCT
>Ga0310695_10013520_pt1 | contig 11200 bp, 13 predicted proteins | sample RumenRJG_04DNA_FD_203882 | JGI IMG/M metagenome (GOLD analysis project Ga0310695, IMG submission 203882) | Bovine rumen microbial communities from Lethbridge, Alberta, Canada - RJG_04 (v2) (version 2) | ecosystem: Host-associated > Mammals > Digestive system > Stomach > Rumen | place: Canada... | reverse complement strand
GGGGTTACTGACGGGTTTGTTGGTAGCTGACCGTCATCTCCCTGCACTTTATATAAACGAAAAATAGAAAGTGAATAGTATAATGGTGGGAAGTTGGAGCCGCATGGCTTTAGCTTTTTCACCGCTGTGAAAATTAGTACAACAATATGAATCCTATTATATCAGTCATTATACCACAAAAGAATTCATTAGACACGCTGGCTAGGCTTCTAGGAAGCATTCCTGATGATGAAAGAATTGAAGTTATTTTAGTTGATAATTCCGATGAGCCCATTACTAAAACACAAATTGACAGTAATAGAGTTTTTCAGCTTCTCCATACTGCCCCTAGAAGATATGCAGGAGGCGCTAGGAACGAAGGTTTGAAAGCTGCAAAAGGAGAATGGCTTGTTTTTTCCGACGCTGATGATTTTTTTGCTCCTAATGCCTTTGATGCATTTTTTCATTATGCTGAGAGCAAATATGACCTTGTTTATTTCAAAGTTAATAGTGTCTATGATGATACTTTGCAACCATCAAATAGGGATGAAATGTGGAATGGTATAATTGAAGGATACTTAAATGGATGTATTGACGAGATGGATGCCAAAATCAATTACGTTGTTCCGTGGGGCAAAATGATTCGTAAGTGTTTAGTTGACGCTAACGAAATAAAGTTTGATGAAGTCGTTGCTTCCAACGATGTTATGTTCTCAACCAAAGTGGGTTATTATGCAAAAAACTTTACAGTGTCAAGTGATGTCGTTTATACAGTGACAACACGTAAAGGAAGTTTGGCAAATAGAAGAGATTTGCGTGCGCTTGAATCCCGCTACAAGGTACGAATGCGGCGGAATATTTTTCTTAAGGGAAATGGCCTATCTGACAGGCAGGTTTCCGTTATGAGTTTCCTCTATGACTCCTTGAAGTTTGGTATTAAACCCTTCTTACGATTTATTGAGCTGGCAATTAAGAATCATCAGAATATTTTTATAGGGTATAGGAACTGGTTGCATACTGCTCAATTCGTGAGGAAAGATGATAAGGAGAAAAAGAAGTATTTAAAGAAATAAAAACATGATTTGTTTCAATATTAGGCGATACTTTAGAAATGAAAACAATAACGACTAATTCAAAAGAGTGTCAGGGGAATTCTTGTAATAATGTGAATAACAAAGGGCTAAAGAAAGTATCATTGCTTTTTCTGGGCTCCACAGGAGCAGGGCCTGTCTATTCTCTTGAAATGGCAAAGGCTTTGGCTGCTACAGGACAATGCCTATTGCAGTGTGTCGTCTCTAAGCGTGTTTCGAACATCGATGAGTGGATATATGCTTTTCAAGGGAGTGATGTGAAGCTTGACATAGTTGATACCTACAAACATAATAAAATTAGTTTTGCATTAAGTTTGTTAGAGTTCTGGAAAGTAAGAAAGATAGTAAGTGTTGTAAGGGCTTTTAAACCGAATGTACTTTATGTACCATTTCTTTTAACTTGGGATTTTCTCATATATCCTAAGCTTTACAAAGGAATGAGGATTATAGCGACCCTACATGACCCACATCCTCATGATGTTTTTAAGAACCCATTGTATCGATGGATAGACAAACAGAACAAGAATGCCTATAAGTATGTCAGTGACGTAGTTATATTGAATAATAGCGATGTGCAATATGTGAGAGATTTTGTTTGCCCGAATGTTCATGTGATACCTCATGCTAGTTTCTCAAGTTACGTCAAAGATGAAAATGATGAAAGAGATATAAAGAATACAATCGGATTTTTAGGGAGGATAGAACCATATAAAGGTTTGGATTTGCTTGTGAATGCTTTCGAGCAATTAGCGGGTAAGTACAAATTGATAGTGGCTGGCAGTGGCAAGATTGATGAGGAAACATATGAAAAAATAAAAAAGAATGAACATATAGAACTTATCAATCGCTACATTAAGGATGATGAATTCACAGGTTTAATAGAGAGAATGGATTTCGTAGTACTACCATATAAAAGAGCATCTCAATCTGGCGTTATTCCACTTGTCTTTGCACATGGTAAAACTGTTATAGCGACCAATGTTGGAGCCTTGAAAGAGCAAGTACCCTATAATACTGGTATGATAACAGACCCGACCCCAACTGCATTGGCTAAAGCAATAAAAAAAATGTATGATGACCCATCGGTAATATTAATGTATGGTAAAGAAGCGAAAGCATATGCTGATAGAGAACTGACGTGGGAGAGTTCAGCCCAAAAGGTCTTGAATATAATGAACCAATCCAATAACTGATTTTCTATGATAGGGACAAAACGCCTAGTTTATATACTCGTCGCTATAATAATAACAACAGCCAATGTATATGCTAAAAGTGTATCAATGATAGTTGTTGAAAACCATAGCAAGATAGAGTCATGTAATAGCGCAACGATAGGGAGCATCATAAAAACTGCAGGCTATTACAAAAGTGGAGATGAAGGAGATGTAGAATATAACGTAATAGCTGATGAAAGGAAATATAAAGTAGATGGGAATTATATCATAAAGCTCCGAAATGGTCTGTTGGCGAAAATGAATGTCAAGAATGGCTACATAAATATCAAAACCTTTGGGTGTAAAACGCAAGAGGAAGATGAGCGCTTTGATAACACAAAAATATTTCAGACCGTCGTTGATATTGCTACTTCGCAATCATACGCAGTATTTGTGCCAGTTGGAGATTTTGTTCTAAATGGTACTATTTTTTTACCAACAGCAACCAAAATTTTAGGACACCACGGTTATACATTCCGCAGGTCATCCCGTTTAGTGCGAACCGTTCAGTCATCTTACAATGATGATAATAAAGTTATGTTTAAAGGGGTAAATGGCGATGTCCTACGCCATATAGTGGTGGAAGGTATTACTTTTCTAAGAGACAGAACTAAAGCTGAAAGAGCAATCTATAATAATGGTGAAGGATATGGTTTAAAGTCAACGGTTTTTGGATCGAGCACGGAATTGTCAGTGACCAATTGTGGCTTCATCGGGTGGGGGCATTGTTATGATAATGCGGCCATATTATTCAGTATAAGAACAGATTACGCATATTGCGATAATATTTTATATTCTAAGACAGGTAATTCGTCATCCGTAGTTATACAAGATGCCAATATCTGGTGTTGTGGACATTTGATAAGGCTTAACCACTATGCGTGTTCGAGCATCATTTTCAATAATTGTTGGATGGAGGGACTTCAAACATTATTGTTAGCTGAGAATTCAGCAAGAATAGAGAATTTAGGTTTTTCCGGTTGCACAATTTCACCCTTATCATTTGGAGCGGGACATTTTTTAATACAATATCCTAAGAAACCATCATGGAATATAGTACAGGTTAGTTTCTCACAATGTGTGGTAAACGTTCCTGGTAATATTTCGACAGACCTTTCACCAATGGCATACCGCGTGAACTTTTCAGATTGCTCTGTTCATTATTATGGTGAAGGAGAGAAGATTACCATTGAGGGGAATAGTGTTTTCTGGGAAGGGTATACTGATAGAAAGTCAAATAAGATAGTAACCAAGAACAATAATTAACAAGTTGAATATATTATGCAAAAAGGCTACTTATTCATATCAAACAGCACAAAACCGACAAAAGAACAATATGAGTCCACGGAACCAGTGACTATCAACACTTTTGCTTACGCTGCTATGAATGCTGCAATGACACTAAGATATGACCTCTTTTATGGATTAGATAGAAAACATCCTGAGATAATAAAATGTACAAACTTTAATGTGACTTTTTATGATGAGCATATCTATCGCAGCATTTTTGCAATAAAAGACAATTATATCGCATATAAGCAACTTTGTGCTTTATTGAAAGAGCATCCAGAGATAGATGTGATACATTGTAATACTCCAATCGGTGGCTTTATTGGTAGAATATGTGGTCGTAAATATCATATAAAGGTTATATATCAGGCGCATGGTTTTCATTTCTTTAAGGGGGCTCCACTGATAAATTGGTTGCTATTCTATCCAATAGAGCGTTTCTTAGCCCATTGGACTGATGCCTTGATTACAATCAATGATGAAGATTTCAAGCTAGCAAAAAAATTCGATCTGCACAAAGACGGAAAAGTTTATTATATACCTGGTGTAGGTATTGAGTTGAAAAAATATAAATCAGACAATGTCACAAAAGATGCAGTTCGCACAGAGCTAGGCCTGAAAAACGATGATGTAGCTGTTTTCTCTATGGGAGACTTGGTGAGGAGAAAGAATTATGAACCGGCTATAAGGGCTATAGGGGAGGCAAATAATCCGAGCCTTCATTTGTTTATTTGCGGCAACGGAGTTGATAGGGAACGTTTAGAAATTATTACGAAAGAATTGTCTTTAGATGATCAAGTTCATTTCTTGGGGCATAGAAAAGATATTATTAGATTGCTTTCAGGTGCTGATATTTTCTTGTTGAGTTCAAAACAAGAAGGCCTACCTAGATCCCTCATGGAAGGTATGGCTATGGGGTTGCCGTGTGTCGCATCAAAAATAAGAGGAAACACGGATCTTATAAAAGATGGAAAAGGTGGCTTCTTGTGTGAAATAAACGATGCAAAGGATTATGCAGAAAAGTTGAACATACTTGCGAGGTCAGAAGAGATGAGATTAAAGATGGGGGCAATTAATAAAGAGGAGATTAAGAAATATAATATTGAAAGCATTTGTAATCGTATGTTGGCGATATACAAAGAAGTGCTTAATAATTAATTATTTTTGACGAAAGTATATTGATATGAGTAAAATAATTTTTCGTTTAGCAAAACCTAGTGATGCAAAGGCTATTGCAGAATTACATTATAGGGTGAGGGATACTTACTCTGTTGGATACTTTGCCCAGATGGGTTTACCATTTTTGAAGAAGTATTATGAGGTGGTACTTGATGACCCGTACGAAGTGGTAGTATGCGCAGAAGAAGAAGGCGTGCTTTGCGGCTTTTGTAGTGCGTCATTGGATATCAACAAACAAATGGAGCGCATGAACAAGAAGAAATGGACGCTTCTTGTTTCCGCAATATCTTCTTTTTTTGCTAAACCCTCTTTGATTGGAGCAACGATTAAGCGATATAAAGTATCGAGGCATCAGGATGATGAGAAACTCATACCGAAAGAAGGTGCCCGGTGTGAGTATTGGATGTGGGATGCAAGCAATAAAAATTCCGCGTATTCCGTGGCCTTATGGAATACATATCTGGAGATTTTGTATAAGTTGGGGGTGAAGAAATTTCCGCTTGATGTGGATGATGTGAATCAGAAGGTGATGAAGTTCCATCTGCTGAATAAGGCGGTGGCTACAGAGCATATCACGCTTTCAGATGGTCGTGAGAGAACATTGTTGGAATACGATTTGGTGGAACGTTTTAAGAAGAAGTAAGGATATGTTAGATAGTATGAGATTCCACCATATCGGTGTTGCTGTAAAAGACATTGATGCCACGGCAGCCATCTATGAGGGTGCAGGCTATCGGATGTCGGACATTGTATTTGACCCTATTCAGAACGTGAACATCTGTTGGTTGACCAAAGAAGATGCTCCCATAGTGGAATTGCTGGCTCCAGTGGATGAGACATCTCCTGTATGCAAGACTTTGGAAAAGAATGGTGTAACACCATACCACTGCTGCTATGTGGTGGAGAATATTGAGGATGCGGTGAAGCAACTGCGCAAGGAGAAGTATGTGCTGACCAGTAAGCCTGAATCTGCTGTGGCGTTCTGTGGCAGCAGGGTGTGTTTCCTGTATAACAAAAATGTGGGGCTGGTAGAACTTGTGGAAGAACCTGCAAGAATCATTGATTAATGGTTCATGGTTCATGATTCAGGGTTCAATATCAAGAATTTGAGAATTAGAGAATATGTTTGTATTTAGAAACAATACTATAGAGCGATTCTTCCCGAAGGATTACACGTTCAGCGGATATGATGACATCTCGTTTGTTCCTACGGACGTGGACGGGTATGTATGGTTCTACCAACTGCCGCTGAAGTATGACCAGGAAGTGCTGTGCTCTGAGATAAGAGGATATGCACAGAAACTGGCGTTCGTCTTGGCACAGATAGATGCAACCAAGCCATTCATCGTGCTGACGATGGATGAGGGGGCATATAGCGTGCCGTTTACATCGGGAACAGAACTGATGGCTGCGGTGTCAGAGTACAATGCTGCTTTGGTTGAAGCTGAAGCCAGTCACAACAATGTGAAGTCGCTGGATATTCGGGAGTTTACACGCCAGTATCCTGCCAAAGAAGTGTTTGACTGGAAATTCTGGTTTATCTCTCAGATGGGTATGAACCCGAAAGTGACAAAACCCTTTATGGCATGGTGGTCACGGAAGTTGGATGAGATTGCCTTGAAGCGCAAGAAATGCTTGGTACTTGACTTGGACAACACCCTATGGGGGGGAGTTCTTGGTGAAGATGGTATTGAGGGCATTAAACTCGGAGGCGACTATCCTGGTAAGGCGTTCCATTACTGGCAAGAGGCATTGCTGGAATTGAGCAAGACAGGCGTGATACTGACTGTTTGTTCGAAAAACAATGAGGCAGACGTGCTGGAGGCGTGGGAGAAGAACCCCTTCATGGTGCTTAAAAAGGATAACTTTGCCACATGGCGCATCAACTGGACGGACAAGGCTACGAATATCAAGGAACTGGCTGAAGAACTGAATATCGGTTTGGATAGCTTTGTGTTTGTGGATGATAATCCTACAGAGCGAGAACTGATCAAGCAGATGCTTCCGATGGTGGAGGTTCCAGAATTCCCAGCACAGCCATACGAGTTGCCCGTGTTCTTCAAGGAACTGGTGGAGAAATACTTTAGGGTATATTCAGTGACCAGCGAGGACAAGAAGAAAACAGAGCAGTATAAGGCTAACGCCCAGCGGGCACAGGCACAGCGGAGCTTTGTGGACTTTGATTCCTTCTTGGAGAGTCTGGACATTCAAATAACCATTGAAGCGGCCAATGAGTTCAACATTCCTCGTATTGCCCAGATGACGCAAAAGACCAACCAGTTTAACCTGACTACCAAGCGTTATACGGATGCTGATGTGCGGCAGTTCGTAGAGCAAGGTTGGAAGATATGGTGTATCAGTGTGGCTGACCGCTTTGGTGACAATGGTATTACCGGTTGTATTATGGTGAATGGTAACACCATCGATACTTTCCTGCTCAGCTGCCGTATTCTGGGTAAGGGCATTGAGAAAGCCTTTATAAAGAAGATTTTGACAATGCTGAAAGAGTGCGGTGTTGAATCCGTCAAGGCTGCCTATTTGCCTACTGCCAAGAATGTGCAGGTAGCTGATTTTTACGAAAGATGCGGGTTCGCACTGGTTTCGGAGAATGAAGGCGCGAAGTCATATCAGATAGATTTGGCTAAAGCTGATTTAGAAATAGAAAAGTATTATCATATTAATTTAAAATAGTTATGGAAGAAAAAGTATTAGAAATTTTGAAGAATGTATTTGAGTTAGATAACGTTGATGAGACTTGTTCTCAGACAACATGTGAGAAATGGGACTCAATGGGCGTTTTGAATCTTGTAGTTGAACTCGAGTCAGAATTCGGAGTATCTCTTGAACCAGAAGAAATAGCTGAATTACAGTCTTATAATGATGTTATTAGAATTCTAAAAACTAAACTTGCATAGGGAATACGATTTTGTTCTTCCTTGAGAAGAAACAAAGTTTCTTTTTTATGAAGAATAGGAGCAGGAAAAAATCAATAGTTAAGTAATCCAAGGCTGGCAAGACAATTATGATGAATGGTTAATGGTTCTGCCACTTCTACCCTGCCCTACCGATAGATGGGGCTTTTTTTCGTGATCCCCCCATCCCCTTAAAGGATGAAACGTAAGCATCCAACCCCTTTTTAGGTGGTCTCTGAAATAAGCATTACCTTTGTGCCATCAACTATAATTTTGAGTTATGGCAGTAAACAGTAAAGACATTGAGACCCTTTGGAAGCAGTATTCTGAGGAGGGTGTAAATAAGGGTATCTCTGTAGCCCAGTTCTTTGAGTCCAACGGTTTACCTTATCACGTGTTTGAGAAATGGTATATTTAGAGTTCCTTGGTAAGGAGCGGCATTAATGCGAGGATATTAGTATGGAACGGGAACAGTATCAAAACCAGATAAAGGATCTTCTTCAGGCCGTAGAGACTCTCCTGAAGTCCAATAAGGCTATGGGCGAAAGAGTGACTCAGTTGGAGATGGTGGCTGAGGCTTACGATGACCTGAAGGCTAAATATGAGAAGCTGGAGGGTGAACGAAGGCTGAGGGCTGAGGGCTGATTGTCTGAGGGTTAACGAAGTCTGAAGTCTGAGGGCTGAAGGATGAAGGATGATGTAAGAAGGCTAAACGAGGTCTGAAGTCTGATGGATGATGTCTGAGTAATGAGAGCATGAAAAACATGTAAAAATGCCTTTAGCCTGCACGCTGAATTCGAGGCGAATTTACGCAGAATTCGATGGGTTTGCACGCAGAATGGATGGCATGGATTAAATGGATTATTTGCCTGCGGTGAAGGCCCTGGGGGCCCCCACATACTACATTCTCTCTCGTAGAGAGAATTACGTATGGGGTCAGGACTTCACCTACGGAGGTGAATGGGTTGAGGGCGGAAGGAGGAATGATGTCTGATGTAAGATGTCTGATGTAAGAAGTAAGATGGCCGAACGAAGTCTGAAGGCTGAGGGCGGAAGGCTGAGGGCGGAAGGATGATGTAAGATGGAAGAAGTAAGATGGAAGAAGTAAGATGTAAGAGGGAAGAGAGCTTCGATGTATGAGGGCTGAGGGCGGAAGGCTGAGGGCTGATGGAAGAAGGAAGAGGGAAGAGGGAAGAGGGAAGAGGGAAGAGGGAAGATGTGACCTAAAATCCTTTAAACAGTTACATTACCAGAAATTGGCCATTAATTTGTCGTTAATTGCTTTTGTTTACAGAGAAACGAATGTGAATAATCTTTGCGAAAAGGACTGCAAAATTACAAAAAATGAAGAAAAAGTGCAAAAATAAAGAACGAAAGGGTAAAAAATTAAAATAAATAATGTAATTTTGCAGCTAGGAATAAAAAAATAGGTGTATGATTACAAAGTTACATCTGGTAAATTGGAAGTCTTTTGAAGACTCTACTGTATATATAGATCCGCTAACATTCCTGATTGGAACGAATGCTAGTGGCAAGTCGAATGTACTCGATGCATTTTTGTTCTTGCATTTATTGATGAAGGGACAAACCTTGGAAGATGCTGCAGCTGCCATTCGTGGCGGTGAGGACTGGATTATCCGCAAGGGACAGACTTGGTTTGAACTCGCTGTTACTATAGAGAAAGATGGTCTTGAATACGTGTATGAAATCAACGTAAAGAGGCTTAACGTAGGACTGACTTTCGTACAGAACATAATATATACATCGGCAAAAGATAATAAAGAGAAGGTCTTCAATGAGGAAGACGTTGCTTTTGACGTGTCGGCAAATATTAATCTGGCCGTAGAAAAGTCACTTCCGAAACTAGATGCAAAGGAAGTGCTTGCAGTGGTTAGGGATGCACTAAAGTCGGTGTTTGTCCTTAATCCAGACCCACAGGCTATGCGCAGATATTCTAAGCTGTCAAAGGAGTTGAGAATGGATGCAGGTAACATTGCTGGAGTTATAGCTGCACTACAGCCAGAAGAGAAAGAACTGCTGGAAGAGAAACTGACGAAATATGTGAAACCATTACCCGAGCGCGATATCAATAAGATAACGGCTGTTACAGTGGGATTGTCGGGTACGGATGCCATGCTTTATTGTTATGAGGACTGGAATCCGGATACTCCTGTTGATGCCCGTGGCATGAGTGACGGAACGTTGCGTTTTACTGCCATTATCGTGTCACTGCTGACACTGAAACCCGGCAGCCTGCTCATTATCGAGGAGGTGGATAACGGATTGCACCCATCAAGGGCACGCGAACTGGTGAAGGTTCTGAAAGAAATATCTGCAGAAAGGCAGATAGATGTGCTTTGCACGACCCATAATCCTGTGCTGATGGACGAACTCGGAAACGGGATGATTCCGTTTATCTCGTTTGTGAAGCGTGACAAGCAGGGTAATAGCTATATCCAATTGCTGGAAGACAAGGAAAATCTGGCGAAACTGATGGCCTCTGGAACAGTCGGTGATATGATGAAGGAGGATGTGCTATGAAGAAGAAGGTCTTGATATTCGATACAAGTGTTCTCTGCGTGTGGCTGAAAGTCCCCTGAGGGCGGAAGGCTGATGTTAACCTATCATCGCGGGGGCGATGCCCCGATGTAAGACGGAAGATGTAAGAAGTAAGAGACATTTCTACCGTGGGTTAAAGTTTTACAATCATAGACTCGCGACCTTCAGGCTGGAGTTGTGAATACTCAGTCGATGCTGGAAAACAGGGGCACTTCTTGGCTACGTGGGGTAGCTCGCAGTGGCCGACGATGCGGGCATTGGGGTACTCGGCGGTGAGTTCCTTCAGCAACTCGTAGAGCGAGTGCTTCTGAGCCTCAGTGCGAGTGTCGGCAGGTTGGCCTTTTTCATCAAGACCGCCTTCATAGACAATACCGAGGGAACAGTAGTTGTAGTGGCGGGCATGAACGCCCTGGACGGACTCGGGCAACAGAGGAATGACATCACCATTGCGACGGACATAGTAGTGGTACGAACACTGGCCATACTTGGCATTGCCGCAGGCAATGAGGTTCTCGACACTGAAGGGCTTGTTGCACTTGTTGGCCACGCAGTGGATCACGAGGAGCTTAACGGATTTCAGAGGTTTCATAACTTTGTGGTTAAGGGTTAACGGTTAAGGGTTAATGGTTAATTAAAACCATGCACCATGAATCATGCACCATGAACCGTTCGTCAGAACAAGTTGGGTGAGCAACTTTGGACGGCAATAGTGCCGGCAACAGAAGTGATGACTGTGGCAAGGAACTTGAGGACCTTGGCTACGTTGTTCCAGTTTACTTTGATCATTTTTCGGAAAGAAATTAGAAAGAATTACCAAATAATTATTTATAGTCCCGCAGAAATAAAGGAAATGAAGGAAAGTCCAAGGACTGACTAGCAGGCTGCGTACAGGAGAGATGTCAGATGGATGATGTAAGAGGGAAGACGTGATTGTTGAACCTCTTCAGGAGTCTCCTCGCAACACCCCGGACTAGTC
>Ga0310695_10013519_pt1 | contig 11200 bp, 13 predicted proteins | sample RumenRJG_04DNA_FD_203882 | JGI IMG/M metagenome (GOLD analysis project Ga0310695, IMG submission 203882) | Bovine rumen microbial communities from Lethbridge, Alberta, Canada - RJG_04 (v2) (version 2) | ecosystem: Host-associated > Mammals > Digestive system > Stomach > Rumen | place: Canada... | reverse complement strand
CCCAGAAGCCCCACTTTGATGACCACGATGTATTCATGGCCGACCTCACCAAGCGATTGGATGCCGTCGAGTTCATCCGTCAGCATCAGGAGGCTTCCGTTCGCCGCTATAAGATGGCGATGGTTGCCGCCTTCATTGTCGGTATCGTCAGCGGAACTGTCACTATGGTTTTCATTCTCTCTACGCCAGCCGACGTGCCGCTCTTTACTTTCCACTTTGAAACAAGCATTCTTCTTTGGTTTGCCAAAAACTCCCGCCCCATTGCCGCTACAGCCCTCGCTCTGGCAATGACACTTAGCATGTTGAGTATCATCAACAATGTGCAAGACATCATGCGGATGCTGGGAAAGGGTGCTTTTATGCCCAAGTATTCATCATAATGATTTGTAGTACCTTTGCAGCCAAACAACCACTGACGATGGAACAGAAATTCGGAGCAGAGATCACAGGGGGTCAGGAACGATATGTAAATTTGTTGCTCGATAGCCGTGGGGTAAGAGGCACCTGGGGTATAGCAGCCGTCATACCCAAGTACCTCCCTGCGACTATCAATCTATTCTGATGATTTTTATATAGAGAACAAATAAATGTCGAACCCTCTAACAAAGAAAATATGAGCCCATAAGAAGAAATATTCTTAAATGTTTGGGTGTTTCAAAGAATTGGAGTAACTTTGCACCCAAGAGCTTTGACAGCTTTCTGTAACAGCCCTATCGAATTAGCAGTCCATCAGGCGAAACGTACAGGAAAGAATGTCATGTCAGCTCACGCATGCCATAACGGAAGCGTGGGCTTTTTGGCATAACATCTGTACGTGGGTTCTGCTAAACCCGATAGGGCTGGTGTTATCCAAAACTACAAGTCCACGCCATCCGTTTTACTCTCCAAAATCATCTTATTGTTTAAATTTTAGAGAAAAACGTGAAAATGAATCAAAACGAAGAAGTCCCAGACTTTCTGGGAGGACTTGGCGACTTGCTGCCCGCCGATGTCCTGAAGTTGGTGAACGAACTGCTGGAGCAACTGCACCGGAAAGAGAAAGATCACCAAGGCAGCATCGTGTTAAACATCTATGGAAAAGGCAGTCTCCACGTGGATCATGTGGATACGCAGAACTTCTATGGGGACGCTTGTCCCAAACCGCAAAAGGAGACGGAAAAAGAATATACGCCCACCTTACCCCCTTTGTTATGCACTGAACAGGCAATGATTCTTTGGGAGAAAGCACAGGATGCCGGCTATGTGGATGCCAACTGTCAACCGCTTATTTCCCGGACGCAGGCGGCACTGTTGGCCGATGCGATAGCGGTGCGGCTGGACATCAAGGAGAAATGGAAGGTGTTTGAGAGCCTCTGGAACAGGAAGTACATGCGGAGTGATTACAACTTGGCCCTCACCAGAAAGGGATCACTCGACTTTCAGGACGAACTGAAGCGGCTATTTGGTTAGACAGCAAAAAGTCCCGGTGCTCGCGCATCGGGACTTTTCACTGGCCATAGTGTTTCCTATATTACTCTTAGTCTTTCAGACAGCCGATTGGAACCACGAACACGCCGTCTGGCCGTTGGTAGGCATACGGCCCGACTGCCGTTACGACCATCATAAACGACGGATTCTTCATCTTTGTAGTATCAATGGCCTCTGCAAGTGTTTTCAAAGCTTCAGCACCATTGTTTATCAGTTTCTCTCCACCTAATTTCACTTCTATCAGTGCGTATGTCCCGTTTCTGCGATGCAGTACCGTGTCGCACTCCAGTCCAGAACTGTCGCGGTAGTGATACAATTTTCCATCAAGTGCCTCCGCAAATACACGCAGGTCACGTACGGCCATGTCTTCGAAAATGAGTCCGAACGAATCCAGGTCATTCACCAGATCGTTAGGACCTAAGCCCAAGGCTGCAGTACCGATGCTGGGATCGATGAAATGGCGGGTGTCGCTGGTACGGATGGCAGACTTGCTGCGGATATTGGGATTCCAGGCTTCAAGGTCTTCAATCACGAACAGTTTCTTCAGTGCCTTGATATAGTCTGCGACGGTATCCTCGTCGAGCGTATTGGCATCGTTAGACAGCATATCTGCCTTGATAGTCCCGTATGACACCTGCTGAGAGATGTTCCGCGCATACGACCGCAGCAACAGCCGTGTACGCTCTGCACTGCGCTTCACACCGTCCACTCGTTGTATGTCGCGTTCTGCTAAGTCATCGACATAGCCGAATGCCTGATCCAGGGCGATATCCCCTTCAAGCAGTGTGGCCTGTGGCCAACCGCCACGACAGGCAAGATAGGCAATCTGTTGTAGGTCTGTACTATTGGGCTGCGGTTCGAAGGTCTCTCCGTCGAACAGACTCTTCAGACTGACGCTGCCTGTTGATTCTCCTGACTCAAACAGGCTCATCGGGCGCATCCTCACTCTTCCTATGCGTCCGGTACCGCTATGCACGGTCTCGTCTGCTTGCAGAGCCACAGAAGAGCCCGTCAGGATGAACTGCGAGAAAGCACCTCGCTGGTCTATTTCATGGCGGATTGTGTCCCATAGTTCCGGTATGGTCTGCCACTCGTCTATCAGCCTTGGTGTCTCTCCCTGTAGCAGTGTCTTAGAACTGATTTCCATCATCTGTCTGCTTTGCCTCAACACCTCGGTGTCGCCCAAATCAAGAAAACTCTTGGCTTGCTGACGGGCCGTCGTTGTCTTTCCACACCACTTGGGACCTTCTATTAATACGGCACCCTTGCCTGCCAGTTTACGAACTAGCAACCTGTCGGCTATTCTTGGTTTATACATATTGCCTATCCTTTATCGCTCATATTCAGTTATAATCTCATTTTGCGTGCAAAAGTACTGATAATTATTGAATTGTACAAACTTTTTAATACATTTTCGGTCGTTTGTGATAGTTTTGTTCGGTCGTTTGTGAAGAATTCGTTCGGTTGTTTGTAGTTCAAGTAGCAATATGCCAAGATGCTCATAGATCAGGGTAACGGTATAAATCCGAGGCTTTTCAATGGCTGATATTGAAATAATTGTCTAAAGATTTTGGGGGGGCGGAAGCAAAAAATAGGGCAAAACTCTTTAACTAGTTTTTTCACCCTCGGCATCCGTTTTTCGGTCATGTCGGGGGCTTTTTCGTGGGACTTTCTGTCGCTCGGCTCTGCCGCTTGCCATAGCAAGAACTTTGTGGCACAAAACGTATAAAAACAAAGAAACTGATTGAAGAATGTCATAGTCCATAACAATTAAATGATTCTGGGGCAAAGCCGAGGGCTTTTCGTTAAACATCGCAACTTTTTCAGCGCGATTGCGGATTATTTACGGAATATTTCGTATCTTTGCGCTCGAATTCATCAATAATTGCAATTATGACTCAACTGACAGTTTCAATAGAGGATGTTTCCATGCTTGACCAGATTAAGCAGGCTATCAGTCTGATACGTGGCGTGAGTAGCGTCACGCTGAAGCGTCGTAGGAAGACCAGCATGGACCGCGCCATCGAAGATATAGAGCAGGGGCGCGTCTACAAGTACGACAGTCTGGATGACTTGATTAAGGAGATTGAAGGATGACGAAATACGAACTGCGCATCACTGGCGAGTGCAAGCAGAATTTGAAAAACTCTTTAACTAGTTTAAGACCTGCACCACCGGCATCCGTTTTTCGGTCATGTCGGGGGCTTTTTCGTGGGAATTTCTGTAACTTTGTGGCTCGAAATAACAATAAAACGAAAAGATTATGAACAAGCAAACCATCATCACCATCCTGCTTGCCCTCGTCACAATGACGGGGCTGGCACAGAAACTAGTTGTCTGGGAAAATCCATCAGCCTTTATAGGCGAGAGTAGTGCAGAATTTAAAGTTACCAAGGTGGAACTGAAACAAACGGAAACGATACTGCACTTCCATGCTCAATTTTTCCCTCACTATTGGATTAAATTTGCCAAAGAATCATTCCTGCGCACACCTGATGGGAAAGAGTATATCGTTACAAGTGGCGCAAAGACCAACGATAAGGAAAGTGACCTTCAACTGGATTCGCTCTTCTGGATGCCTGACAGTGGCGAGGCCGACTTGGCTCTACACTTCAAACCCGTGCCGCTTGACACGCAAGAGATGGACTTTCTGGAGGGCTACGAGGAAGGAGCATTCCGATTCTGGAACATCTGCGATACGAAGAACAAGAAGAAATTGGAGGTCCCTGGCGATTGGAAAAATGTGAAGTATGCCAAAGACGAAACCCTGCCCGTCGCTAAGATTAATAAAGGTGTAGCCACCATCAAGGTAAAGATGCTGGGCTATAAGCCTGACATGAAGATGGAATTCTATGTGGGGGGATTTGTACCCTTGGGATCAACGCAACAAATGGACAAGTCATTCCCGTTTGCTGATAATGGTACGCTTACTGCAGAGATTCCCCTATGGCTGACTCGTGAGGTAACTGTCGGCGTTCAAGGATTGGCTTACACTAACATCATCATTGGACCAGGACAGGAAACATCCATACTGATGAAGGTCTGCGATGACCATCGACCGTTCCTTGCCTTTAAGGGATTCTTCGCTAAGACCAACATGGACTTGGTGAATGCCCACGACACGCACAAATCTTTTACGGATGACGATGAGACCTATCTGAAAGTCAAGGAGTGCAAGACACCTGACGAAAGACTGCAGTGCCTGACAGACATCTTCAACCAGCGTACTGCTGCTATCAAGAAAACTAATTACACCACTGCGGCTAAAGATCTTCTCTGCATGACAACAGAAGAGAATTACTTTAGATGGACTCATCTGTTTGCAAGCACTTTCTGTCAATATCAGGTTGGTGCAGACGGAAAAGTCTATAGAACTTATGAGAATTACGAAGAGAACTACAAAAAATGTATGGATATGCTTTCTCTTACTGGAGAGGCTGCTGCTTACAGTTGGAAATATCTAAACGAACCCGCATCACCATCCTGTCTGGCGTTCTGGTACACGACAATAGACACGTTTGACAAGAATGCGAAAGAAAAGAATGCTTATAACGTGGAACTCCGTAGTATTCCATCAATATTGGGTAGGTATGACGAAAAACTTGTTGATACGATACTCAAGGATATGACCTTTGAGGATTGCAAGGCTGTAGTTCGAGAGTTTCAAGCTGAGCAGCAACGCATTGCCAAGCAACTGGCCACTCAGGAAAGCGTGTTCTATAAGAAGTACGATGACGTAGCCCCAGAGGACATCCTACAGACCATCCTCGACAAGTATAAGGGCAAAGCAGTACTTATCGACATCTGGGCCACGTGGTGCGGTCCCTGTCGTGCTGGCCATAAAGCAATGGCACCCATGAAAGAGCAGATGAAGGGGCAGAACATCCAGTTTGTATATATCACCTCTCCCTCCTCACCTCTTAAGGCTTGGCAAGAAATGATTAGGGATATTGACGGTGACCATTACTACTTGACGAAGGAACAATACGATTACATCCTCAACAAATACGAGTCTGACGGCATACCTACCTATGCTATCTATAACATTTGTGGCAAACAGACCTACAAGAATATTGGTTTCCCAGGCAATGATGTCATCCGAAAAGAATTAGAAACAGCAAGCAAGTAACATGACTACATTCAAAGATTTAGACCTGCGCTCTTCTTTGGCTGGGCGGAGGTGACGAAATGGCGTACCTTCGCCCGGCCTTTTTTGCACTTTTTTCGGTAAAACACAATAACTTTGCAAAACTTTTTGTAAATTTGCACCCGACAAACAGCATTTTGCGTATGAACTCGAACCAAGTAGACTTCTCCACCTTCTGCATCGGCAGCGTGGCCACGGCCCTGAACATGAACCAGGCCGAGGTCTATCGCCGTCTGAAGTCGTCGGGCATACTGATGGACTACATCGTAGGCTGCTACGACGTGCTGCACACCTTCGGCCGCCTCTACCTCGTGGAGGATATTACTTCACTGATGAGAAAAAAAGGAGTCCTATGATTGTCTTCCACACTTCAAACACCCCCGTTCCGCAGCCCGACGTCCTCCACTCCCGCAAGTATCTCGACTTCGGGCAGGGCTTCTACGTCACGCCCACCAAGATGCAGGCCGTCAACTATGCCCAGCGCTTTACCAAGTGGGGCGAAGACGCTTTCCTCAACTCCTACGAAATGGCCGCGCCCGACACGGCCAGATTCCGCTGCAAGCGTTTCGAACGCTATGATGAAGAGTGGCTCGACTACGTTTCAGCCTGCCGCCTCGGACTTCCCGTCGAACCGTTTGACATCATCGAGGGAGGCATTGCCGACGACAAGGTGTATAACACCATCGACCTATATTTTGCCCATCAGATAGCAAAGGACGAGGCCCTGTGCCGCTTGATCGCCATTCGTCCCAACCAGCAAGTCTGTTTCCTCTCTCAGCAGGCCATCGATGCCTGCCTGACTTATCTGAAAACCGAAAAACTGAAATAGCGATGGAAGCCAACGAGACCCTACTTCAGATGAAATACGCCCGCATCATCGAGCAGATAGCAGCCGACCTCGGCATCTCAAACGTCGATGCGATGGACCTGTTTTATAACTCCCGCACCTTCCAGCTCATCAGCCAGGGCATTGCCGACCTCCATTGTCGCAGCGACCGCTATCTGGCCGAGGAGGTAGAGCGGGAAAACGTATCATTCTAATCCCCCTTCCTCTATGCCCCACCTCGGAGAGACGTTAAATAATCATAACACAGCGAAAAAGAATGGCTATTTTCTTGGTCATTCCGATAATTTGATTACTCTCTCTTAGGCGCTCGCCTATAAGAGAGACAGTATCACCTATTATTCTGCGCGCGAGCTCACAAGGTGTAGTTCACAAGGTGTCTGACACTTTGTGAGACCAAGACGTTCGTCATGTCGATGATGATGGCGGCAGCGTCGGCGGCAGAGGCCTTGGCATTCCACAGGACGACGTTTGAGCCGCTTCAGGTGCTGTGGATAGATACTGAGCAGAGGGACCAGAGTACGCAGGATATTCTTAGGAATAGATTGATACCGATGGTAGTCTCTTCTCCCCCTAATTTAGGGGGAGTTAGAGGGGGTCTGAACGAGCGCACAGATTCCCTTGTTCAGACCACCCCGCCTGCCGGCACCCCTCCTGACTCAGGAGGGGAATCGTTCCCCGAAGGCCTGTACGATATTTTCAACGTGCGGACGGAGTCGTGGTAGGAGCGTATGCCGCTGCTGATGGCGGCTATAGACTTGCCGCCCAGACCTGGTGATCCTCGACGGCGTGCGTGACCTGGGCGACGACATCAACAACGGACTGAGAAACGACGCATCTACTACTCGCTCGCCAGGCCGGAATAAGCGTCTTTCCCCTATCATATTACCCCCTATACAGGGGGTACAATATGATGGGGAGATGCTATGACGAGGACTTGGCTACCCAGGGACCACAAGGTCGTGCTGTTTCCCGACACAGACCCCGAAGGCACGACGTATGCCTGCTGGAAGGCCATCGCCGAAGAGGCCTCCCGCTGTTTCCTCTCACCTGTCTACGTCAGTCCGCTGCTCGAACGACATGCCACGCCGGAGCAGAAGGCGGCGAAGATCGATATCGTAGATTTACTGTTCAACCCAAAACCATGACATTTGGAAACATTCGAAATCCGTTCCTACGGGAAGTCGGAACTGGCCATGCTCTACTTCCCCAAAGCCCAGACGCCCGGCGGCGCGCTGAGCAACCTGAACTTCTGGATCCGCCGCTGCACGGATCTCAGTGCCGCCCTCAGGGCCTGCGGCATGGCCCGCAAGGCCAAGGCCTACACACCGAAAGAGGTCGCACTCATCGTCTACTACCTCGGCGAGCCGTGAGTATCTTTTTCCCCTCCTGAGTCAGGAGGGGTGCCCGGAGGGTGGGGTGGTCTGAACAAGGGAATCTTGTGGCGGAACTTGAGGCGGTTCAGACCCCCTCTAACTCCCCCTAACTTAGGGGGAGAAATAGTTACACAAGACGCAGATACCTTCTATGGATTAAAGGAATGCCTTCCACGAGCCGTGGAAGGCATCTCCATATAGGTATGCAAGGCATCGGAACGACTCACGCAAGGCATCTTAACAACTCACGCCAGGCATCTGAACACCCCGTAACCGATAATCGCATGAAAGAACGTCAATGTCCGTAAGAGAACATGGGAAGTCGCAGAAACGCCTCCCGAATGTCGTACCTTTGCATCGTCAAAAGTCACACAGATCTCACAGATTAATTAATGTCCCGCAGAAATGAAGGAAATAAAAGAAATTGTTAATACTCACACAGAAATCACAGCGCTCGAGCTTGGCTCGCTTGCTTCGCAAGAAATCACAGAAAGTGCCGTTGGCACAGGCTGCGCACAGATGAGCGAAGCGTAAAATTTCTTTTATTTCCTTCATTTGACTTTCGGCTTCCTCTGTCGCGACTCGGCATAACTCATGTAAGACATGGTTCTGCTCTCGCTGCTCCATCGGCTCTGCGGGACATTAAGAAAACAAACAAAATGAGAAGAATAGACGAGGCTGTGTCAATCCCGACACAGCCTCTTTCGCTTGATGCTCTTTTCCGGACAGAGCCGTTATTTCCGTCCGGCAGATGATTGGCATCCTGTGGAAACCGATAGAAAAGTTCCCAATTATTTTGTATTCTGCCGACTTATTCGTATCTTTGCAGCATTAATATTAATCCAAAAGAAGAAATATGAAGAAGATTTTTACAATCCTGTTGGCGGCACTTGGACTGAATACAGCGTGCAGCCAGAATTATGAGGACATGGATGTGCAGGCATTCGCCGAGTTGATTGCTGATACGAATACGGTGGTCCTGGACGTGAGGACGGCTGCTGAGTTCAACGAGGCGCACATCAAGGATGCCGTCAACATCGACCAGTTTAAGGATGACTTCGTGGCGCAGGTCCTTCAGCAACTGCCCAAGGAGAAGACCATCGCCGTGTATTGCCGCAGTGGCCGACGCTCTGCTCATGCCGCCTCGCTGTTGGCGAAGGAGGGATACAAGCCCGTGAACCTGAAGGGTGGCATCATTGCCTGGACAAAGGAGAATCAACCCGTAACTAAAGAATAATGGTGATGGAAGCAAGAGTTTGGAAGACTGTCCGTGAGTTCAAGGAGATCCTGTTTGAGGAGTATAACGGCATCGCGAAGATCACAATCAACCGTCCGCAGTATCGGAATGCCTTCACGCCGAAGACGACGTGGGAACTGAGTCAGGCCTTCGCCATGTGCCGTGAGATGCCGGAGGTGAGCGTGGTGCTGTTGACGGGTGCGATGAGTGAGGTGCCGGAGGGTAAGACGCTTCGGGACGTGAAGCATGCGTTCTGCTCGGGTGGCGACATGCATGTGAAAGGTCGTGGCGGCTATGTGGACGACGAGGGCGTGCCCCGTCTGAGTGTGCTCGACGTGCAGATGCAGATCAGAAGGTTGCCGAAGCCGGTGATCGCGATGGTGAACGGCTATGCCATCGGTGGCGGACACGTGCTGCACCTGGTCTGCGACCTGACGATCGCCTCGGAGAATGCGATCTTCGGACAGACAGGGCCGAAGGTGGGATCGTTTGATGCGGGATTCGGCAGCAGTTATCTGGCACGTATCGTCGGACAGAAGAAGGCGCGTGAGATCTGGTTCCTCTGCCGACAGTATTCGGCCCGTGAGGCTGAGGCGATGGGGATGGTGAACAAGGTCGTGCCCATCGAACAACTGGAGGATGAGTGTGTGGCTTGGGCCGAGGAGATGATGGAGCGTTCGCCGCTGGCACTGAGGATGATCAAGGCCGGACTGAACGCGGAACTCGACGGCCAGGCGGGTATCCAGGAACTGGCCGGCGACGCGACGATGCTGTACTATTTCCTCGACGAGGCCCAGGAGGGCGGAAAGGCGTTCCTGGAGAAGCGGAAGCCGGACTTTAAGAAGTATCCGAAACTGCCGTAAAGACAGAGTAACTTTTTAAAGACATAGTAACAGATTAACAAATTATAGACAGATTAACAAATAAAAGACATAATAACATATTAACAATATTGTGACAGAATAATATATAAACACTAGTGTCCACTAAAAAATAGCGGAGATGTTTGTAAATTACTTAAATATAGAGTTTTAGAGCGTAAAATTGACGGTGACGATTTGAATTGACTACCTTTGCAATCCAAAAGCAAATCAGTCATTCGATGAACACCGGAAAATATATCTTCGCTCAGCTCATAGAATTCTTGCCGCAGAGAATCTTTGATAGAATTGTAATGAAATACGAAGGGAACAAATACGTGAAGCATTTCACTTGCTGGAATCAGTTGCTCGTCATGATGTTCGGGCAACTGAGCAACCGTGACAGCCTTCGTGATTTGACCAATATTGTTTCTGCGCATTCCAACAAGGCCTATCATCTTGGCTTTGGCAAGAACGTAACGAGAAGCAATCTCGCAAAGGTCAACGAGAGACGTGAACCACGTATCTTCGAAGAGTTTGCCTACCATATGATAGACATTGCGAGACGAAAGAGAATCTACAAAGAGTTTGAGATAGAAGGCAAGGTGTTTGCCTTTGACTCTACCACCATCGATCTTTGCTTGAGCGTCTTCTGGTGGGCAAAGTTTCGCCGTACAAAAGCGGGCATCAAGATGCATACGCTCTATGAAATTCAGACGGATATTCCTACGTTCATCCACATTACTGAGGCGAAGGTACACGACCAACGAGCAATGGACGAGATCCCTTATGAACAGGGAGCTTACTATGTGTTTGACCGAGGATACTTTGACCTGAAGAGACTCTATCATATCAATGAAATTGAAGCCTATTTTGTGATAAGGCAAAGAGGAAATCTTCAATATGAGGTCATTAACGAAGGCGACACCATGCATAACGCAGATGGCGTACTCTCTGACCAGATTATAAGACTTACGAATTACCTCACCAAACAGAAATATCCAGCTGTTCTTCGTCGCGTCACATACTATGCGGCTGACAAGAACAAGACATTTGTCTACCTGACCAACAATATGGAGATACCAGCCACGCAGGTCGCTCTTCTCTACAAATATCGTTGGCGTGTAGAACTCTTCTTTAAATGGATTAAGCAGCATCTTAAGATTAAGTCCTTTTGGGGTACGACTGAGACTGCTGTCAGAATCCAGATATACTCTGCCATCACCGCATATTGCATGGTGGCTATCGTTGAGCACGACCTCAAACTGC
>Ga0310695_10013518_pt1 | contig 11202 bp, 18 predicted proteins | sample RumenRJG_04DNA_FD_203882 | JGI IMG/M metagenome (GOLD analysis project Ga0310695, IMG submission 203882) | Bovine rumen microbial communities from Lethbridge, Alberta, Canada - RJG_04 (v2) (version 2) | ecosystem: Host-associated > Mammals > Digestive system > Stomach > Rumen | place: Canada... | reverse complement strand
GCGGTTCGCCTTCGGCCACTGGAACGAGCAGTTCGTGGCGGACGAGTTCTGCCGCCGGAGCGGATTCGAGGTCCACCGGGAGAACTGCATCTGGGTGAACGACGACTACCCGCACATGTTCGCGACAATCGACCGCAAGATCACCGGCCAGGACGCGGGCCTCGAATGCAAGACGGCCAACGCCCTCACGTCGAAGAAGTTCAAGGGCGGCGACTTCCCGGCCAACTACTACGTCCAGTCCGTCGGCTACCTCGCGGTGACGGGGTACACGACCTGGTACGTGGCCGTCCTCGTGGGCAACGACGAGTTCCACATCTACGCGCTGACGCGCTCGAACATCTTTGAGAAGCCGGACTGGTGCGAGAGCGTCTGCCTCGTGGACGACGGCGAGCTGAAGGCGCTGCGCGAGAAGACGGACGAGGCCTGGGGCTACGTGCTCCGCCGGGAGCTGCCGCCGGTGACGGACGGCAAGCCCTGCACGGCGAGGGTGCTCTCGCAGCTCGGGCTGCAGGCGGCGAGGACGCGCACCGCGCAGACGGTGGCCGACCTCTCCTGCGTCGCGGACGCGCTGACGGCGCTCAAGGCGGCGAAGGACGCGAAGAAGGCCGCCGAGGCCGAAGTCGCGGCGCTCGAGAACCAGGTGAAGGACGCGCTCGTCCGCGCGGACGCCGACACGGGCCGCTGGGGCGAGTTCAAGGCGACCTACAAGCCGCAGTCGCGGCGCACGCTCGACGCGAAGGCGCTGGCGAAGGACCATTTCGGCGGGGAGATCCCCGACGAGTACTACAAGACGGCCGAGGCGATGGTGCTTCGGATCGCGTAGACATCTCAAAGCTGGCGCTTTGAGCACAGAACAGAACAGGAGACAGGAACATGGAACAGAGGAACATCATCAAGTCCGCGACGGCCTCGGAGGGGGCGGCGGTGGCGAGGGCGGCCGGACGGCAGGCGTTCTCGGTGGCGGTGAACACGCCGCAGATGCAGAAGCTCATCAACAACACAATCGCGGACCCGAGGGAGCGCGGCTCGTTCGTGACCTCGCTGGTGTCGGCGGTGGCGCAGAACCCGTCGCTCAAGGACTGCGACCCGGCGACGATCGTCAGCGCGGCGCTCGTCGGCAAGGCGCTCAACCTCCCGCCAAGCCCGCAGCTCGGCTACTTCTACATGGTCCCCTTCGAAGACCGCAAGAACGGGCGCAAGACGGCGCAGTTCCAGATCGGCTACAAGGGCATGATCCAGCTCGCCATGCGCAGCGGCTTCTACCGCCGCCTCAACGCGATCCCGCTCAAGGCCGGCGAACTCAAGCGGTACGACCCGCTGGAGGAGACGGTCGAGGTCGAGATCATCCAGGACGACATGGCCCGCGCCAAGGCGGAGACCACGGGCTACTACGCCTTCTTCGAGTACCTGAACGGCTTCCGCAAGTGCATCTACTGGAGCAAGGCGAGGGTCGAGGCGCACGCCATCCAGTTCTCGCAGGGCTACAAGGCGAAGAAGGGCTACACCTTCTGGGAGAAGAGCTTCGACGACATGGCCTGCAAGACGCTCCTCCGCCAGCTCCTGGGCAAGTGGGGCCTGATGAGCACGGAGCTGCAGAAGGCCTTCGAGAGCGAGGTCGCGCCCGACGCGGACGAGACGCCGGCCATCGTCGTCGGCAAGGCGCCCGCGGCGCTCCCGCCGCCGGAGTCGCCCGCGCCCGAGGCGGAGACGGCCCCCGCGCCACAGGAGCAGGAGGGCGAGACGATCCAGGCCGACTTCGAGTACCCGGAGTCGGACGAGGGCTAGGCCATGGTGAAGATTCTGCCGAAGCAGATCGAGCAGCTCGTGCTGTCCCCCCGCCTCAGCGACGCCGAGGCGGGGAGGATGGTGCGCGTCCTCGTGTCGGGCAGGGGCGAGTTGCCGGAGCGGATCGCCCTCGCCGTGGACCTCGCCCTGGGCCTGCTTACTGAAGAACGCAGGGAGGCGGCGACGCAGAAGGCCGAGCAGCGCGCGAAGGCGCGGAAGGAGAAGAACAAGTGATACTCAGCAACGCATTCATGGAGTACGCCAAGCGCGAGACGGACCTCGTGCGCCTCGGGACGGTGGTGCGGCTCGTGGCCGGCGGCGACGTGCCGGACGCCGACCAGGTGTCGCGGCTGCTGGCCGACACGTTCACGGCGGACGGGGCGGCGAAGGAGGCCAACATCGAGCGGCGGCGGGAGGCCGAGGCCGAGCGGAAGCGCAAGCGCCGCGAAATGGCCGAAGTGTCCCACGGACAGACGGAATGTCCCACGGACAAAACGGACGTCCAAAATGTCCCAGGGACAAATGCGCCGTCCGTGGGACAAAACGGACGGACGCGGACGGACGGTTCGTCCACGGACAAACAAAATGTCCGCACTACCCAACCATCCAACCAACCATCCATCCAACCAACCAACCAATATATTCCGTCGGTAAACCGCCGGAATGCGCGCGGGGGCGCGCGCCCGCCCGCGCGTGAGACCGCCGCACCGCCGAAACCTTCGGGACCGCCGGATGAAATTTCATCTGACTTTCCCCCTGGCGGCGACTCCGGGGAGGCTTTGGAGAGCGACGGCTACTTCGACCCGACGGGTTACCGCGTCGACTACGGGACGATCTTCTCGGACGCCGACCCGGTTCTGCTGGCCATGTCGCTCACGCACGACACCCGCGACGCGGACCGCCGGACCTTCGGCGCCCTGCTGAAGTCCGTCGGCGACAAGACGTTCAGGAACACCCTCGCGACGCTCTACGGGGAGATGAACGCGGGGGAGATGCCTTCGAACCCGCCCGGCGCGCTGATCGCGAAGCTCCGGGATGCGGAGCGGATCATGAACGGGAACGTCTAGGAGGAGGCAGACATGCAGAAGCACACCTACACGGAGGAACTGGCCCCGAGGAACACGGGGAGCGTGATGCGGCCAGCGAGGTTCAACCTCCGGCTGACGTGCCAGGCGAGGGCGAGGACGCTGAAGGCGCTCGCCGCGCTCAGGCTGCGGAGGCCGTCGGACGACGGATCGGACGCGCGGGAGCGGCGCGACCACAACGCCGACACCTGGGAGCGCGTGGCGCTTCCCCTGCTCGAGGCCCTGGTCCGGGACATGAAGCGCGAGGGCATGCTGCCGGAAGAGTACCTGCGCGAGCTGCTGAAGGCGGAGCGCGCGGAGAAGACCGGGCGCCGCGAGCCGGGCCAGATGAGGCTTGACTTTTGACAACGGAGGATTGACATGGCAAACGATACGGCAATCATCATCGAGGGCGTGGTCAAGTCGACCGCGGCCCGGACGACCAACGGCGGGAAGCACCTGCTCGAAGTGGTCGTCGACTGCCCGAGCGAGTACCGGGGGCAGACGTACCACGACTGGTACCCGGTGACGTTCTGGGAGGAGCGGATCCCCGAAGTCGCGGAGGGCGACGCGGTGCGCGTCGAGGCCCGCGTGCGCGGCGACCGCAACCAGACCACCGGCAGGGCCTACGCGAGGCTCGTCGGCATGCGGTGCGAGAAGCCAGGCGAGGCAGGGCGCGACAGCCCCGCTCCCCAAGACCAGGCCGGGACGCCGGCGCAGACGAAGTTCACGGAGGCGAACGACCCGCTGCCGTTCTAGGCAGGCGGAACAACCAGGAGCAACAAGGAGCAAGAACAATGGACAAGGACTTTGAAAATTTCACGAGACTTGTGCGCGCCATGCGCGACGCGCAGAAGACATACTTCCGGACGAGGACCGGCGACGCGCTGAAGGAGGCCAAGCGGCTTGAGGCCGAAGTGGACCGCGCGCTGAAGCCGGCGAAGGACGACAGACAGGAGGAACTGCCGCTATGACTGGCCAAGACGTTGTGGACCTTTTAACCATCGAGCGGAGCTACGAGTGCGCGAGGCAATGCCTGCTCGACGCATGCTTTGTCGCGAACGAACGCGAGTACTACGGGATTGTGGCTCTCGTCGAGGCCGCGATTGACGACCTGGATATCATTGGGCGTCTGGCCGGGATTGTCCCGCAGCCGCAGATTTGCGGCCCGGTTGTGGACGAGGAGGCGCGGAATGAATAACGAGACACTGGCCGACATCATCGACGAGATGCGCACACGAGCCTCGCGGCGAGAGATATCGCCCGAGGTCTATGGACTTGCCGACCGCATCGAGGCGGCGGCGGCGCGGGAGCGCATCCAGCGCGAAAAGGTAAGTTTCAGGTGCGGCGACTGCGCGCGCTTCGGAGGTGATTGCGACGCGGGAGACAGTGACGGAAACGAGGACCGCGTCGCTTGCGAGAAGTTCGTCCGCCGCGCCCTCGTCCCCGGCAACGCCGCATCCATGCGCGCCGCGCTGGAGGCGATGCTCGAAGAGTGCTGCAACCTGTGCGACGTCCCAAACCAGATGTCAGAGAGCGGACATACCTGTAGCTGGCGCAACAGGTGGTCGGGGTGTCAGAGCAAAGCCATTGACAAGGCCCGCGCCGCCCTCTCCGCGCCGCCGCGCAACTGCGACAGGTTCAAGGCGGCAGATGAGGCGCGGATGGCATTCTGGGACACGCACGAAACCATTTGGGACGCGTTCAAAAACCGAGGCGGAACGGAATTGTTTTACGAAGTTTTGGACTGGCTCTTCGCCCCGGCGGAAGGAAAGGAGGCGTCCAATGGCTGACGGAAACATTGCCGCCATGCGCGAGGCACTAGACGACATCATCGACAAAATCGACACATGGCGAAGTGATGGCACGATAGAACATTGGCAATATAGCCAGTTGTTCGACATTGCTGACGCCGCCCTCGCCGCGCCCGTGCGCAACTGCGACAGGTTCGCTACGGCGGAAGAGGCTTACGCGGCGTGGCACGAATGGCTCGATGATTTCGACGACGTGGAGGCGGCAAACGCCTTCGACTGGCTCTTTTCCACGGAAGGAGGCGCGGAATGAAGACGCCGCAGACCGACGAGGAGCTGATTGCGGCGCTCCTCTACTACCACCTAGAGGACTTCGCGGAGGCCGTCGCAAGCGACAGTTTCACGCAGGTGGTCAAGGCCGCTTTCAAGCGCCTCGGCCTCAAGTACGAGCCTTTCGGCCCGGACGCGTTCGAAACTGTCGAGCGGCGCATGAAGGAAGGCGGTGCCGAATGAAGCTGATAGCCACCATCATTCTCGAAGTGTTCCTTTTCGCGGTCTGCCGCTGGGTCGCGAACGTCACCGACCTGGACTACGACGCCATCATCCACGGCGGCCTCGCGTACATGGTCCTGCGCGTCATGGTCGAAAACGCGGCGAACGAGAAGAAAGGCGGCCGCGAATGATTAAGCTACCAGTCAAAGACCCCGACACCGTGCCCTGGATGAGCAAGCGGGAAATCCCCGCGATCAAGGCCGTGCTGTCCGCGTGGCGGGAATTCCGAAAAGACCCGGCACAAGTCAAGAATGCCCATAAAATTGTTTCTTTGTGCGAGGACTTTGACGCACACGCGCAAATATCCGCGAAATCGGCAGCGTGGCTGCTTGAGAAACTTTCCGCCATTGACGAACACATGAGGAAGGAGGCCCGCGATGGACAAGCATAGCCCGATGCCGTGGCGCGTGAAACAGAACAGCGAGTTATCCAACTGGCTGGTGATTCGACCTGACAAAACAGTGGTATGTGCCGCATGGCGCGAGGCAGACGCGGCCTTCATCGTCGAGGCGGTGAATGGCGTAGAGGCGACGCGCGAGCTCCAGCGCAAACTGCTCGGCTGGTCCATCGAGCGCGACCGCCTCCGCGATATCATGCGCGGCCTCGTCGCCATCCTCGAAACGATAACCCTCGAAGACCATGAAATCGAACTGCTCGACGAGGCGCGAAAGGCCATCAAGGAGGATGAACCTTGATCCGGGAGCGTCCAGTCTGCGAGGGCGTGGCGTGGATGGTCCCGCCGACCTTCACGGCGCAGCACAAGGGCTTCTACTACGACAAGGCCCGCGACCGCCCCGTCTTCTACGACCGCCCCGAAATGGCGGCGGCCAAGGAGGCGTGGCGGAACGCCCTGCTCGCGATGCGGTCGCAGTTCGCGACGCCGGCGGCCGGGGCCGTCCGCCTCACGGTGGCGCTCGAATGGCCGTGGCCGAAGTCCATGCCCAAGTGGCGCAGGGCGTCCGCCTCGCCGAAGGTCTCCGCCCCCGACCTGGACAACATCCTCAAGGGCCTGCTCGACGTGATGACGGCCATGGAGTTCTGGACGGACGACTCACAGGTGGCTGAGATCCACGCCGCGAAGCGCTACGCGGAGAGGGGCGCCGTCCGCCTGAAGATCGTGGAGCTGGTGGAGGTCCGCGAACGTGACGCGAAGCCCGTCCAGGACGGGATGCCGCTGTTCGGCGACGGAGGGGAGGCGAAGCGGTAGGGATGCGCGGGAGGTCGATAGACGCGACGGCCGTGCCGCCGCCGGACGTGGAAGAGGCCGCGAGAAGCCTGGCCGAGTCACGCGCCGCGCCGCGCGACGACGCGACCGCGGCGAGGGACGAGGCCGGCGTGATCATCCTCCAGACGCTCGGCGACGCCATGCGCGGATTCCCGCACGTCGGCAACCGCATCTTCGAGCAGCTGGCCGACCTCACGGACAAGCAGAGGCTGCTGCTCTTCTGGATGCTCAAGGTCCAGTCGGCCCCGCTGGCCGCGAGGTGCATGGGCGTTTCGACCCAGAGGGTCTACCAGCTGAAGGGGCGGATTCTGGCGAGGCACCCGGAGTTCAAGGAGTTTTTTGAAAGACGATGACGACGAGACAGGAGAAGTTCGCCCGCAACCTCGCGGCGGGCATGACGCAGCGCGAGGCCTACCGCGACGCCTACCCGGCGTCCGTGAAGTGGAAGGACGCGGCCGTGGACACACAGGCCTCCATCCTCGCGAGGAATAGTAAGGTTTTCCAAAGGCTGGCGGCCCTGCGCACGGAGGCGGAAAAGGCCGTAACGCTGACGCGGGAGAAAAAGCTCGCGCTGATCGAGGCCGACGTCGAGAAGGCCGTCGCCCAGGGGGACCGCTACGGCATGATCGCGCTTCTCAAGCTCCACAACGAGATGACCGGCGACAACGCGCCGGAGAGGAAGGAGATCACGCTCGACGTGCTCTCCTCCATCGCCGCGAAGCACCGGGACGTGCTGGAGGACGCCCGATGACGGACGTGGAGAAGTGCGCGAGGCTGCTCGTCCGCGCGAGGACGGACTTCCTGACGTTCATCCGCATGACCTGGCAGGGCGCGACGCCCTTCCTCGTCGGCCGCCACACGCGGGCCATCTGCGGCTGGCTGACGCGCGCCGTGGACGACTACCTCGCCGGCATGACGAGGTACCTCCTGTGCAACGTGCCGTTCAGACACGGCAAGTCGACGATCATCTCGCAGTTCTTCCCCGCCTGGTTCCTCGGAAGGTGCGCCCTGGCGCCGCATTCCGTGATCATGTCCGGCTACGGCGCCCCGCTCGTGTCAGGATTCTCGCGCGCCTGCAAGGCCGTCATGCGGACGCCGGAGTACCGGCTCGTCTTCCCGGGCGTCGAGATCGACCCGAAGCACGACGCGGTGGACGACTGGGCGCTCGCCGGCTCGCCCGACCCCGTGACGGTCGTCGGCCTCGGAGGATCCATCACCGGCAGGGGCGGCAACCTGATCATCCTCGACGACGCTGTGAAGAACCGCGAGGAGGCCTACAGCGACGTGTACCGCGAGAAGACGTGGCAGGCGTTCTCCGCGGACCTCATGACGCGACGCAACGCGCCGGCGGCGATCGTGGTCGTCCTCATGACGCAGTGGCACACGGACGACATCGCCGGCCGAATCCTCTACGCGATGGACCACGACCCGACCTTCCCCAGGTTCGAGCGCCTCGTGTTCCCGGCGCGGAAGGACGGGCCGGACGGATGGGACTACCTCTTCCCCGAGCAGTTCCCGCCGGAGTGGTACGACGAGCAGCGCGCCACCCTCGGCCCGACGATGGCCGCCGCGCTCCTGGACTGCGATCCCGTTGGCGAGGGCAACCGCATGTTCAGGCCCGAATGGTTCAACACGTTCCAGCGCGCGCCGGACGCAGACGCGATGAACGTCTACATCCTCATCGACAGCGCCAACGCGAAGCGCAAGGAGAGCGACTTCACCGTGATGGAGGTCTGGGGACTCTGCCGCGACGGCAACTACTACCTGCTCGACGCGATCCGCGACCGCCTGGACCTCGCCGGGAGGACGGAGGCGCTCTTCAACCTCGTCGAGCGCTGGCAGCCGAAGATGGTCTTCTGGGAGCAAGTCGGGGCCATGAGCGACGTGCAGCACGTCCGCGGCGAGATGGGCGCGCGGGCCTGGCACTTCCCGATCACCGAACTCCGGCAGAGCGTCCCGAAGCAGGACCGCATCGGCTGGCTAGTGCCCCTCTACGAGGCCGGGCGGATCTGGATGCCCGACCGCCTGCTCCGCCAGCGCGAGGACGGCGCGAACTACGACTTCGTGAAGGACTACCAGGTGGACGAGTACGCGACCTACCCGGCGAGCCGCCACGACGACATGATCGACTGCGCGGCCAACCTCCGCCACCCCACGTTCCTCACGGTCGCGCACTTCCCACGGCAGCCCTCGCCGCAGGAGGGCGGATCGCGCCCGAAGACGACGGCCGGCAGCTGGCGCCCGTTTCGGTGAAATAATATAATTTTGACAAACTATATGTGAAATATCGCAAAATTATGCAAGACCCCAAAATTTTTTAATTTTCTCGCAGTTCACTCCATGACAACATACTGTGCAAGATTTCCCGAGCGAGGGGGTCTTGCATGTTTCGCCCATATGTAGGAGGCCGTGCGCACACGGGCGGCGGCCGGACTTTTGACTTCAACGAACGGAGGGCGGACATGAGCTGGTTTAGTAAACACGCAGGCGCGGTGGTTGGAGCGCTGACAGGCGTCCCGACGGCGGCGCTGATCGGCGAAAACTACGACCGGAACAAGGCGAACCACGCGGCCCCCGCCGGCGGCTACAACGACTGGTACAAGGCCAACAAGTCCGACATCGGGCTTCTCCGCAACAACCCGTCGTCGCTCTCCGAGGAGCGGATGAGGGCGATGCTCGCAGCGATAACGTCCACCGGCGACTGGCGGACCAACTCCGGCGTGATGAAGGACGTCGAGGCCCTGCGCGGGCACCTCTCGGCCTACGACGCGATGCACGCCCAGGAGGAGTACCAGGGCGCGATGCTCGAGATGTACGACCGCATGGCCGCGGCCGCCGAGGATGCGGCGAACAAGGCCGTCCAGTACGAGCAGCCGATCAACGACGTCTCCGTCTCCGCCGCCTACGCGAAGGCCGACCGCGAGACGGAGAACCGCCAGGCGCTGCGGCGCGGGCTTCTCTCGCTCACGCGCTTCGGCGACCAGGCGAAGATGCAGACGCTGGGGGCGGCATAGCGCATGGCGGACTTCCGCACAGACTGCGTGAGGCTGAGGAAGTGGCTCGACGCGAGACGCCGGGTCCTGGAGCAGCGCCGCCTCCCCTACGAGCGGACGTGGCGCGACATCCGCGAGAACTTCTGCCCGGAGCTGGGCCACTCGCTCAAGGGCGACGTCGACGCGAACGAGGCGTCCGCCAGCCGCGACGACGACAAGATCTTCAACTCGACGCCGAGGATCCTCCACCAGAAGCTGGCGGCCGGCCTGCAGAGCGGCATCACGAACCAGGCGCGCCAGTGGTTCGTCTTCCGGGCGAAGGACGAGGGCGCGTCGAAGAGCGCCGGCGTCCGGCAGTACCTCGGCGCGATCACCAAGCACCTCCATGACCGCATGGCCGCGTCCAACGTCTACGCCGCGCTCGACCAGATGTACCTGCGGCTCTCGGCCTTCGGGCAGTCGGCCGCGCTGCTGCTCCCCGACGAGGAGGCCGTCATGCGCCTCTCCGTCTGCGACGAGGGCGCCTACTGGCTCGCGGAGGACCGTCGGGGGCGCGTCCGCACGCTCATGCGCCGGCTGCGCTACACGCTCTCCCAGCTCCAGGACGACTTCGGGCGCGCCTCGCTGCCGCAGGGGATCGCCGACAGGATCGACCGAGGCGAGCACGAGGCCGAGCAGACCGTGTGGCACCTCGTCTTCCCGGTCGCGGCGCTGCCGCACGACCTCGCCATCCCCGACATCCCCGCCGACCGCGAGGCCGCCTCCGTCTACTGGATCGACGGCGGCACCGACGAAAACGGCGGCATCCTCGCCATCCGCTCGTTCGACTACAACCCCGTGATCGCGCCGCGCTGGCTTGTCAACGGGCTTTCCGTCTACGGGCACGGCCCCGGCGAGTTCGGCCTCGGCGACGCCAAGGCGCTCCAGGAGATCGAGCTGGCGTCCCTGCGGCTCACGGAGCTTGAGAGCAACCCGCCCATGGCCGCGCCCTCGGGGATGAAGGGCGTGCCGCTCGACACGGGACCCGGCGGACTCAACTACTACGACCCGATCGCGGACGGCGGCAAGGGCATCCCCATCGGGCGCCTCTTCGAGACGCGCCAGTCCATCGAGGCCGTCGAAGTCAAGATACAGGCGATCACGGACCGCCTGAACAGAATCTTCTACGTGGACCTCTTCGCCATGCTGCTGAACCTCGAAATGCGCCAGCAGCCGCGCACGGCGACCGAGGTCAACGAACTCTCCCAGGAGAAGGTGTCGCTCCTCGGCCCGGTGCTGACGCGGCTGAACCAGGACCTGCTGAAACCGCTCGTCGAGAGCGCGTGGCACCTCGCCTACAGGCGCGCCCAGGAGGACGCGTCCGCCGCCGGCTACGACGCGACGGGCATCCTCGCCGCGCCGGAAGCGCTGACGGCCGTGGACGAACCGGACGAGAACGGCGAGGTCGACGCGCTCGCGATCGAGTACACGTCGACGCTCCACGCGGAGCAGCAGTTCGCGAGCCGCCTCGCCGGGCCGTTCCGCTTCGTCGAGTTCTACGGCGGGGTGCAGAACATCCTCCAGAAGCCGGACCTCGCCGACAACATCGACGGGGACAAGATGATCCGCGACAGCGCCCCGATCCTCGACAGCTCGGGCTACATCATCGACGAGGACAAGGTGCGGGAAGTCCGCCAGGCCCGCGCCGCGGAGCAGCAGAGGCAGGCCGCCGCCGAACAGGAGGCGCTCGCCGCCCAGGCGCAGCAGCAGCGGGCGCAGAGCGTCCACGACCTCGCCGAGGCCCAGCTCACGGACGGCGGCACGGCGCTCGACATGGTGGCGGAGGCGCAGGG
>Ga0310695_10013517_pt1 | contig 11202 bp, 12 predicted proteins | sample RumenRJG_04DNA_FD_203882 | JGI IMG/M metagenome (GOLD analysis project Ga0310695, IMG submission 203882) | Bovine rumen microbial communities from Lethbridge, Alberta, Canada - RJG_04 (v2) (version 2) | ecosystem: Host-associated > Mammals > Digestive system > Stomach > Rumen | place: Canada... | reverse complement strand
GTGGTGCCAATTGGTAACACTTGGCGATAATTCTCGCCACTTTCTGCAACTCCGATTATGGCATAACGCCCTGGCCCTGTAAATGGGACGACTTATTTACCGTTTACGCTAATTTCGTGGTTTGGGTCAGATACTGGGTCTGGCGAACAGGGGCAGTTTTCGGAACGCCTATTCAAGCCTAAAAAGTTATAAAAGTAGCGGTTTTCTTGCGAAAACCGCTACTTTCTGGTTGCGGAGGTAGGACTTGAACCTACGACCTCCGGGTTATGAGATGTTATTGTGCTTTAATCCACCGTTTTTTATCGTTCAAATAGTTCGCTTTCATGCCTCTTTTGTGACTGAACGCAAATTATTTTTTGCTATCGTCGGACGGCGTTTCATACCGACTACTACCAAATTACTACCAAAAATTTGAGAAGCTATTACAACAAGAAAAACACCTTACGCATGAAGCTGTCGTTCACAAAACGCCTTTAGTTTTGGAATATCTTCGGTGGCAACGCTCCACACAATACCAAAGTCGATTTTTCCGTAATGATGCGCGACAATATTGCGCATACCTTTAATTTGAGACCAGCCCATCTCCGAGGATGTAGCGGCTCGCATTTCCTCCGAAAGATTGCCAGAGAGTTCGCCGATCTGTAGGATGCTGAACGAAACGGACTGCTGAAAGTCCTGATCGCTGATAAACGCATCATAAGTGTTGCCGAAGCGGGTCAATGTCGATTCTATCAACTCGCAGTAGTCCTTGATTCGTATCAATCGTTGTTTATCAGGCAGCAGCATAAATCATCATCCTTTCCCGTTCCACAGTCTCCCGGAAAAGTTGATCGCTCTGGAACGTCTGAGGCTGCTCCAAGCTGGCAACCGTAATGAGGTCAACACTAACACCCAGCGCTTCCTCCAAGTCATTATATAATCCGCCCAAAATGATACCGCGAACAGACGACCCCGAGAGATCGACCAACAAATCAACGTCACTCTCAGCGGTTGCATCACCTCTCGCGTAGGAGCCAAAGAGATACACAGCCGCAAGCTGATATTTTGCAGCGATCGGAGCCACGCGATTCTTTATTTCTTCAATAGAGTAAGGAAGCATGACCTTCACCTCCGCTGTCGTCATATCGTTCGCCTTGCACCAACTCAATCACACCTGTGCCTCACTTCGGCGCAAGTCGACCATTTCCTTGACCTCTATTATAGCCGATGCACCAGGTGAAATGCAACAGTATTATTTTTTCGTCCTTATCCGAGCGACCCGACGAGGCGCTTGTCACGGAAATACTCGCTGGTGCGCGACGCGGTTGGTAAAGGTAGCAGTTGTAGTAGTATTATACTTCATCGCGGAACGGCGGGGATTTACGCGACAAGCGGCGAGAAATGAATACCTATTTGATTACAGCAAACTTACGATAAGAGATATATAGGGAATAAATGATTCGATTTTCAATGATTTCAAATCCTTGGATCCTCCTAAAATGGGAAGCGGCTCAAAAGCGTAGCACTGATTTTCGCTTATCTCGCCCAACGCTTCTCGTGCTTTGCCAAAGAGCTCCATCTCAAAATGTTCCTTTTGAAAACTTGAATCCTCGATGTCCCGAAAGAAAAACTCATCCCCCGCCATGATAATACTGCTTGTGCCATCAACCATGTGGTACAGCTGGATAAACCCATCCGAATTCCAAGCAAAAATATCCCCGAAGGCCGTTGTTGCAAAAGGAATGTCAGACTCCCAGAAACTCTTCCCGCTCAAAAGCGAAATCAACGCAGACACATCCTGCGCTCCGAGAAATCTTAAATAGCCCCCCAAAAGTGAAGCACCGCCATCATCAATATGTAGCTGAATTGCAACAGGTAGTCCTTTTGCCATCATGTTATTCCACCTCCAGTTTTACGGATAGTTTTATCTTAGTCAATTCGTCTTCTGTATAACCTTCCGCAAAAGCATTTATGCTTTCAGATAACTGCCCGACACGGCTTTTCCACTGGCCTCCAATGGAGGAATTGACGTTGCTGTTTCCCATTTTTGATACCTTCATAGGATCTCCTCCCGCAATCTGATCCGGGTTATGCAACGCTGCCTGTGTTTTGATCCACACGTCTGCTTCTTTTTTTGCTTCAGCGTAGCTCATGCCCTTTTTTTCGTTGCTCTGTACTCTTTGCATGAGCGCTTTTTCTCGCGCCCTCTGCTGGGCAATGTCCGATCCTTCCGCCCTGCCGTCGCCAGTTTCAGCTTTCCTCGCCTCATAATCGGCTCGATTTTTCATATTTTCAGCAATGGATTGGCTATTAAGTCCTCGTTCTTGTCCTTTTAGTTGCCGCTCAAATTCTTTTTTGTCACACCCCTCCGGGCACCGAAATGCAATTATTATAGGCGGTTCCATTCTTTCCGGCAATTCCCGTAATCGAGCGTTACTGTCTTTGCTATTCTTATCAACTGCGTCTCTTTCCAAGTCACCTGGTATCTTTTTCGCTTCGCCGGAATCATCCGGCAGCCCGACTTTTTTCTCACCGGAATCATCCGGCAATTTCAATGCAATGGAGGATTTCTCTACTCGCCCCTCAGCAGGCTCAAGCATTTTTTCAAACGCCATTATCTCGCCCTCCCACACTTCAAGTATTCCAAAAACTGCTCGTCTGTGGTATCCGCATTGTCTGCGGCGTAAGCAAAGATTTGCTGGCGAATTTCGCGAGAAATATCCTCGGATATCTGAAGCATATCGGAAATCTGCTGGTCAATATAGGCAAGGGCGCTTGAAGATATGAATGGGGCATCCATCTGCTGTAGCAGAGTTTTCCCCTTCACCAAGCAGTATAACGCATATGGAATCTCCTTTTCAAGCGTGTCGGCTTCTCCCTTCAAAGCTCGCATAAGTATTTCTTTAGCTCCGCTGCCGGTATGTAATCTCCGCGTCAAATCATTCATCTGATCGACCTCTTCGTCAGAGGTCTCGCGGCTATCTTCTGCTTTTCCAAGGATTCGCATAAAGACATCGTCCATTTGTGCGGCTGCTTCAAATTCGGCAGAATCGTAATGAAACGGCTTTCTGTCCTCAAAGGCCGCCACTTTGCACAAAACGGGTTCCAGCCAATGATTCTGGAAAACAGCAGCCACTCCAACGTCCAGCTTGGCCAGTTCGATTATCTGGTTCTCGTTGAGCCCGGCTGCCTTGCCAACCAACTCCCGGTCGGATTGGTCAGGCAGACGCATAATGATCTTTGTGTTCGTGTTGCGAATGACCGACATATCCAAAAGTCCGGGTGACTGATCGGCGATAATAAAACCTTCGCCGTAGGTGCGCATCTCCGCAATAGCATTCGCCAGCATCTCCACTGACTTTCCTTGCAAATTTGCCCCCTCTTGAGCCTGTTCTGTCGATGTTTTTCTCAAAAGGTTGTGCGCCTCTTCCAGCACAGTGATATGTTCCAGTTTCGCGTTTGACCCCTTTGCCTGTGCCATTCGGTATTCTTGAAGTTTAATCATAAGAATACCCATCAGCAGCGACTTTGTTTCCGTCGACCCAATGCGGCTCAAATCGACAATCACGTTTTCGTCAAAGAGCTTTTCGGCGGATAATTCTTTGCCCGCGCAGAATATCTGCCCGTTGATTCCGTTTGTCAAGGACTGAACGCGCGTTACCAGCGCGCCGGTATAATCGCCCTTGGTATCAGCGGAATAAGCGGACGCCTCCATGACCTGCGGCAGCTTTTCAAGCAGCGTAACAAAAGTCGGAAATCTCATCGGCGTATGCTCGATATTGTGCTGATTATTCATACAATTATATGATATTGTCAACATATTCGACGAATTATTGTTCCAGAGTATTCTGCGGGGCATAGCAAGCGAATGCTATGCAAGAGCGCAGCGTTATGCCCGTGGCTCGGTGAAGCCGAGGCGCCTCTAGCCCCTTGAATATTGCATCTACTATAAAAAATGGGTTGTAAAATTGTTTGTAAAAAGATCACTCACAGCATACGGCACACGGCACTCCGGGAAAACTCGCCTGGCATGGTACCCGAATCAGTCGCTGTGCTTTTTCTTTTCCCGGAGTTCTCTCTGGCTTATCACACTTTGACAGGCGCGACTACAATATACGCTCCTGCTATCTGAATTGCTGAGCCGGAATATGGGGTGCCGTTTGCATTCTGGGTTTTTACATCTGCGAAACCGCTCTGCTCCAGGCTGGTTATAGAAGATCGAGTAATACAGTGCCGTCAAAAAATTGCTAATGTCCCACTTCAAAGAATGCGCCTCTGCATTGTAGCTGAGATTTACATCATGCAGGTTATGATCGATTTCTTCTTTCAACACATAGACAGCAACGTGTATTAAGGCACGCTTCATATCAGCGTCAAAATATTTTTTGACTTTTTCTTTTTTCATCTGCGCCTCAATGCTTATTGCAGATTCAAGGTCTTTCGTAAAGCCAAAATCATCTCTGCCCCGTTCCAAGCAGATATGACCGAGTTCATTCTCGGCATGATAGAAGAAAGCTACTATCTCCTGCTGTTCAGGTGACAATGGTCGATCAAACATATCCATGCGGCGAAAAATATCGAATAATCTTGCCGGATTTATGAGAAGCCGCACCGGATCATCGATGTCCTGCATTTCCACTAAATCATATGCATCCCTTTTGTCCTTGTTGGAGAGCAGAAACCTAGGTGAACGTACAGGATCTTTAACTTTTTCTGTCCATTCTGGCTTATCACTGTCATCTATGACGGGAAATGGAACCGGCTCATGCCACGCAGGCAACTCAGGACTGTTCAGCAGCTCGGTAAAGGCGTGATTGCAACTCCGATATATGTCCTTTCCGCTTTTCGGATTGGTAAGGGTTACAGGCTCGGAAAATAAGAGCTGGCACACATCCTGATAAACACGGCTATAGTGAATGATCTCTTCGGTCGTGTCTAACGATTGCTTAAGATCTTCGCCCGCATCCTGCAACTTTTTATGGTATTGGAGTTCCGCAACCAGATCCAGCGTGTACTTTAGCCGCTTTTGAAGTGCCCAAATTTGTTGCAAATCAAACCTGGCAAATTTCCACTCTGGGACGGGGAATAAAAAACCATAATTTGAAAAGAAATCAGCCAGAGCCTTGGAGTCCCCGCATTCTATAAAGACGAAGTCCAAAAGCAAATCCGGGCTATCTTTTTTTGCATCAGCTAACAGAGAAAGACCCTTCCTCGGCAGATATTGCAAAGGCAATTCCACATTGGCTTGCGCTTTGCGTATGCCCAATGTATTCGTTTCAACGCCGTATTCATCATGCACTGTGTCGACATGGCACTCACATTTTGTGCTCTTAAATATAATTGAGTCTTTGACCAGCGCAGGGCGGATGGGTGCCTTATTCGTTTGATTTTGAATCTCCATTTGTCTACCCCCAGTTAACTTTGAAATAACTGTCTGTGCCCTCTGATTTTCGCAGCGCGCTGATTACGGTCAGTGCGCTACGATTTTAAATGCATACATATGATATAGCATTTCGGCACAATAGTCAACATCAACAACTTTAGATTATTAAGATTGTGCCAACTGTCGAACTTATTTTATTATATTGACATCTCTGTAGTTGTAGTTATAATTGTTTACGCAACTGCCGCCATTATTGTCAAGAATAGCGCAACTCTTGCCCAAGACATGTAGGCAAAACAGCTACTGAGCTGGACTCCTGAGCGGTCGATCCTCTGATCAGCCCCTAGCATACGGGAATCCCAACGAACGTGGACATTGTCTCATGCCGCCTCCGCGCTAAGCCGCGGGAGGCATCAAATCGAAAGGAGAGATATCCGTCATGAGATATCCAAGCATCCATTCGCCTCTGGATGAGGCACGAGGCATCCCGCAGCCGGATGCCGCCGATGGAGCCGTAAGGCCACATGCCCCACACACGCTGAGTGCCATCTTGAGTCAAGAGGGTGAGTTTTTTCACCAAGAACCGCTGATCCAGCCTGTTGATATCCCAAAGGGGCTGCCAACCGAAAGATGGATCAGCAAGGGCGTGGAAAAGAAAAATGCCGAGGCGTACCGTATTTCCAAGCTCAAAGACTCCCGGGATCAATCGCTTATTGTGCGACACCAAGGCATCCCCTATCCAGCTGAGTTCGGCTATGTGAGGCTTTTTAACCGTGAGGATGGAAGCGAGAAGCAATGGTCGAGCAAAAGCGGGGTGCCTCTGCCATTTACCATAAGTATGCGCTGGCGCAAAAGGAAGGGCGGGATCGCCTTTTCCATCAAATGGGCGGATGGCCGCGAGATCACAGCGAAGGACAACGTAGACATGTTCATGTTCTTGGGCTTCCTCAAAGACGGAGCGCCCAGCACGCTGTTCTTTTCCGCAAACGGCGGCATGAAGGGCATGGGAGGCTACTGCTGTTCGGACAACTCTCGCTTGGTCGGCTTGGGAATGAGTTTGGCTCAGACCTTCGCAAACACGTCGGCAACCCAGGCGAGGCTGATGGATCAGACGGAGCTCCTCCTGGATGACCTTCAGGACGAGGATTATGATAGCATGAGCGATTATGAGTTCGTTGATTTCGAAGAGGAGGCTGCTCAGTTCAATGAAATCTAAAAGACGTGGTTCTGACGCGCCGCTCTTCATGGAAATGTGGAAGGCAGTGGCACCAGGGGGAGAGGGCGCAACCTCTCCCCTCTTGGAATCGGCAAAGCCGTTTTTACCAGGCGAAGGCATGCAGATGTCCGCATTGCCTGATGTCGCAGATCCTTACCCGGTTAACGCGGCAGATCAGGCCAGGTGGCTGGCGCAGAGTGACGAGAAAGACCCGCCTCCCGTAAAAAAAATAGTGAAAAATATGTCGAAGACACCCGTTTCGCTCACGCAGATAGCAAAGCTTCTGCTGCGGAAACACCGGTTCTTGAGATTCGGTAACCGTCTTTGCATACTGGTTGACGGTGTCTGGAGAACTGTCACGCCGGAGATGATCGCCGACCTCACGGCAGAACTTGACGAGAAAATCGTCGAGCGCCTGAGCAAGCGCAGCAACAGCGAAATATACCAAAAGATTTATGTAAACCCAACCATCCGCGTCAAAGTCACGGATATCCGTCGGAATCCGGAACTCATCCTGTGCAAGGACGGGCGGGTCTACGAAATCTCGGCCGGCCGCATCTATGATGTCGACCAGACTCAGGGCGATTTTTTCTATTCCATCAACGTCAATTCGTTCGAGATACATCCAGGGAATTGTTCGTATTACGAGCACTTCCTCGAAACATCTCTCGACGGCGATGATGCAATCATCGAACGGCTAGAGATATCGCAAGGTCTGACCCTATCGACCTATGCGCGGAAGAATGTCTTTTACTACCTCGGCGACCCCGACTGCGGGAAAAGCGTGATCGAGTTGTTGGACAAAGGACTTCTCACCGACGAATCGGGATACGAGGCCAGCGACCGGCTGATCATGGCAATCAGAAATCCCAACGATTTGTCGAAAGAGCACGGAACAGGCAGCGTGTTCGATAAGCAGCTAATCGTCTGCGGTGACGCCTCAAAAGTAGCGCTCCTTGATGAAACGGTCGCTGTTATTAAGCAGCTTTCCGGCCGCGATATTATCTCCGGTCGCCGCCTGTATGAAAATGCTCGAAACGGCATCTTCCAAGGCTGGATACTGTTGCTTTCCAACCACGCTCTCCATGGTGATCTGGACGACGCGCTGAAGTCCCGAATGGTAAAGGTACCGTTCATGCGCTCCATCCCCAAGGAAGATCAGATCCCGGATCTTGACAAGAAACTGCTAAAGGAACGGGGCGCGATTGTCTACAGATTTTTGCAGGCGCTGCGCCGGCACGTTGAGAACGATTTCGTTTTCGAGTCTATTGAGCAAGACTCCACGTGGGAGTGGTTCGCAGGCAGCAAGGTGGCGCCCGGCGAGTCTATATACGAATTTCTGGCAGAGCGCACCGTTAATGATCCGGATGCATTCACGCCTACGGGCATCTTGTATGAGGGTTATCGCGAGTTCTGCGAAAATCGCGGCATCACGTTTCTGGATCTCAGAACCTTTGGCCGAGAGTTCAACGCAGCCTGCCCATGGGCAGCCAACAAGAGAACATCGAAGTGCCACGGTTTCCGAGGCATCCGGCTCAAGTAAACAGTTCTCTTCAAAAGGGGAATGGGCTGACCGTCACGGTTCAGCCGACAGCGGTCAGCCCCCTGATGAGGAAGCGTTTGCAGAATACGCAGGCGATGAGCGCAGCGTCGGAATATTCAGGGCGAATTTGGCGAGAGACAGTTCCAAAAGTTTTTGGAAAGGGCTCGCGAGCAGTTCAACGATGCCCAGAATAAAAAGTTTGCAGATTGGATATCGGATCATCGCGCTGAAAGAGTGCCTGAACTTCTGGAGCGGCTCCTGAAGTTTAAAGGCAAGAAATGATGTCCGTCTCTTTCTAAAAGTGCGGCAAATGAATAATCGAAACTTTTTATGCCCGTATTATTCCATAGAGCACCCAAATTAAAGGATGGAGGTGATTTATATGCCGTTCAAGACAGGTTCGATCCGCGAGGTTCACCGTCGGCTGGTCGAAATTGGCTACCGCGTCAGCGAGCACAGCATCCGTCAATGGGTCAAGCAAGGGGTGATCCCCGCCGCCTGCGTCGGGCGCAAGGCGTACATCAATATCGACGCGGTCATCGCGGTGCTGACCAACGGAACCCCGCCGCAGCCTGAGGAGTCCAACTCCTCGGTGCAAGGTATTCGTAAGGTTAGCTGAACACCCCACGGAGGGCGGCTTGTTTCATACGAGCCGCCCTCTACACTACTATAGCAGGAGGCACAAAATGGCATGGCATGAGAAACGGGAGGGTAAGAAGGGTGTAACCTACCGCATTTCGGTGTCTGATGGCGTCGATGAAAACGGTAAGCAGATCATCCGCTCGATGAAGTGGAAGCCCGACCCCGATATGACCCCTCGGCAAGTAGAAAAGGCGCTGCAACGCGCGATGACAGAGTTTGAAACCAAGGTACGGCAAGGTTTTCAAGTCGATAACGATAAAACCTTTGCCGAATACGCCGAGTATGTGATCAAGCTGAAAGAGCGGACGGGTAAGAAGCCGCGGACAACTGAACGCTACCGGGAGCTGCTGCCCCGCATCAACGCGGCCATCGGGCATAAGAAGCTCGTCGATCTGCGTCCGCAGCATCTCAATATGTTCTATGCGAACCTTGGCGAAGAAGGTATCCGCATCGGAACTGAGCGGGCTACCCTCGACATCGACGGCAGAGCTTGGCTCAAAGAGCATCGAATCTCTTTGTCGGAGGTATCGCGCCGCTCTAACCTGTGCAGGTCTACTACGGCGCAGTTCCTTGACGGCAAACCCGTCATGCTGGAAACCGCGAAGAAGATTGCTGCCGTCATGAGCAACAAGCCCGAGCAGCTTTACACGGTGACAAGGGATGATTCCCCGTTATCCAACAAGACTATTCTGGAGCATCACCGTCTGATCTCGACCATTTTGGCGCAGGCAGAAAAAGAATTGCTGATTCCCTACAACCCCGCCGCCAGAGCAACGCCGCCGAAAGCTCCGCGGCCTGAACCCGACTATTACCAGCCGGAGGAGGTCAATCGCATCCTCGACAAGCTGGAAACCGCGCCGATCAAGTGGAGGGCTTGTACTTATCTGCTGATCGACACCGGCTGCCGTCGTGCGGAGATCGCAGGGCTGAAATGGTCGGACATCGACCTCAACGACGGCATCGTAATCATCCGCCGTAATCTGCATTACAGCTCCAAGCTCGGCATCTACGAGGGGCCGACCAAGAACGAAAAGGGGCGCGTGCTGCGGATAGCTCCCGAAACAGTCGCGGTGCTGCGGGAGCATCGGGCCGAGCAGGAGAGGCAGAGAGAGGCGGTCGCCGACCGCTGGGAGGAAACCGGCTTTGTGTTCACGAAAGAGTTCGGACAGCCGATGAACCCCGACAGCATCACGGATTGGCTGAACAAGTTCAGCCTCGCGGAGGATCTTCCGCACATCCACCCGCACGCCTTCCGGCACACGGCGGCATCAACCATGATTGCCAATGGCGTCGATATTGTGACCACTGCGGGCGAGCTGGGCCACAACCCCGCAACCACGGAAATGTACTACGCCCACGTCATCAACGAGGCCAAAGCTCGCGCCGGTTCGGTGCGTTCCTCCGTGTTCGACCGCAGGAAGCAAAAGAAAGGGGAAGAATAGCGTTGGTGCAGAGCGGCAGACACCCCAGAGGTTTGCCGCTCTGCTGCTATTTTAGCGGAAAATCCTGACAAACGCAACGCAAATGTTGACATTAGCGCAATTCTGTATATAATAATGCTAAAGGAGTGGTGAACATGCCGAGCATCAGACCCGTATCCGATCTGCGAAATAACTTTGCTGAGATCACAAAGGAAGTACAAGCCAGCGGTGAACCTGTTTTTTTGACCAAAAACGGCGTCGGCTCCCTCGTCGTTATGAGCATGGAGGCTTACGAAGCAAATCGCTATGAGAGCGAGGTGTACGACAAACTCCGCGAGGCCGAGCTGCAATCGCACTCCTCCAAGGAGCGGTTCAGCCATGAGGATGTGATGACCGCGGCGCGTGAACGGCTAAATGGCATCGTTGCAAAGGAGCGGCAGCGTGAATAAGATCGTTTACCTGCCGCTGGCACAAGCGGATATTCTGGACGCGGTTGACTATATTGCGGACAGATTGGGGAATCCGCAGGCGGCAGACCGGCTATTGACAGAGCTGGACAACACCGTGCAGCGCATCGCGCAGTTCCCCTATGCGCATGAGCTCTATCGGACAAACCGACCTATCCTCGATGAAGTCCGAAAAGTTCCCGTCAAGGGCTATGTGCTTTATTACGCCGTCTTTGAGGACACCGTCGAAATCCGACGCTTTCTGCATGGACGCCGCAACCGTGATCGCATCATGGACGAATCATAGTATATCGTTCCATTTCGTCGGTTTCGCGCCTCCTCATTTCACAATTTTCGCCACGTTTACTACCAAATTACTACCAAAAATCCAAAGCGCAAATTCTAATTTCCTGGAAAAGTTACAAAAACAGCCGATTCATCATCGAATCGGCTGTTTTTCTGGTTGCGGAGGGAGGACTTGAACCTCCGACCTCCGGGTTATGAGCCCGACGAGCTGCCAACTGCTCTACTCCGCGATATGAAATTTTTACGCGGCACCCGGATTTGCACCG
>Ga0310695_10013516_pt1 | contig 11203 bp, 9 predicted proteins | sample RumenRJG_04DNA_FD_203882 | JGI IMG/M metagenome (GOLD analysis project Ga0310695, IMG submission 203882) | Bovine rumen microbial communities from Lethbridge, Alberta, Canada - RJG_04 (v2) (version 2) | ecosystem: Host-associated > Mammals > Digestive system > Stomach > Rumen | place: Canada... | reverse complement strand
CAGGAAAAGGCCTACACCCGGGGCTACGCCCACAGCAAGAACCTGAAGCAGCCAAGAATTACATACGCAGACCACAAGCTCAGCCGGCGCGCCATGCAGCAGATTAGCCAGGACATGCAGACGCGGGGAACGGAGATCCTGGAGAAGCTGTATCCGGGGTATCAAACTGCGGAAGCTCCGCAGGTGCGGGTGAGCGGATTCGTGCCGGGCGGATACATGCTGGCGCGGATGATCAGACGGACAGATCCATAGCGGAAAACCGAACACCTTCCCCAGGAAGAAACTGGGGAAGGATTTTGGGCGTATCATTTTTCAGGCCGCCTCGCACGCACGCGGGCGGTTTATTGTAGGGCTTCCTCCGACAGGGGGGAGTTATTTTTTGATTGGGGAGTATGGTAGCATAAGCCCGAAAAATGGACAGAAAGGAGGATTCTACAGACATGGCTGAGATTGACTGGAACGCGCTGCAGGTGGAATACGTAACGGGCAAGATCAGCCTGAGGAAGCTGGCCGAAAAGCACGGGATCAGCGAGAACACGCTGGAGAACCGGAGCCGGAAGGAGAAATGGAGCGACCAGCGACGGAAATACCGCGGAAAAGTGACGGCAAAATCGGTGGCGCGCGCGAGCGCGAGGGAGACCCGGCGCCTCAGCTCCCTGCAGAGCAGCGCAACCCGGATGTGCGCCCAGATCGAGAAGCTGATGAAGGACGCGGAGAAGCAGCTGTTCACCCATGTGGCCGTGGTGGGCACGGGGGACGGGAAGAGCAAAATCGAGGCGGTGCAGCTGGAAGTGGTGGACGACCACAAGCTGCTGAACCTGACCAAGGCGATGAAGGAAGCGACGGGCGTGATGCGGGATCTGTACGGCATCGCGACCGCGGCCCAGAAAGCCCAGATGGAGCTGGCCCGGGAGGAGCTGGAGATCAAAAAGCGGGCCCAGGCAGCCAGGGAGAAAGAGGGCGAAGCCGTGGAGGGCATCGACGTGGTATTCAAGAGCGACACGATGGAAGGATACACGGAATGAGCCGGGTGCAATGGGTATTCGGGGAGCCGAACCCAAAACAGGACGCGGTGATGCGCCTGCGGAACCGGTACATCGCCTACGGCGGGGCCCGCGGCGGCGGGAAAAGCTGGATGATCCGAAAATGGTCTATCCTGAACTGCCTGCGGTATCCGGGGCTGAAGGTGCTGATCATCCGCGCTACCTACAGTGAGCTGGAGAAGAACCACATCCGCCCCATGCGGGAGGAAACGCGGGAATTTGCCCGGTACAACGAGCAGAAGAAGCTGCTGACCTTCATCAACGGCAGCACCATCGAGTTTGGATACTGCTCCAACGAGAAGGACATGGAGCGGTACCAGGGCGGAGAGTGGGATCTGATCTTCATCGACGAGGCCAGCAACATTCCGGAGGAGTGCATCCGGAAATTCATCCCCTGCGTCCGCGGCGTGAACAATTTCCCGAAGCGCACCGTATACACCCTGAACCCGGGCGGACGGAGCCATCACTATTTCAAGCGGCTGTTCATCGACCGGGACTTCCGGGACGGGGAGAATCCGGAGGACTACGCCTTTGTGCAGGCGCTGGTGCAGGACAACGCGGCGCTGATGCAAAGCCAGCCGGAATACCTGCGGGATCTGGAAGCGCTGCCGGACAAGCTCCGGAAAGCCTGGCTCGAGGGCCGGTGGGACATTTTCGAGGGCCAGTTTTTCGAAGACTTCCTGGCAACGCCGGACGCAGCGGGCCGGTGCCACGTGATCGATCCGTTTCCGCCAAGGCCGGAGTGGCCCATCTGGCACACCTATGACTACGGGAGAAACAAGCCGTTTTCGGTGGGATGGTGGACGATGGACCCGGACGGCGTGGCCTACCGGATCATGGAATGGTACGGATGCGGGAAGGAACCGAACACAGGACTGTACATGAGCGCGGAGGAACAGTTTGCGGAGGTGCACCGAATCGAAAGCACGCATGAATGGCTGCGCAGGCGGAGAATCCGCGGATGGGCTGATCCGGCCATCTGGATTACGGAAGGAACCAGCGGGAAGAGCATCGCCGATGTGGCGGCGTATCACGGCGTTTTCTTCGACAAGGGCGTCAACGACCGGATCAACGGATGGGCGGAGTTTCATAACCGGCTGTACTTTGACGAGCAGGGAAAGAGCATGTTCTACGTGTTCCGGAACTGCACGGGATTCATCCGGACGATTCCGACACTGGTGTACGACGAATACAAGGTGGAGGATCTGGACACCGAGGGCGAGGATCATATCGCGGACGAAAGCCGGTATTTCTTCGTGGCGAACCCGCTGAAGCCGAGGATCCGGATGCCCAGGGTGCGGATGCTGCCGCAGAACGACCCGCTGGAGATGTACGAGAGCACGCGAAGAGCGATGAGGAGGAGATAATATGCCGGACAGGAATGGAGGAAACAACACAATACCCCCGCAGAATCCGAGAAGGATCGGGATCTATCAGCCGCCGTCGGGCCTGTGGCCGGAGCCGGGCATGGAGCTGCCGGTGGATCCGGCGGGCATGGCGGATGTTCCGGGAATACCGGGAATGCCGGTGGCGCGGGAACAGAAGATGACCGTCGACCGGCTGCGGCGGGCCAACGAGCTGCTGAACAAATACAAGGCGGGAAAGGCCCAGCAGGACGCCCGCGTGGTGGAGAACGAGAAATGGTACCGGCAGCGGCACTGGGAGATGATCCAGGGGAACGACGGGAACCAGAGTCCCCGGTATAAGACCCGGACGGCCTGGCTGTTTAACAGCCTGAACATCCTGCACAGCGACGCTATGGACGCCTATCCGCGGCTGAACGTGCTGCCCCGGGAGCAGGAGGACGAGGAAGAGGCGAAGCGCCTGAGCAGCATCATTCCCGTGGTGCTGAAGCAGAACGACTTCAAGAGCGTCTACAGCGAGAATACCTGGCGGAAGGGCCGCAGCGGCACAGGCGTGTACGGGATCTTCTGGGACAGCGAGAAGCTCAACGGCATGGGCGACATCAGCGTGCAGCCGGTGGACGTGCTCAACCTGTTCTGGGAGCCGGGAAAGGACGATATCCAGAAGAGCGCCAACGTGTTCCATGTGGAGATGATCGAGCGGGAAGCGCTGCGGAACAAATACCCGCAGCTGAATGAACAGGCCATCCAGGGAGAGAGCTTCCGCCCCAGGGCCTACGACACCGAGGACAACGAGCGCGGCGAGGACAAGGTGGCCGTGGTGGACTGGTACTACAAGGCCACAGGCGGCGGGCGGACGGTGCTGCACTACTGCAAGTACGTGGGGACGACCGTGCTGTACGCCAGCGAGGACGACTATAACGAGGTGCCGGGAAAACCGCCCCGGGCGGAAGCGGGATGGTACGAACACGGGCTGTATCCGTTCGTGATGGATCCGTTCTACCCCGTGGAGGGATCGCCCGCGGGATTCGGCATGATCGACGTCAACAAGCACACCCAGGAAGACGTGGATCTGATGCAGAGCGCCATCGTGACCAACACCAACATGCGGGCGTATCCGCGGTACGCCATGCGCAGCGACGGCGGCGTGAACGAGGAGGATTTTACCGACTGGACGAAGCCGATCATCAAATACGAGGGCAACAGCCTGAGCAACGACCTGGAGCCCATCGTGATTCCGGACATGCCGGGCACCTGCGTGACGGTGCTGAACAACACGGTGGAGATGCTGAAGCAGACCAGCGGCAGCACGGATTTCGCGACCGGCCGGAGCAGCGGCGGCGTGACGGCGTACAGCGCCATCGCGGCGCTGATCGAGACCGCGGGCAAGAACACAAAGGCTTTCAGCGAGGGCAGCTACCGGGCCTTTGAGCGCATCGGGCTGCAGGTGCTGGAGCTGATCCGCCAGTTCTACGACTTCGACCGGCAATTCCGCATCGAGGGCGAGGCGGGGAAGATGGAATTCATCCAGTACAACAACGCGCAGCTGCAGAAGCGGGCGCTGGGGATGACGCTGGACGGGCAGGAAATGTATCGGCTGCCCCTGTTCGACCTGGATATCTCCGCGGAAAAGGAAACCACCTACACCCGGCTGGCCCGGAACGAGCTGGCCAAGGAGCTGATGGGCATGGGCGTGTTCAATCCGCAGATGGTGGATCAGAGCCTGATGATGCTGGATATGATGGATTTCGACGGAAAGGAGAAGCTGATTGGCAAACTGCAGGAGATGGGCACGCTGGCGGAGAGACTGGCGTACTTCCAGCAGATCGCGCTGGCACTGGCCCAGAAGCACGACCCGGCCATGGCGGAGCAGATCGCGCAGGCCATCATGCAGCAGGCCCAGGGCGGCATGGCCCCGCAGATCGGCGCGCCGGACACCGGCCCGAAGATCCGTCAGGACGCCATCACGGGCGTACAGACCAAGGAGCACGCCAACGGCGCGAAAGCCCGCGGGCTGGTGGATAACGCGACAAAACCGAGCTAAGGAGGAGAAAAGATGATCAACGTATTTTATTGGCCCCGGGATCAGCGGCTGGTGATGACCGGGCACGCGGAGCACAAGGGAAACTACAGCCCCGTGGTATGCGGAGCGGCCAGCGCGCTGTTCTACGCGCTGTGCACGACCAGCAATGGATTTCTGAAGTACAAATGGCTGAAGGGCAGGTACCATCTGGATGAAAAGGGCATGGCATACTGCAAGATGTGGCCGAAGAAGCGGTACTTCAAGCGGACCCGCGTGGCTATCGGCATGTGCGTCGGCGGGCTGATGATGCTGGCAGACAAATATCCCCATCTGGTGCGGGTGGAAGTTCTGAACGCATGGAATCACGAAAGCATCGGGAATTTCGACGACAGAACGGTGCTGGAGGAAGCCGCTCAGGGGGGAGTTACATATCTGCGTAAATTTTGCTACGATATGCTTAAGGGTCGCCCACTTCAAGGGCAGAAAGGGAACAAAAATGAAAAAGCTGGAAATGAGACTTGATCTTTTTGGCGAAGGTGACGAAGGAATGACCGCCAGCGGCGGAGAAACCGCAGCACCGGCCGAACAGACAGCGCCAGCGCAGGAGGGTGTAAACGCGCAACCCCAGCGCGAAGGGAGACGGCCGAACATCTTCCCCGCGGTACCCAAAGCAGACGTGCAGCGGGTGAGACCGGAGAGAAGCACGGCCCGGCAGATCCCCACTGCCCCGGCGGCAGGACAGCCGCAGCAGCCGCAGGCCCAGCAGGCCCCGGCGGAGACCTGGGAGGAAGTGAAGAAGCGGTACAAGGCCGAATATGGCGCGGACGTGAAAGCGGCGGTGGACGACCGCTTCCGCAATCAGGCCGACCTGAGCGGGAGGCTGAACAGCGCCATGCAGGTGCTTTCTTCCATTGCTCCGTTCTACGGCATCAATGCCGACGAGGCGGGAAACATCGATCTGGAGAAGCTGACCAAGGCCATCCAGGACGACGACCGCTTCTATGAACAGAGCGCCCTGGAAAAGGGCATCCCCGTGGAGACGGAAAAGCACATCCGGCAGCTGGAGATGCAGGAGAAGCAGCGGCAGATGGAAGCCCGGCGGAGCCTGGAGCAGGAGCGCCTGCGCGCGCACCTGACCAACCTGCGGCAGCAGGAGGCCGAGCTGAAACAGGAATTCCCGGACTTCGATCTGATGACCGAGGTGCAGAGCAATCCCGCGTTCGCCCGCATGACCGCGCCGGACGGCGGTCTGACCGTACGCCAGGCCTATATGGCCATCCATGGCGACGAGCTGATGCACCGTCAGTCCCAGGCCATCGAGGAAAGAACCAAGCAGAACATGAGCCGCGCCATCCAGGCGGGCGCGATGCGTCCCCAGGAGAACGGCATGACCGGCAACGGCGGAGGACTCCAGAGCCTGGATCCCGCGCACATGACGCGGGAGCAGCGGATGGAGATCCGAAGACGGGTACGAGCGGGAGACAGAATCGCGTTCAAGTGACGATTTCTCCCGCGGAAGGGAGAAAAATGAAAAAGATTTGGAATCTGATCAGCATGGTGATGCTGCCAGTGACCATGATCCTGAACCTGTTCGGGGAGGGCGACCTGGTCAACACCACCGTGGGATACAGGAATACGAACAACGGTACCACACAGGCCTTTGACAGCAGCTATACGCTGGAGCCGGGCCTGAAGACCTACTACGACACGGAGCTGCTGGAGAACAGCCGGGAGAAGCGCATCTACGCGCAGTTTGGCCAGCGGCAGCCCCTGCCAAAGAACCGCGGCAAGACCGTGGAATGGCGCAAGTGGAAGACCCTGCCTCCGGCCATGAAAGCGCTGGTGGAGGGCGTAAACCCCAAGGGCCGGAAGATGGGCGAAATCGCCATCACCAAGACCATCAGCCAGCACGGCGACTACGTGGAAAAGACGGATGTGCTGGATCTGCACTACTATGACAACGTGGGCCAGGCCATCACCGAAGAGCTGGGCAGCGCGGCCGCTCAGACCATGGATCTGCTGATCCGGAACGAGCTGCTGACCGGCACCAACGTGATGGTGGCGGACACCATCGGCGCAGGCGGCGCGGTGACGGAAAACAGCGTGCGCTGGAAGCTGGCGGGAGAAGCGTTCCTGACCCCGGACATGGTGGCCCAGGTGGCGACCAAGCTGGAAGCAGACAAGGCTCCCATGCTGGACGGGCGCTATTATGTGGGCGTCATCCATCCCTACGCCAAATACGACCTGCGGAAGAGCGAATACTGGACGGAAGTGCATGAATACGCGGCCGTCGAGGAGATCTTCAACGGGGAAATCGGCGAGCTTCACGGGATCCGGTTCATGACCACCACCAACGCTCCGATATTCGCGCCCAAGACGCTGTTCAGCGATGCGCAGCGCTATCTGACCGTCGCTTCCTATTCCGGAAGCGCGAGCGATTCCAGCGCGACCGCGGGCGTGAGCACCGCCTACTGCATCACGGTTTCCGAGACCCTGACCGAGGACATCGGCAAGGCGCTGGTGGGCCGCTGCATGCTGCTGGAGCAGAGCGGAGCCAACAAGGAGCTGATGGAGATCGCGGGCGTGAGCTACGCCAGCAAGAAGATCTACCTGGCCAAGGCACCCACCAACACCCCGGCCCAGGGCAACTACCTGAACCCCGGCGAGGGCGGCGACGAGATCCACTCCACCGGAAAGCAGGTGGCGGTATTCGCCAGCCTGTTCTTCGGGAAAGACGCGTTCGGAATCATCGATCCGGACGGCGCGGGCCTGGAATTCATCTACCACGACAAGCGCGTGGCGGGCGGACCGCTGGAGCTCAAGAGCACGGCGGGCTACAAATTCGAATTTGCTGCCAAGATCCTGTACGAGGAGCGCCTTGTACGCCTGGAGCATCTGAGCAAATACTCAGGAACCGCCCAGGACGTGCTGGACAGCTACGAGGACGGATACGACGAGCAGTACGCCTGATCATTAAAACGGCGGGGACAGGTTTAATACCCTGTCCCCTGCCTGATATTTTGGAGGGAATGAAAAATGGCAAGCAATACGGCGAAAAACAAGGAAACCGAAGTGACTCAGGAAACCGAAGTGACCCAGGAAACCGGCATCGACGTGACGACTCAGCGGGTGAAGATCATGCTGCCCCGGCCGCGCCCCGGCGAGGAAACCCAGCGTTTTTTCAGCAATGGGCGGGAAAACGTGCTGGTGAAATGCGGCGTGGAAGTGGAGGTGCCCTACTGGGTGGCCGAGCGCTGGCGGCAGAGCGAGGCCGCGGAGCTGAAGGCCTACAACTACGAGACCGCCACCGAGAAACGGGCAGGCGCGTTTTAATCGGAGGTAAGCGGCTGTGAATGTGATGCAAATCCTGGCGGAAGTGGATATGAAATATCCGAACGACGTGGAGCTGGCCCACAAATGGGGCTGGATCACGACGCTGGAGAAGCAGCTGCTGGACGAATGTCTGATGACCCATGAGATCAGCGAGGCGGAACAGCAGAAAGCGGCGGAGATCTTCGCCATGAAGGACTTGGACCGGGACTATGAGCCCCTGGCGCAGCCGCCCTATTACGAGGTGTACGTGCATTTCGTGGGCATGCAGATCGCCCTGGTAAACACGGACACCGATCAGTATGAAAACGAGCAGACGCTGTACAACAACGCGCTGCTGACCTATAAAAACTGGTTCAACCGCACACACAGGGCCAGGGGCAGCAAGCTGAAATGGAGGTTCTGAGATGTATTACCCGCCGCTGAAGAGAAAAAGCGCACAGCAGGTGGTGACCGCCACCTTCGGAGGCATCAACCGCGCTGAAAAGATCGGCGACGGCGAATTTGCGCAGGCCATGAACCTGAGCACCCGGGAATATCCGATGCTGTGCCCGCGGAAGCCGCGGGGACACGTGGCGACCCTGAGCAGCCCCGGCGGCATGATCGCCAAGGACAAGCTGTGCTGGGTGGACGGGAACAAGGTGTACTACGACGGCGCGGCGGTGGCAGGCATTACGCTTTCCACCGCCGCGGCCGACTGGCCCAAGCGCATGGTGGGCATGGGCGCGTATGTGGTGATCTTCCCGGATAAAGTCTATTTCAACACCGTGGATCCGACGGACTGCGGAAGCCTGGAGGACGAATTCCAGAGCAGCGGAAGCGTGACATATTCCATCTGCCGGATGGACGGGACGGATTATCCAAGCATCATCGCCAGCGACACCGAGCCGGAGGACCCGCAGAACGGGGACTACTGGATCGACACCACCGGCGACCAGCACCGGCTGATGGTTTACAGCTACACCTACGGCACCTGGACGCAGATCTACAGCGTATACACCCGGATCGGCATGACCGGGATCGGAACCCACTTCAAAGAGGGGGATACGGTGGAGATCAGCGGGATCGCGGCGAATCCGACCATCCCCACCGGCACAAAGACGAAAAGCGGCAAAAAGCTGCGCGTCACGGACGCGCTGGCGGGGAACGCGAGCTCTGTGGTAATCACCCAGGAGCCGGTGCGGCAGGGCAGCGGCACGGCCAGCGAGTATAACGAGCGCAATTTCGAGAGCTGGAGCGGGGTGAAACTGTATGTATCCCCCCGGGGCACGGAAGAGGACGCGATACAGAGAACCGCTTCGTGGGCGTCGCCGCTGTACGGATTTGAAATAAACCTGACAACCGGCGTGCTGACCGTCAGATACGCGCATATCGCCAGCTATGACGGAGAGACCCTGCCGGGGAAATGGTGGAGCAGCCGGGACGAATACAGCCCGGGAAAGACGCCCAGCACCGGCGCGGAAGTCGTGTATGAAACGACGGCCAGCACATCCAGCCAGACGGGGCTGACGGTGCCACTGCAGCGGGGCGTCAACGTCGTCTGGGCGGACGCCGGGGAAGTGGCCGTAACCTACGGGTATTACGACACGGCCTATGAAAAGGCCATCGGACAGCTGGCGGAGATGAACGGCAGCCAGTATGTCTACGCGGCCGGGGATGACTGGATCGTGATCCTGGGGCTGCTGGACAGGGCGATGACGCAGACCACCGGAACGGTCACCGCCGAGCGAAAATGCCCGGATATGGAATTCGTCATCGAGAACGACAACCGGCTGTGGGGCTGCCATTATGGAGAAGACGCGGACGGGAAGATGATCAATGAGATCTACGGCTGCAAGCTGGGAGATTTCAAGAACTGGCGCGTGTACCAGGGAATCAGCACGGACAGCTACGCCGTTTCCCTGGGCAGCGACGGGCCGTTCACCGGGGCCATCGCCTACGGCGGCATGCCCATGTTCTTCAAGGAAAACTGCGTGCACAAGCTGTACGGCAACCAGCCGAAGAATTACCAGGTGATGACTACGCAGATGCGGGGCGTGCAGAAGGGCAGCGAAAGAAGCCTGGTCATCGTGGACGGGACGCTGCTGTACATGAGTCCCACGGGCGTGGAAGCCTACGACGGCAGCCTGCCGACGGCCATCGGCACGATGCTGGGGGACGCGGATCGCGGGCAAGCGGTGGCGGGCGCCCTGGACAGCCGGTATTACATGGCCTGCAGGGAGGGAAACGCGAATCACCTGTACGTGTACGACCTGCGCCGGGATATCTGGACGGAGGAGGACGGGCCCGCGGCCCTGGCCTTCGTGCCCTATGAGAACGATCTGTACCTGCTGGACGGGGAAACCGGGAAGATCCTCACCATGACCGGGACGGCGGGAGAGCCGGAGGGACAGGTGCAATGGATGGCGGAGACAGGCCTGCAGGGCTGGGAGCAGGTGAACCAGAAGTACGTGACCCGGTACAACATCCGGGCCAAGCTGCCCGCCGGCACGATGCTCAAATGCAGCCTGCAGTATGACAGCGCCGGGCGATGGTGGGAGAAGCTGCACCGGGAGAACTACTCAGCCAGCACCCGGACGCTGCTGATGCCGGTCTACCCGAAGCGATGCGACCACATCCGCATGCGGATCGAGGGGCGCGGGGAGATCAAGATCTTCAGCATTGCGCGCCTGATGACGAACGGAGGCGACGGACAGCGTGGCTAAGGTAAACCTGACATTGCCCAACCTGGAGCTGGACAAGCTGAACGACAGCCAGGTGATCCGGAAGATCGCCAGCTATCTCTACATCCAGAACGAGCAGCTGCGGTACGAGCTGACGCATATCGACGAGGACAACATGTCTTCCGAGAGCACGACCACCGTCCAGGGCATGACGCAGGCCCAGATGCAGAAAGCCATCGAGGAGGCCGCGAAGAAGAGCCAGGACATTGATCTGAGCAGCAACACCATCATTATCAACCTGCAGCGCAGGCTGGACAACCTGGGAAAGCTGCAGGCGCAGGACGCCAGCATGATCACCCGGATTACCCAGGAGCTGGGAACCAAGGTGAGCACGACGACCTATAACGCGGGGCTGGCCGGACTGAAAGCGCTGATTAACGGGAATACATCCCTGATCAGCGGGCTGAACACCAATCTGGGGCAGCTTGTGACGAATCTCGGCAGCCTGAGCAACAGCTACAGCGGGCATAAGCATCAGCTCAGCATTGACGCGAACGGCGTCATCAGCATGGGAGGGCCAAGGGCATCAGTCACAAACCCTAATATATCCGCCACCGCGTATTTCATACAGCGGCTGGCGGATGCAAGACCACACAGCATCGCGGCAATCACCCTAACGGTTACAAACTATTCCGGTGATGTGACGGTATTCTGCCTGGATGACGAGGAATTCGACGTTCCAATTGTGATTGATGCGACCACAGTATATCAAAACGGCCA
>Ga0310695_10013514_pt1 | contig 11203 bp, 6 predicted proteins | sample RumenRJG_04DNA_FD_203882 | JGI IMG/M metagenome (GOLD analysis project Ga0310695, IMG submission 203882) | Bovine rumen microbial communities from Lethbridge, Alberta, Canada - RJG_04 (v2) (version 2) | ecosystem: Host-associated > Mammals > Digestive system > Stomach > Rumen | place: Canada... | reverse complement strand
TCAGTCATCTTCTTAATTTAACACTAACACAATGTCCAAAATTGCAATTTTGCTTGCAAATATATTAAAAATTTCAGATTGCAAGCTTGTTAGGTAAGTTAAAAAGAATTAAACCGCTTTATTTGCGTCCAAAATCGGCAGGCACCTCGCCCCATTTCTGTGTTTCCCACTTCATAATTGGGTTTTTATAGTCATGTGTCTGCAACCAGTTCTCTGCGCGGAGAATGATCTGAAAAAGCTGTTCCGTCTGTGGCGTGCGCTCTAATTTTGTCTTACATTTGCGCTTGCTCACCCAGAGGATGGCATTGTAGGAATCCGAGTAGATGGTCTTGTTGGGCAACCCCTTCTGCCAGCAGAGTGCCAGGGCATGGACAATAGCCAGGAACTCACCGATATTGTTGGTGCCGTAAACCGGACCATAATGGAACACACGAGCCCCCGTCTGCAGATCGATGGCCTGATACTCCATCGGTCCCGGATTACCTGAGCAGGCTGCATCAACAGCCCATGCGTCTGCCCTTACCTCAGGCGGCAGGGGCAGTACGGTGTCATGTCTGTAATCTGGGGGATTCTGCATACTTACATACGTTCAGGTACTTCGATACCAAGGAGAGCCATGCCGCTCTTGATGATTTTTGCAACATTTTTAGCCAGCATCAGACGGACAGCCTTCTTCTGTTCATCAGACTCATTTAAGATTGAGTAATCGTGATAGAACTGGTTGAATACCTTTGTGAGCTCATAGCAGTAATTAGCGATACCGCTGGGAGAATAGTCCTTGCCGGCCTGTTCTACAGCGGCACCAAACTCGTTCATCTTCTGGATCAACTCGATTTCCTTACTAGAGAGACTAGTAATACAAGACAGGCTAGAATCACTAGACAGCCCAGAGGCCTTGCGGAGAATCGAACGGATACGGGCATAAGTATATTGGATAAAAGGCCCCGTATTACCGTTGAAATCGATACTTTCTTCCGGATTGAAGAGCATATTCTTACGGGCGTCGACTTTCAGGATAAAGTACTTCAAGGCACCCATACCCACGATACGAGCTATCTCATTGCGCTCTTCCTCGCTCATATCGTCGAATTTCCCCAATTCCATCGAGGTTTTCAGGGCATCGCTGACCATCAGTTCCATCAGGTCATCGGCATCGACAACGGTACCCTCGCGGCTCTTCATCTTACCATTTGGCAGCTCCACCATACCATAGGAGAAATGTACCAGTTCCTTACCCCACTTGAAACCTAAGCGGTCGAGCAGGATGGAGAGCACCTGGAAGTGGTAGTTCTGCTCATTGCCAACGACATAGATCATCTTGTCGATGGGATAATCCTGGAAACGCATTTCGGCGGTACCGATATCCTGGGTCATATACACTGATGTGCCATCCGAACGGAGCAGCAGCTTCTGATCCAGTCCCTCGTTGGTGAGGTCGGCCCATACAGAGTTATCTTCATGGCGTTCGAAGAGACCCTTAGCGAGTCCCTCTTCTACCTTGGCCTTACCCTTCAGGTAGGTCTGACTCTCATAATAGATCTTATCAAAGCCTACACCCAGTTTTTTGTAGGTTTCATCGAAGCCGGCATATACCCAGTTGTTCATCTTCTCCCACAGGGCACGAACCTCAGGATCGTTCTGCTCCCATTTCACCAGCATCTCGTGCGCCTCCTTAATCAGCGGTGCCTCCTGCTTGGCCTTCTCTTCATCCATGCCCTGAGCCACTAATTCCTTGATTTCATCGCGATAATGCTTGTCGAAAGCCACATAATAGTCACCAATCAGGTGGTCGCCCTTCTTACCAGAAGATTCGGGTGTCTCCCCATTGCCGTACTTCAACCAAGCCAGCATCGACTTACAGATGTGGATACCACGATCGTTTACGATATTGGTCTTCACTACCTTGTTGCCGTTGGCTTCCATAATCTGTGCTAACGACCAGCCTAACAGGTTGTTACGTACATGGCCGAGATGGAGCGGCTTGTTGGTGTTGGGTGAGGAGTATTCGATCATCACAAGGGGTGAGTCCTCTGTGGCCTGCTTCATACCGAAGTGCTCGTCGGCATCGATGGCCTTGAGCAGTTCCAGCCAGGCACCGTCGCCAATGCTCAGGTTCAGGAACCCTTTCACCACATTAAACTTCTCCACAGCCGGACAGTTGGCTGTCAGGTATTCGCCAATTTCCTGAGCCGTCTGCTCAGGACTTTTCTTGGCTGCCTTGACAAAAGGAAAAACCACGAGTGTCAGATTTCCCTCAAACTCACTTCTCGTCTTCTGCAACTGCACCATCTTCTCTGTGGCATCCATACCATAGAGTGCCTTTACGGCTTCTTGTGCAGCCTTGCTGATCAATGCTTCAATATTCATCTTTTTCAAATTTTGGGTGCAAAGGTACGAATAAGTGAGAAGAAAACCAAAAGATTTTTGAGTTTTCTCGAACGAGAGTACCTTCGAGCAAAGCTCAAAGGTAGTGCAAATCGAGCGAAAAACCAAATTAATTTGGATTTTTCCGGGTGAAATAAAGCCCCATAAACGTTAACAACCCATTCAGCATCAACAACTCATACCCGAAGTGATAGTTCCAAAGGCTTTGGACTGCCATGTCGAGGGCATAGCAGAGCAGGGGTGAGGCGATGCAGATATAAGGCACCAGACGGTCATTGGGTTGTCTTTTTGTGAAGAGTCCAAAGATAAACAGCCCCAGCAACGGACCATAGGTGTAACTCGCCAGGATATAGATGGCATCAATCAGTGAAGTGGAGTTAAGTTGGCGGAACACCAGGATAAACAGCATGAAGAAGCCGCACATAGCGATATGAGTCTTCTTTCTAAGCATCTCATTATGAGGCTGCTGGCGGATATCCACGCAGAAACAGGTCGTCAGGGAGGTGAGGGCAGAGTCGGCACTCGAGAACGAGGCTGCCACGATGCCAATGGTGAAGAAGAGAGGTAAGAGGTGGGAGGAAAGTGTTGAGAGACCCGAACCAGACTGAATATAGGCGGGGAGTAACTCATCGCCTTTAAGACCTGTACCTAGAACCATCGTCAGCAAGATGCCAAGGGCAAGAAAGAGCAAGTTGGCGGGAACAAAAGCCATACCGTAGGTACACATATCCTTCTGCGCATCGCGTAACGTCTTGCACGTCAGGTTCTTCTGCATCATATCCTGATCCAGTCCTGTCATCACGATAGCCACAAACACACCACTCAGGAACTGCTTCCAGAAATTATGGGGTGATACCCAGTCATCGAACACGAAGATGCGGCTCATTTCACTGTTGGCGATGGCAGTTATCGCCTCGCTTACAGACAGATGTATCTGGTCGATGACGGAAAGAATAATCAGAAAGAGTGCCGTGAAGAGACAGAGCGTCTGGAAAGAGTCGGTGAATACCAGCGTTCCGATACCACCACGACGGGTGTAGAGCCAGATGAGCATAACCATTACCACGACATTTACAGCGAATGGAATACCGGCTGGGGTAAACACAAACTGTTGCAGAATGATGCAGACCACATAGAATCTGACTGCCGCACCTGTCATCTTCGACAATAGAAAGAAACTGGCACCTGTGAGATAGGAACGTGCCCCTAACCGTTGCCCCAGATAGGTATAGATCGTTGTGACGTTAAGACGGTAATAGAGTGGCAACAATACGAAGGCAATCACCAGATAACCCACGATGAAACCGAGGCACATCTGCAGATAAGTCATCTGAGAGGTGAGCACCATTCCTGGTACCGAGACGAAAGTGACACCAGAGATGGAAGCCCCGATCATGCCAAAAGCTACCATATACCAGGGTGCCCGCCGGTTGGCCCGATAAAACGTACTGTTGTCAGCCTTCTTACTCGTGAGGCGGCTGATGCCGAAGAGGATGGCGAAATAAACTAAGATGGAAATGAGTATGATCATGGCTGTTCTTATCCGATGGTACTGGCGATTTTATCGACATTCATACTACGGGCGCTGGCATCGAAGATGTCTTTGTAAAGACCTCCCTGTCGATAGACTTCCTGAGGTGTGCCCGACTGTACCACGTGCCCCTGCTGGAGCACATAGATATAGTCGGCATCGATGATCTGACCGATGTTATGGGAGATGATGATGACTGTGCGCCCCTGTTTGATGGCGTCAATACTCGCCTTGATTTGTTCAGTGGCGATAGCATCGAGACTCGCTGTCGGCTCATCGAGGAAGATAATGGGCGGGTTCTTGATAAACATACGGGCAATGGCAATACGCTGCTGCTGGCCCCCACTAAGCTGCAGGGCTGCGGTCTCGAAGCCATGAGGCAGTTGCATGATCTGGTCGTAGATATAGGCTTGCTGGGCAGCACGCACCACATCGTCGTGGGTGGCTTGAGGGTTGCCGTATTTGATGTTTTCCTCGATGGAACCGTCGAAAATGTGATTCTTTTGGAGTACCAGGCCGATGTTCTCACGCAGCCATTCGGTATCCCACTCGTTCAACGACACACCATCTAAAAGGATACAGCCCTCCTGAGGCTCATAGAATTTATCGAGTAGATTCACGATGGTGCTCTTGCCCGCGCCGCTGAGTCCTACAAGTGCAGTAATCTTTCCGCTCTCTATGCGCATCGACACATCGTGGAGTGCCTTTGTACCATTATTATAGGTGAAGTTGACATCATGTAACTCAAAGTTGCCTGTCACCTTCTTTGGATGGTGCTGACCCGTGGTCTCCATCTCTTCGTCGGCCTGAAGGATGCCGAAGAAACCCTCGGCATAGATCAGTGCATCGTTCATGTCGTCATAGATGCGGTGCAACTGGCGGATGGGGGCACTGACATTGGCGAAGAGCATCACATGGTACATAATCTTACCAATCGACATGCCGGGATAGTCTATCAGCACCAGATAGGCTGTCAAGATGATGATGAGTACGGTGCCTATCTGCTCCAGGAAACTTTTCAGGCCATTGAACAGATAAGCCTGTTTACGGGTGTTCAGTTGCAGATCGGTCATGGTACGTTGGATGCCCGCCTGACGGTCTGCCTCAATCTTCTCACGGTTGAATGACTTGATGACGGTAATGCTCTCGATGATGTTCAGAATCCCCTGACTCACAGCCTGATGTCCTCCGAAGATGCCTCGGCGACCGCCTTTCATCTGGGAAGCCTGGATAGTAGTCACCCAGAAATAGAGCGGTACGATGCAGAGGGCTACCAGTCCCACGTAGAAATTGGCTGCAAACATCAGGATTAAGGCAAGGATGGCACTTGTAAAGAGCGGCAGGATCTCGATGAAGAAGTTGTTCACCGTGTTGCTGAGGCTCATGATGCCTCGGTCTATTCTCGATTGTAACTTACCCGTTTCGTTGCCCTCACTAGTGAAGAAAGCCATGCGGAAAGAAAGAATCCTATCCACAACCCGCAGTGACAGGTCGCGACTGACTAAGATGCGCATCCGCTCACCGTAATACCGCTGGAAAAAAGTCACCAGTGCCCCGATGACCTCCTTGCCCAATAAGATGATGGTGATGATTGTCAGGATCCTGACAGCCTCGCCCCAGACGAATCCGCCAGGTTGTTGGATAAGAGCATTAATGGCATCTACGGCCCGGTCGAGCACCACCGCATTCACCTGTGCCATCAGCGAACCGATGAGTGTGAGGGTCAGTGTGATGGCAATGAGCCATCTGTAAGGTAATACAAACGGTATGATATTCGTCAGCAACTGCCATAGATTCATTTTGTTGGCAGACGACTCCTGTCGGGGATTGTTTCCTGACATATCAATTCTTCTTGCATTCGGCCCGTAGATCCTCAAGGGCCTTTTGATCAGCAGGATAATTCTTTACGATAGGGGCAATGGTCATCTTGGCAACCTTACCTAATCTCTGCTCAAGAATTTTGAATTCCTCGTATTGGGAAAGGATTAATGACTTATCCTCATCCGTCAAAGGAAGGTCTTTCACCAGACCAGATTCCCGAACCATCACCCGGCTCTTGGCAGCCACAGATAACTCCACATGCAGTTGCACATAACAGATAATGTCGAAAAAGTCCTCTGGCGGAAATTTCTCTTTGACAGATAACAAGAACCTGCCTGTTGTGGTATTGTCCAGCTGACCGCTCTTGATGGAGTCTAGTAGGGTGAACTGTTTGTCGAGACCTTTGTCAATCCAACGATGAATCATGTCAACATCGTAATAGTAAGTCCACATCAAGAGACCACCCAGGGTGCCGAGAACGAAAATGAACTGCACCAGCGGTGAGAAATGGAAGGTGTTGTGGAACACGTGCAGTACAGGTGCTTCAAACAAAAGGAATACCGACATTGCGACATCGCTCTTTTTGATGCCTAATCGGGAACGGGAACGTTCTATCATACGGACTGCCAGCATGAGACCTGCGGCAACAATCGCGCTACAACCCATGTGGACGAGAGCCACTTCCAACCCACGGAAGAGTACGGTACCCACGCCCAACTCATCACCAAGTAACAGGTAGAACAGGTTCTCGAGAATGGAGAATCCACCACCTACGGCTGCACCGCTGATGACGCTGTCAATGAAAAACACCATCTTCTTGCGGGCAGCTAAGAACAGGAGTGGTATGGCTTTGACCATCTCCTCAATGATGGGGTTGATAGAATCCGACTGACTCTCGGAAAGAATCGGTTCAGTCAACTGGAACAGTCCGAAGCAGGCCAACGCTGTCAGCATGCCACTTAGAATTAGCAGGATAAGGCGTTTTACACTCATAAGCGAGAAGTTGTCGATCTGATAGACGATATAGATATAGATGACTACTGGTAGAAGTGCTGCGACAAATGACATTATAGTAGCTTTAAAGAAATCATAAATTCATTACCATGTCTTCCGCTGGGGAATCCTTCTGGTGCAAACAGGTGACCATAACCCAGCGATAGAGTGGTTTTAAGATAGTTCATAAACACCAGTTCGGTGGTTAGCTGAATACCTGTGCTGTAATACATCTTATGCGATTCACCGGGGTTCCATGCGGACAGTCCTGTTCCGAACAGTGAGCACTGGATCCATGTAGGATAGCAGAACAGGGCACCGAAGTCGTTAAGGCGTAGGGGACGCAGGTTGAGCTCTGCCGTTGCTTTGGCATAGGAGTGCGCCTTGATGGCATCGATGTCGGCACCAGGCATCGCCATTGACGTGCGGTATTGGAAGGCATTGCGATTGTCAACACGGTTGTTTCGGAAACCACCGAAGTAGGTGTTGCCAAAGACGCTCTCTTCATCACCGAAGCTGTGTCCGGCAGCAGTGCGGAGCCAGAAAGAGGTGTTTCTGTCGAAAGGCAACAGTGCGCCGAAGTCACCCATGGCCTCTATGGAAGGATAGAACCGTCCGCCTGCCAGATAGCCGTAGCCCTCGGCACCAAGTTCGTAGCCTTGTTCCTTCATCACACCACCCAACGAGGTGCGGGTCTTTGACCATTTTCCATAAATCGAGGCTGTCTGCATCGACGTGACATCCTTCACCTCAATCTCCTGAAATAACGGCAGCGCATCCATGTCGCCGTAAGTAGCCACAGAGAAACCCCATGATCTGGAATACGGCGTGACTAATGAATAGGTATAGTCGTAGGCTAACGACACCACATAGCCCTTACGGCTTTTTCTCAACGGACCGAACAGGTCGTAGAAGTCAGTGTGGTTCCAGGCGGCCTTGAGGGTCCAGAAATAGTATTTCCAGTCGAAATCTATGTGGAATTTGTTTTTCCACTTGTTATTACTCCAAGGTGAAGTACCGACAGTCAGTTTCATGGAGCTCAGTCCCACGGGGTCGTTGATGATAAAGCGGTAACCCAGCACTGGCGTCATATGATTCCATGAGTCGGCATCGGTGAAACCGGTGATGATGGGGTAAGCACCAGCAAACTTCATCTCCTTCATCACATTGTAGGAACTGATGTTGTTATAGACATCGCCGAACTCCGTCCTGGGCAGGGAGTCCCTGAGCAGACCTACCTGCTCCATAGCCTCCTGGTTGTTCTCATAGGCCAGCTGACCATAGAGCTTCACAGCATTGGCATCTTTCACTACCTGACGGTCGAGTGTGACGGGTCGCAGTCCGTTGCGTTCGAATTGGAGTGCCATCAACTTACCGGGTGTTGTCTCCAATGGGGCAAAGAGACCGATCTCGGTATTGGTAAGCATCTCCATCTCGCGTGTCTCCAGGTTGATCTGCCAGAGGTTGGAGACACCTGTATAATAGGAACTGCCGATCAGGTATTTGTCGTCAAGCGAGAAACGGAACTGTCCTAAGTTACTGTCATCCCAGGTTATCAGCTCTACTGGTTTGAAGATGGCCTGAGCCAGTTCCTCGGTGTTAAACATCAGCAACGTATGTTCGCCGTTGTCGCCCTGACGGGTGAGCGACAGCCATTTGCCGTCGTGACTAATATCCACGTCAAACACACTCACACCAAACGGGAAGGCATAAATCACTTCCGGATTCTCTAAGTCGCGATCCAAACGCACAATCGACTGTGTTCCGCCGTTGGAGAACAAGCCGTAAAGGCAATCGTGGGTATTGTCATACACGATATTGTTGATGCGCTGGAACTTTTTCTTCTTAACAACCTTATTCTGTTGAATGTCGTAAATCTCCAAGCCACGCATCTTCGCATTGTTCGATGTATAGATGAGACGCTGTCCTTTGCAGTCGAGGGCTACAAAAGCTGGGTTATAGAGCTGGATGCCGTAGATATCTTTCAGTTTCTTCTGCTCACCAGTCTGCAAGTCGATCTCCGTCAGGTGTGCGAAGCCACCAGGGGCGTTCATGGCGGCATAGGCCTTTCCTGTATTTGGGTCATAGACAAAGGGTGACACTGAGCCCAACGGCTCTTTAGTCAGCGGTGTGGTCTCTGTGATGGGATATTGGCGGATGGCGGCAAGGTTCTCTTCCTGATGCTTCTTTTCATCCTCCTTCCACTCGTTCCATACTTTTCGGAGTGACTGTCCATAGACCTTCTTGAACTGGTTTCCAAAGAATGTGCGACTGTCTGCCGTGCGGTTGTAGAATTGGATCATCTTGTCGTAGCCGTAGGTCTTGGTGAGGTAGTTCACGAAACGGGTACCATAGAGATAGGCGTTGGCACCCACCTGGAAGTCCATCGTCGAACCTTCCGTTTCCAGACCTACCACCGAGAAGAGCTTGTCACCGCCGTCGATGATGCTGCGGAAGTACATCTCGTCATAGCCGCCTAAGGCACGTCCTACACCACCGCCGAGCCAGGTCTCCATGAAACAGGCGATTCCCTCATGATACCAACGGGGCGCATACCAGCGTGGCACACTCATATAGCTCCATAGGGCCGAAAGGGGATGGGCATTGTCTGTACCCACTTTTGTACCGAAGAAGCGTCGCCAGTTCAGATCCCTTTTGTTATATTTGTCCGTCATCACGATATGCGTATATTCGTGCTTGAACAGCTGACGGTATCGTTCACTCGACGGATTAATATAGTACGACATGTTCAGTGGCGCCATGCCGATCTGGATCAGAGAACGCGGCAATGGTGTCGCACCGCCGTTACCGTCGTCTTCCCAGTCTGTCAACAACAGCAGGGGTGCTTCAGGCCGATACACGGAGTCTGTGGTCCATATCTGCTTGTGAAGCGCCTTGCCATTCTGATACATACGTATCATGTGAGGAATGTAGCGCGACAGGTTCTTGTCGAAGAACACCATCGTGGCTTCGTCCGTTTTATACTGGTAATAAGTCTGGGTCTGTCCCCAGGATGAGCTGGGCATCAGCAGCAACAGAAGAACAAAAATCCAGTTACGTATGTACATGTTTTAATTCGATTCTTAATGAGAGTTTAGCTAAAATATGAATTGACTTTGCAAAAATACAATGTATTTTGCTACCTTCCAAACTTTTTTGAGTTTTTTTTTCGCTTAGTTGTTGCAACACAGATACAATTTTGCGATAAAAATCCCCAAATTGGTCACACGGTCACAGCTGTGACCATATCGCCTCCGGAAATAAAAGACTTTACAGATTTAAATGTATAATATTGATTTATAGAAACTTACATAAACATATTGTTTACAAACCACACCCAGCGGTCACATGGTCACAGCTGTGACCGTGACCACTTTTGATGAGTTCTGTGTGGAAACTAATACTTTCAAGGGCAAATACTAATGCCCGCAAGTACAAATACTAAGGCTCGCAGGGAGAGAGAGCCCTTTCCGCCATCGCGCCCCTATACCCAAACGGCTGTCTCCCTATACCCCAACGGCTCAGCGCCAATACCCAATCTGAAACGCATATAAACTTTTATTTTCAGTTTTTATCCCAAAGCACATCTAATTCTAATTTTTTTTTGTATCTTTGCAAAACTAAAATGATTAAATATGAGTACACTAAACAACAATTTGACAAAAGCGATTGACTATTCTCAGAGGACTAAGTGGTACAAGCAGCCGAAAATCACCAAGGAGTTTGATACCTTCTACATTTATTCGACAATGTACTTTGGCATAAACGAGGGTGATCCCGACTACGCGACACTTGACAACGCCGAGATGCTGGCTGGCATCGATATCGAACACGCAATCAAGTCGAGTGTGTTTGAGGAATCCACTAACCTGTTTATCCCATTCTACCGTCAGAGCAGCATGAAGTATGCGGCTGAGATCTTTCAGGAGGACGGGAGCATCGACGCGGCACTTGTCGGTATGCCCTACGGTGACATCACTGCCGCACTCGATTACTACTTCAAGAACTTCAATAACGGTCGCCCTTTCATTATCGCAGGGCACAGCCAGGGCGCTGCCATCCTCCGCCTCGTGCTGAAGAAATACTTCAAGGAGCACCCTGACTACTACAAACGGATGGTGGCAGCCTATGCCATAGGCTACTCCATCACGAAGGAAGACCTTGAGGCTAACCCGCACATGAAGTTTGCGACTGGCGAGACTGATACGGGTGTCATCATCAGTTGGCACGCCGAGGGGCCTAAAAACGTGGAGGCGAATGCGCCGATTCCCAACGTCATAATTGCGAAGAATGGAATCGCCATTAATCCACTGAATTGGAAACTCGACGAGACGTATGCACCCGCAAGCGAGAACCTTGGCTCAATCGTAGGAGATGAGAAGACTGGCAAGACTGAGATCCGCGACATCGACGGTGACGCGCAGGTGTGCCTTGCCCGAGGCACAGTCGTGACGAACGCCAAAGCCGTACCCA
>Ga0310695_10013513_pt1 | contig 11203 bp, 9 predicted proteins | sample RumenRJG_04DNA_FD_203882 | JGI IMG/M metagenome (GOLD analysis project Ga0310695, IMG submission 203882) | Bovine rumen microbial communities from Lethbridge, Alberta, Canada - RJG_04 (v2) (version 2) | ecosystem: Host-associated > Mammals > Digestive system > Stomach > Rumen | place: Canada... | reverse complement strand
AGGAAGGAATCCGTCACACCCAGGCATTCGTGGCACTGACGGGCAATGCAGAAACCAACATTCTGGCTTGTCTGACAGCGAAGAAACTCGGAGTGAGAAAGACTGTAGCCCTCGTAGAGAACCTCGACTACGTCAACATGGCTGAGAGTCTCGACATCGGTACAATCATTAACAAAAAGACCATTGCCGCCAGCCATATCTTCCAGATGTTACTCGACGCCGACGTAGAAAACCTGCGCTCGCTGATGCTCGTCGATGCCGAGGTTGCAGAATTTATCGCATCGCCCGACTCGAAGGTTACCAAAAAGCCCGTCAAGGATCTGGGACTGCCTTTCGGTGTAACCATAGGCGGACTGGTGAGAAACGGAGTCGGCATGCTAGTTAACGGTAACTCCCGCATCGAGGCAGGCGACTCCGTGATGGTGTTCTGCCACGAAGCCAAACTCCAGTCGCTGGAGAAATATTTCAAAAATACTACGATATGGTAAATCTCCGTATCATCAGCAAGATTATCGGCTCTCTCTTGTTCATCGAGGCATTTTTCATGGCATTGTGTGTCGTCATGGCATTTTCATACCATGAAGATGACCAGATGGCCTTTCTAATCTCTATGCTGCTGACAACGGGCAGTGCCGTTTTCTTTCTGATGCTGGGCCGACATGCAGAGAACACCCTGAACCGACGCGATGCTTACCTGCTGGTAACAGCCGTCTGGCTGATATTCTCATTCTTCGGAATGTTCCCATTCCTTATTCATGGAAGTATTCCCCGGGTAGTCGATGCCTATTTCGAGACTATCTCGGGTTTCACGACAACAGGAGCAAGCATCCTCGACGATGTGGAATGTCTGCCTCATGGGATTCTGTTCTGGCGCTCTATGTTGCAGTGGATCGGCGGATTAGGAATTGTGTTCTTCACCATCGCCATTCTGCCATCGCTCGTAACGGGTAGCGTGAAAGTGTTTGCCGCCGAGGCTACAGGGCCTATCAAGGCAAAGATGCACCCACGACTGACAACGACGGCCAAATATATCTGGAGTATTTACCTATCGCTGACCCTTGCCTGCGGGTTGGCATATTGGGCTGCGGGCATGAACTTGTTTGAAGCCACGAACTACTCGATGACAACGACTGCCACGGGCGGCTTTGCCATCCACAACCTCAGCACTGAATATTTCCACTCGCCTACCATCGATTATATCTCCATCATCTTCCAGTTTCTCTCGGGCATCAATTTCACCTTATTATATTTAAGCGTGTTCAAAGTGAAACTGAACTTGCTATTCAAAAACTCGGAGTTCAAACTATATATTGCTGTGGTGATTGGCGCGACACTACTCATCATGACTCTGCTGATTACCCATATGAACTACGATCTGGAGCGTGCCTTCAGATGTGCCCTCTTCCAAGTGGTATCGTTCATCACGACGACAGGTATGTTTAACGATGATGCAGGTCAGTGGCCGCACTTTACCTGGGTTATACTCGGACTGGTGATGTATTTAGGAGCCTGTGCCGGCAGCACGAGTGGCGGTTTCAAGTGTATTCGAGGCGTGATGCTGCTGAAGATTGTGCGTAACAACTTTAAGCAGATCATCCACCCCAATGCTGTTCTGCCGGTAAAAATCAACGGCCAGAACGTTCCAAGAAACAGGCTTATCGCTCTCTTCGCCTTCTTTACACTCACGATCCTCATGGTGATTGTCTCTGCTTCCATCATGATTATTGCGGGTATCGATAATACAAATGCTATTACTATTGCACTCAGTTGTGTTAGCAACGTTGGACCAACCCTGGGCACAGAAATAGGTCCTGTGATGTCGTGGTCAATATTGCCAGACTATATCAAGTGGATTCTCTGTCCACTGATGCTCATGGGACGTCTGGAAATCATGACGGTACTCGTACTGTTTACAAGAAGTTTCTGGAAAGACAACTAATGACTATATAACTACCATGTACAAATTTGAACCATTATTAAAGCAAACGCTTTGGGGAGGTGACAAGATTATCCCCTTCAAGCATCTGGATAGCCAGATGGATCATGTCGGAGAGAGTTGGGAAATCTCTGGTGTCAACGGTAACGAAACCATTGTGGCCGAAGGTCCTGACAAGGGCAAAAGCCTGAACGAGCTGACAAGCACAATGAAAAGCCAACTCGTAGGCAAAGAAAACTATGAGCGCTTCGGTAATGAATTTCCGTTGCTGATTAAGTTCATTGATGCCCGCCAAGACCTTTCAATACAAGTTCACCCAACCGATGAGATAGCCCATCGTCAGGGCAAGGAACGAGGCAAGACCGAGATGTGGTATGCGCTGGAGTCAGCACCAGGAGCACAACTTTACAACGGCCTCAAGCAGCAGATTACCCCCGAGCAGTATAAGGAAATGGTAGAAAACGACACCATCACCGATGCTCTCGCCCGCTACGAGGTGCAGGAGGGAGATGTATTCTTCATCCCCGCAGGCCGCATCCATGCCATCGGAGCCGGCTGTATGGTAGCCGAAATCCAACAGACCTCAGACGTAACCTATCGTATTTACGACTTCAAGCGCAAGGACAAGAACGGCAACTATCGTGAACTTCACACCAAGGAGGCAGCCGAAAGTATTGACTACAACGTGTTGCCCGACTACCGAACGGTTTATCAGCCGACGAAAAACGAAGGTGTCCAAGTAGTTAGTTGTCCCTATTTCACAACAGCCGTCTATGACCTCACCGAACCGATGACACTCGACTACTCCGAACTCGACTCTTTTGTCATTCTCATTGCTGTCAAGGGTGATGGCAAACTGATCTGCAATAGTCAAGAGACATCGTTCCGTATGGGCGACACAGTGCTCTTCCCCGCCACGACCGACGAGGTGAAGGTAGAAGGAACGGTAAAGTTTCTCGAGACGTTTGTTTAGTAACTGCCCAGATATTGTCGTATATCATCCTGAATACGGCGGAACTGCTCAGACGCCATGTATCCGCTGTTCTTCTTTAGCATCACCTTAATGTCCTGCAACGAATTTTCGTAGCAGGTCATTTCGTTATGTTTCTGCGTTTTGTGGGCAGCGGCATGGTAGATCTCGTTCTGCCGCTCCTGCCGCAGGACGTTGCATACCTTTGAGAGTATCGGTGACACCACCGTATCGAACAGATGATGGCCCTGAATATATAAATAGGTGGTCTGAGGTGTAACGCCCAACGCTAGCAGGTCTGCTTTCGTGGCAAGATATTCTTCTTTGGCATCAGGGAACTGTCGTTGCAGGTCATTAATCTTCGTCCTAACCTTGCGACGCACGTTACTAATAGAAGGCTCCGGATGATGCATGTTGAAGCCACCCGGGTCAGAGATGCGATTGAAATCAGATATCGAAAAACGCGGATAATTGCCATTGCGATAAAGCATGATCGACCATACAAATAATGGGAACAACACCTCACTGTAAAGTTGGAAATAAGTCCGGAAATCAAAGATACGGTGATCATTAAGCGTCACCGATACGCAGACATTATGCAGCGAAGGGGCATAACACTGGAAATTCTCGATGGCATAGACATAGGTGTGGAACACATAAGGACTGTCGAGAACCATCGCCGACTGCCTGGTACGCCGTTGCAACAAGTAGTCGTAATCGGCATCCACGCATGCTATCATATCTTTGCCCAGCGGCTCTCCCTCAAGAAAGTTCATTAGCACCGATTTCTTTCCACGCGTCAGGTTGACCTTCGACGGCAGCATCACCTCAAAATAGCGTTTGTCGTTTTCAAACTCACCGAGCACTGTACGCCAGAAGTAGATATCATCATAGCTCTCGACATAGGCCACAATCCTATGCCGGGCTTTCTTCGAGGTCAGCGCATTGGCAGCCTCAAAGTAGTTACTATTCAGATTATCACGGAGCCTCTTCCCCATAATTAGTAATTAAAGATGCCAATTACTAATTATTCCGTAATGTCACTCACCTCCGTCACACTATCCACCCAGCCGTTCATCACTACGGCTGGCGAGTGAGTAGTCAGAATAATCTGTACGTTGGGATTCAACTCAAGACAGAGGTCAATCAACCGTTTCTGCCACTCGATATGCAACGACACCTCAGGCTCGTCCATAAAGAGGACATAAGGCTGATTGTCTTCCACTAGCACCGTCAGCAGGATGGCCAGCATCTGCTTCTCGCCACTCGACAGTTGGTAGGGAACCAACGTCTCACCAATCTGCGAGAAACGGATCTCGTTCTCCGTACGTACGATCTTCTTGCCCGTCTCCGAGAAGAGGTCATCGACGATGTCCTGGAATCGTTTCTTTTGCTCCGATAGGTGCTGGGCAGCATCCATATTGCCCTGCTGCAATTCAGCAATAATACGGTTGCCAATATTTACCTGATAGTCAAGATATTTGCGCTGCAGATGATATATCTGGAAGTCGAGGGCCGACCTTACGGCTACAGGTCCCGCTATCTCACGAATCTTAGCCAGACTATTCATCAGTCCCGACTCAGATAGTTCAATCATGGGCGAATCGAGCGAGCGAATCACATCGTAACGTATCCACTTCGCATCCTCGGGTTCCACATCAATCCTCACACCTTTCAGCATGTGACTGGGGAACTCACCGCCTGCCGACAAGCCTTTCACCACCTTGTTCAGAATGGTGCTCTTGCCCTGTCCGTTACTGCCGCTCAGGATGTTTACCTGGCGATTCAGATCCCATACGATGTGCTTCTTCCCGCTCCAAAGAGAATCGATCTCAATCCGTTTAATGTAGTCGGCATACTTCTGCATCGCTGTCGGTTTTTTAGTTAAAATATATTGCTCTTATCTGGTCTTAAATGGCGGCACATTATCCCTGGCCTTCCATTTCTCAAATAGTGCAATGTCGAATATCATGTTGCTGTAGGCAGGGTAGCTCGTGGACGAGTTGCCGCCATAGGCTAACTGATAAGGGATATACACGCGCCAGCGTTCACCGACATGCATTTTCATCAGTGCAGTGGTAAAACCTACGACAAAACTCGAGCAAACGGCCGTATAGGGTGCAGCCGTTGTCCACTTGAAGTCACCGAGATACGACTGATCAAATATATAGCCGTTAGGATATGACTTCGAAGGGATCAGATAACCACGATAGGCCACACGACAAGTATCTGTAAATATAGGCATAAAAAGATCGTCCTCGATAGATATCGCTGTTCCATCCAGACTCTCCACATAGACGTAGTCACTGATGCCTCCCGCCGTGTTCGGGTCCATTGTGTAGGCCTTGATCTTCTTAAGCGATGAGTTATTAGCCCACTGGGACTGCATCTCGTCGTTACGTACCTGCCAGTTTACGAACTCGTCTTCGTCTTCGTTCTCCTCGCTGCACGACGATACTGCCAGTGTAAGTGGCAGCATCATCAGCGCGAGTAATATGTACTTGAGTTCTTTCATTTACTGAAGTTTCTTCAACAGACTGGCGATACTAACCTTGTCCTCGATAATACCATTCAGTTCACTAATAGCCACACGCTCCTGCTCCATCGTATCGCGGAAACGTAAGGTTACACAACCATCGGTCAGCGTGTCGTGATCCACGGTCACGCAATATGGTGTACCAATGGCATCTTGCCTACGATAACGCTTGCCGATAGAGTCCTTCTCGTCGTATTGACAGTTGAAATGGAACTTCAACTGGTCAATGATCTCGCGAGCCTTTTCAGGCAGACCGTCTTTCTTCACCAGCGGCATCACGGCACACTTCACAGGAGCCAGCGCTGCAGGCAACTTCAACACCACGCGGGTCTCGCCGTTCGCCAGTTTCTCCTCCTCAAAAGCATGACACATGATAGAAAGGAACATACGATCAACACCTATCGAAGTCTCAATCACGTACGGGGTATAACTTTCGTTAGTCTGAGGATCGAAGTACTTGATTGACTTGCCAGAGTACTTCTCATGCTGGCTCAGGTCAAAGTTAGTACGAGAGTGAATACCCTCCACCTCCTTGAAGCCAAACGGCATCTTAAACTCAATATCGGTAGCAGCATTAGCATAGTGAGCCAACTTGTCGTGATCATGGAAACGGTAGTTCTCTGCACCAAAGCCAAGTGCCTGATGCCACCTCATACGGGTTTCCTTCCACTTCGGGAACCACTCCAGTTCGGTGCCTGGCTGTACAAAGAACTGCATCTCCATCTGTTCAAACTCACGCATACGGAAGATGAACTGACGGGCAACAATCTCATTGCGGAATGCCTTACCTATCTGGGCGATACCAAAAGGTATCTTCATACGGCCAGTCTTCTGCACGTTCAGGTAGTTTACGAAGATACCCTGGGCTGTTTCCGGACGCAGGTAGATCTTCATCGAAGCATCAGCGCTAGCACCCATCTCGGTAGAGAACATCAGGTTAAACTGACGCACATCGGTCCAATTCTTGGTGCCACTGATGGGGTCAACGATTTCCTCATCGAGGATAATCTGTTTCAGTTCATCGAGGTCGGGTCCCTGCATAGCAGCAGCATAGCGGGCATGTAAAGCATCGCGCTTCTCTTTGGTCTCCTTCACACGCTCAGAAGTCTCTAGATACTTGGCCTCGTCAAAACTATCACCAAAGCGCTTGCGAGCCTTTTCCACTTCCTTCTGGATTTTCTCATCGTATTTTGCAATCTGATCTTCGATCAGGACGTCAGCGCGATAGCGCTTCTTAGAGTCACGGTTGTCAATCAGAGGATCGTTAAAGGCATCCACGTGTCCAGAAGCCTTCCATATCGTCGGGTGCATGAAGATGGCCGAATCAATACCCACGATATTCTCGTGCAGCATCGTCATAGCCTTCCACCAATACTGCTTAATATTATTCTTCAACTCTACACCATTCTGACCATAGTCGTAAACAGCGCCCAAACCATCGTAAATCTCACTTGAGGGGAACACGAAACCATATTCCTTACAGTGGCTCACGATTTTCTTAAATACATCTTCTTGTGCCATATCTTTAGCTTATTATTGATTCCAAATATAAAATTATCGGCTGCAAAGTTACTAAATTATTATGAATATGCGCGCACGTGTTAAGATTAATTATAGTTATAGCACATTTTAAGAGTGGTTATCAAGAAAAAAAACGTTGAAATCGTTGGCAGATTCAAAATTAATGTTTACCTTTGCACCCGCTTAATGAAAGTTAGGGGCATAGCCCAGTTGGTTTAGAGCGCTGCAGTCACATTGCAGAGGTCCCCGGTTCGAGCCCGGGTGTCCCTACACGAATCACAATCCCTCAGGTATATCTCAACCTGAGGGATACTTTGTCTTAAGCCTACAGCATCCTACAGAATTTTCTGAAGTCGGACTCTTTGCCGTAGCACACCAATTCGTCATCGGCCTGCAAGACAATGTCATCTTCCGCACCTTCGGCCACAGCCGACTCTTTGTAGGCGATACCAAGGTTGTTGACAGACTTTCCCGCCTGTTTTACAGCAATGACTTTCAGGCCGAACTCCTCGTTAAGATGCAAGTCGTTAAGTTTATGACCGACAAAAACTTTTGGGATACAGAACATAAAGACACTGTATTTTCCATCGACACGAAACTGCGAGGTCTTTACGCCCAGTTCCATCTGGCGCACCAAGTCGTGTGCAGCTCGTTCTTCCGGAATGAGCACCCGATCAATATCGAAAGCCTGCAGGATGTTCCTGTGTACATAGTCATTGGCACGTGCATAAATATGTTTCACACCCAACTTTTTTAGCAGGGCCACCACACGTACAGAAGCGCCCAGGTTACGACCAATAGCCACAATGACCACATCAACTTTCTTAAGCGGCAATACCGACAGTGCCAGTTCGTCACAGGCATCAATCTGAAATACCGCAGCACAGCTATCCTTCACACGTTCTACACGGCTGGCGTCATTATCGGCACCTATCACCTCATGACCGAATCCAGAAAATTCGACAGCAAGCACCTTGCCATAAGTCCCTAAACCTATAATTATACACTTCATGATATGATAATACTGTCTTTTGGTAATTGATAATTATGATTCTTATACTGATGCAGTAATCCCTGGGCTAATGTAACCAAGCCGACTCGCCCTAAAAACATCAACAAAACGAGAAGTAACTTAGCAGAATCGCCCAATTGGGTGGTAATTCCAAGAGAAGAGCCAACGGTTCCGAAGGCCGACACGCATTCAAAAATTACTGCCTTTAAAGGCAAATGTGGTTCAAGGACTGTCATCACGAAAACAAAAATCGCCAACACTCCGAAACTGACAAAGACAGCAACATTAGCCCTGCGCAAGGAATCGAGCGACAACTCGCGCCCAGCAAACTCCACATGGTCTGTGCCACGTATAACGGCACGGATATTGAGCAAGCTTACAGCAAAAGCATTCACCTTGATACCACCAGCCGTTGACTGTGAAGCACCTCCTATCCACATCAAAATTGTATAGATGATGATGCTCTGAATGCACAAATTTCCAAGATCTACGCTGATAAAGCCTGCCGTTCGCGGACTGACAGCATTGAAAAAAGCCTGAGTAAGTTTTTCTTCCAAACGCATGCCGTAGAAAGCATTGTTCCACTCAAAAAGACCTATTGAGACACTGCCGATGAGAATAAGGATGGCCGTTGTACGAAGCACAATCTTCGTGTTCATGTCATATAGATTGGGAATGCAGAAGCGGACATAGCGCCGTCCATGCATCCACAGCCATACACCTTCAACATACTTATAGACAGCCATCTTGAAATTCACGAGCACTGGGTATCCAATACCACCAAGGATAATAAGTAACGCCACGATGATATAGAGCCAGCAGTGGTGCTCCATCAACTCGGGAGCACTCAGCCCGTCACGATAGATGGAGAAGCCTGCATTGCAGAAAGCCGATATGGAATGGAATAGACTGAAGAAGAGTTCTTGGTTGAAAGAAAGGCCAATCGTGCCATGAATATTAAAAAAGATTGCTATAGCTCCAGCCAGTTCTATGAAGATAGTAAATCCAAAAATATTAAGCAACGTTGACCAAAGCGAAGCCAAGGACTTAGAACTCACCATGTCGCGCACGAGCATCTGGTTATAAATAGAAGAGTTACCCATGAAGAAAAGGGCGAAGAAACTGGTTATGGTCATCACTCCCAATCCACCTATCTGTATTAATAACATGATAACCATCTGTCCAAATACAGTAAATGTAGTTGGTACATCAATCGTAGCCAAGCCCGTTACACAAACAGCACTAGTCGCTGTAAACAATGAATCTATCCATGACAGATGAACCCCATGTTGAATGCAGCGCGGCATCAGCAGAAGACCAGAGCCCACAAGAATTACAAGTAGGAAGCTGACGGCCATCATTAAGGCAGGGTTTGCCTTCCGACCCAAAGAACTCATCATCGCATCGGAGAGGTCGATGACGGATATGACAAACAGAACAGTCAGGTGAAAAAAACGATTATCCAGAACACTCATCACCCCTGTGCTATCATCAATCCCCAGCACCTTAACGATAATGGGCAATAGCGTCAATGCCAAAAGTGCATTGACGCCCCACCCCCAGAAACTATATTCCGACTTCCAGTAACTTCCCTTCTTGAGTATCAAGTGACTTATACGATCCACAAGAAACGTTATCCACACACAGAAATAGAGCCAGGCAAATTCATGTCTCAACTGAGCTGACAGTTCAAAGCCAAACTCCAATGTTGCACAGACAATTAATGCAACAGCTGCCAAGTGGGCCAAGAAAGAGACCACCTGAAGCGCTGCATTGACATAGGGCGCAATATATTTCTGCTGATAGAGCAGATAGCGTTTAGGAATGTACATCGACAAAATAGAGTATACCCACCTCCAAATATAAGGAGATTTGACTATTTTGGATTATGGCACAACAACCTTTTTGCCGTCGCGAATGTAGATTCCTTTACGAAGGTTGCCACCACTTACTCGACGACCTTTAAGATCGTAAATAGCACCAGGTTCCGGAGACATCATCTTATGTAGCTCAGAGATACCCGTAACGACAGGCTGCTTGTAGTTGTCATAGCTGAAGGTCACGTCCATACTATTGCCCCAAATATACTGCTCAAGACCTGGATAATCCACAAAGGGATTACGATTCTTCTGAATACCAAAGATGGCCTCGTTACGCTTGATTTCTTTCTCACTGATAGGGTCTTGCTCTGCCCAGCGCAGGAGCATCTTCAGCGCCCAATCAGTAAAGAAAGGATAGATGTCAGAGGTCAGCATATCGCTCTTCCAGTCCTTCGGACTACGCTCGGCACCCTTTTCATTCTTATAAGACTCATAGGCCGTGGCCATATAAAAATAGACTCGGGCCAAGTCGCCCTTGTATTCGTCGGCTGGTTCAAAGACACGCCCGTTCTGTCCCTGCAGCTTATAGCCCAGTTCGTCTGTGCAGCGTCCAAATTTGGAATAGCCGTCTGCCGACTGTTTGGTTATCTTTCCTACTTCACCATAGGGATAGTTAGAGCGCAAGGAGTTCACATAGCGATCAGTCGGGAAGAGGTGATGCAGGTCGGTGTACATCGGATAGACAGCCGTGGTGTAGTTGTCCTGCTCAGCCTCGTTGAACCAACTCTTGGGCATGGCATGCTCACGGTTATACTTCATGCCTTCATCCACATCCTCACCTTTGTCCTGATCACCGCCAGGCGTGAAGTTAGATAGCGAAGAATAGATTTCCCATATCTTGCCATCGGAACGGATATCATAGCTGTTAATCGCATTCCAGACACCGGGCGTGTAACTCTGCACTTCATGAGGGCTGATAATCTGAAACAAGGCAGTCTTCAACTCCGCACCTTTCTTTCCGTCGGCAGCCTGATAATAAATAACATGCTGATCCTGAGCCCAAAGAGTCAGAATCGACAATAGGAATAAAATAGACAGGTATAGTCTTTTCATCTGGTTGTCAAGTTTTAGGTAAAAGCACTCCCGATGCCAATACGGCACCGGGAGTGAATATTATACGCAAAGAAATTACTCAGCGTTAGCCTTCTTAAACGAGAAGCATACACCGCCACAGAGCTCAACGAGATCCTTATAAGTATCTTTATAACCAATAATTGTAATCTCGTCACCCACCTCAATGCCGTTGTCAGCTATGAAGAACTTGCGGGCATCGCCCGTAGCACCCCATCCGGGATAGGTGCCATAGACATAGAGTTCATTGGTACCATCGGTGATATAGAGGTTGCCA
>Ga0310695_10013512_pt1 | contig 11205 bp, 8 predicted proteins | sample RumenRJG_04DNA_FD_203882 | JGI IMG/M metagenome (GOLD analysis project Ga0310695, IMG submission 203882) | Bovine rumen microbial communities from Lethbridge, Alberta, Canada - RJG_04 (v2) (version 2) | ecosystem: Host-associated > Mammals > Digestive system > Stomach > Rumen | place: Canada... | reverse complement strand
ACCGAACTTTTGAAGCTCAGCACCGACCACACGGTTCACCTGCTCGACTGGGAACTCGACAACGAGCTCAAGCACCTGCAGGACCAGTGGCACATGACGAGCCTCGAGAAAATCTTCATCGAGAAGGAAGTCTACGAGGTCATCAAGAAGGCCAAGACTCACGACGAGATGGTCCAGCTGATTGACGAAGGCTTGAAGCCCTACGTGCGCAAGCTCCGCCGCGAAGTGACCCGCGAGGAAATCCTCAAGCTCGCCGAAATCCCGGTGCGCCGCATCAGCCGTTTTGACCGCAAGAAGGCCGACGAATTCCTGGAAGAACTCGACCAGAAGATCGAGGAAGTGAACTACAACAAGGAACACCTCACCGACTACGCCGTGAACTACTTCAAGAACATCCTCAAGAAGTACGGCGAAGGTCGTGACCGCAAGACGGAAATCGCGGAATTCGGCCAGGTGAGCGCCGTGCATGTGGCTCTCGCGAACCAGAAACTCTACGTGAACCGCAAGGAAGGCTTCCTCGGCACGGGCATGAAGAAGGAAGAATACCTCTTCGACGTCTCCGAATACGACGACCTCATCGTGTTCAAGGCCGACGGCAGTTTCAAGGTCGTCAAAGTCTCCGACAAGGACTTCGTGGGCAAGAATATCGTGCTTGTGGAAAAGTTCAACAAGGACGACGAACGCCACATCTACAACGTCATTCATCAGGACGGCAAGGAAGGCACTGCCTACATCAAGCGCTTCAACGTGGGCGGCGTGACCCGCGACAAGGACTACTTCATGGGCAAAAACAAGCCCGGTAGCCGCCTGCTTTACCTCTCCAGCAACATGAACGGCGAAGCCGAAGTCGTGGAAGTGACGCTCAAGCCGCGTCCGCGCACCAAGCTCAACTTTGAAGTGGACTTCAGTTCCATCGAGGTGAAGGGCCGCGGCGCGATGGGCAACATCGTCACCAAGTACCCGGTCAAGAGCGTCAAGCGCATCCGCAAGGGCGTAAGTACCCTCGGGGCGCGCGTGCTCTACTTCGACGCCCCCAGCGGCCTCATCAGCACGCAGAAGAAGGGCGACCGCATCGGCGAATTCGGCGAGAAGGACAAGATCCTTATCGTGAAGGAGAACGGTACGGCCCGCGTGCACGACATGGCAGACCCGATTCTCGTGGGTTCGGGCATCAAGTACATCCACAAGTTCGACCCTGCGCAGGTCTTTACCATCCTCTACTTCGAGGGCGGCAACTACAACTACATGGTAAAGCGCTTCAACCTGGAAGGCTGTCCCATGACGACGGAGTTCAGCCTGGTTTCCGACCACAAGGATACACAGATGATCGAGTTCTTCGCGACAGACGATGCCCGACAGCTGATGGAATACCAGGTGGGCCGCGAAGTCCAGAAGGAAGAACTCGACCTGACCGAAGTCGCCGACATCAAGAGCTACAAGGCTCTCGGCAGCAAGTTCACCGCCAAGAAGGTAAAGCGCACGAGCCGCATTACCCCGCCGGATAGCTTCGATGACGGTTCAGACACCGAAGACTCCAGCGACGAAGTGGACGACCCGAAGCTGTTCTAAGTTACGCGAGGCGGGGTTTTCCCGTCCAGCCAAGCTTTTCACGGAGGGCGCCGACGAATCCCGTATGGCGCATGCGGATAAATGTCGTCACGGACTTGCTTTCGCAAAGCACCACGCGGTCACCCGGCTTAACTTCCACGGAGCTGCGGCCATCGAACACGAGGTCGAGCGGGCGTTCCACCGCAGATACGATTTCAAGCTTCTTGTCGGTGAGCGAAAGCACCAGCGGACGCACCGAGAGGCTGCTCGGCGCCACGGGCGTAAGCACCACCGCGGGCGTGGACGGATGGATAATCGGGCCACCGGCCGCAAGGTTGTAGGCAGTCGAACCCGTCGGAGTCGAAATCAGCAGGGAATCGGCCCAGTATTCGGTGAGGCACGTGCCGTTATAGGCCACGTTCACGTTCACCATGCGGTCAGGCATGTGCGCACGGATATGCACCTCGTTCAGCACGGTCTGCTTCGCGATGCACTTTTTGCCGCGGAAGACCGAGGCATCGATCATCATGCGCTCGCGGGTCGAAAAATCACCCGCCAGCAAATCGTCAAGCGCCTTCTCGAGCCCTTCGACGCGGCTCTCGGCCAAGAAGCCTACGCGGCCCGCGTTCACTCCGAGAATAGGAATCTTGTGGCCAAGCGCCATATGCGCGGCCGAAAGCACCGTGCCGTCACCGCCGATGGCGAGCAGCAGGTCCATGCGGGAAAGCGCGGACTCCTTCACGATGCGGATAGGCTTCTTCGCGAGTTCGCGCAAATTCGAGAGAGCGCAAAATTGCACCTGCGGGTGCACCTGCGCCCAGAGGGCAATCTGTTCGAGAGCGCGGGCAAGGTCCGCACTCCTTTCCTTGAATCCGACAATCCCGATTTTCGAGAATTTCTTCATAGTCCCTCCCCTATGCCTGGGATTCCGTTTCGGAAGCCTCGGGAACAAGCACGAGCTTGAGCTTTTCGAGGACTCCCGGGAAAACCGCTTCCACGTTCTCGGCGCCCTGCACCGGTTCGTCGTTCTGCAACGCAAGCGAAAGCACGCCGAGAGCAAGCCCCATCTGCGGCCACTGACCGCCATCGAAGCCATTCCCGTTCACGATCGTTTCCATACCGCGAATCACGAGCCCGTCGTCGTACACGCCGACCTCGACGCCCGTCTTGCGGAGATTCTCGGCCAAAAATTCATTCGAAGCACGCATCGCCTCGCGCGATTCCTTGGGCAGGCGCAGAATCGTCTCGCCCTCGGCAAAGCATGCGGCCACCGCGAGGAGCGCATACTCCTCGAATCCCGTAGAAATCACGTCTTCGCTGAAGCGGCGGCCCTGCAGGCGCTTGCCCGCTTCCAGCGGATAAATCTCGACATCGCCGAAAACGTCGCCAAACTTTTCGCGGCGTGTCACCGTCTCGATGTTCGCGCCCATGCGCTTGAGGCAAGTGAGGGCTCCGGCGCGGGACGTATTGAGTTCCACGTTCATGAGCCTAACCACATTCTCCTTGGGCATGTTCCCGACCGTCGCGAGGAGCGCAAAAGCCGTCGCCTCGGTCGTATCTCCGGGAACAAAGTACTCACGACCCGTAATCACCTTCGTCTCGAAGAGCTCGGTAAACTGCGTACGCTCGATTTTCTTGCCCTGCGCCATCATCAGGCGGCGTTCGAACTCGCTCAGCTGTTCCATGCCGCGGCTCTCGTAGCGCATCTTCACACCAAAGTACATGAGCATGCGGGTCCACTGGTCATGAACCGTGGATTTTTCCTCGAAACTCAGGTATTCGCTCCGGACAAGCGCGCGCAAAAGCATTCTGTTGCGCAGGACCGGCGACACGTTCCCGAGGGAATCCTTCTTGATGTTCGGCTCGTCGGCACAGAACGTGAAAACGAGCTTAGCAGGCTCGTCGACCTGCACATTGATCTTGAAATACTTCTGCAGGAGCTGCTTCGTCTGCGCCACAAGTGCCGCATCCGCTTCGTCAGCAGCCACCGTATAGAGCTGTTCGGAATCCTTGCTCGCGAGCGTCCACAGCAACACATCGTCGCGTTCGCCAAAACCGAACGGCAGCATGGACGGGAGCGCATACTGGAAGCCCTTGCCATCCAGCACAAGCTGGTGGCCTTGCAGCGAATACTCGAGCCCGAATTCCTTCAATGCCTGCGCGAAACGTTCGCTTCCGCTTGCCCACGAGAAATCCTCTAGTACCGTGCGACCGTTCACCAGGAGCGCCATCACCAGCGTGAGGTTCATGCACTCGCGGTCTGGATTCAAATAAAATTCCATCTAGCGTTCCTTCACCTCGTAGCCCAGGTACCTAAGCAGCTTTACGGCACGGGAAGCATCGTTCTCCGTCTTGAAAGCAAGCAGCAAAGTACCGGCCACGTTCTCGCGGACCTTCATAAGTTCGATATCGCGGATGTTGACCCCTTCCTCGGCAAGCGGCTGCATCACGCTCAACAGGGCGCCCGGCTTGTCCTTCAGCGGGACCGTAATTTCAAAAAATGATTCTGCGGCATTGCGTCCGGGAGCAAACAGGCTCGCACGTCCGTCATTGCCGGCCTTGAAAATTCCTTCCAGCGCAGCCGACTTGTCATCGGCAGCAGGGCGACCGTCCTCGACGACACCCAACGCATGCATCGCATCGATGGTCCTGTCGAGCCCTTCGCGCACTTCCTTGAGCGCACGCACCGTCTCGTCGCGATTCGTGACCGCGATATCGTGCCACATTCCCCAGCCGCTTGCCGCAATGCGCGTCATGTCGCGGAAGGCACGACCCGCATAATGCTGGTAGTTGTGCTTGAGCAGGCGCTCAGGCAGGCTCGCCGCCAAGGTCGAGCTGAGCATCTGCGGCATGTGCGAAACCCACGCCATCGTGCGATCGTGATGCTCCGGCGGGAACACCACGGGAGTCGCCCCGAGGAACTTCACCAGATCGAGGAGCGGCGCGTAGGCAGATTCAGGCGTACCCTCGGGCGGGCACACGAACCAGTAGGCATTCTCGAAAATGGCAGGATCGTTGTTCTCGCAAGTACGCTTCTCGGAACCGGCCATCGGATGGCTCCCGACAAAACGGAACGGCGGCGGCAGGCTCGCACCCGCCCTGCAAATTTCGACCTTCGTGCTGCCGATGTCGCTCACCAGGCATTTCCCTTCCGAACCTGTCCACGAGACATTCTTCAGGGATTCAATCGTATTCAGTATGTGGAGTATCGGCGAGCAGAGCAGGATGAGGTCACAATCCCTCGCCCACTTTTCCGTCTCGCCGTATTCAAAAAATTCATCGGCCAGGCCGAGCTCACGGGCACGGGCAAGCGTCGACGCCGAACTTACCGCACGGATGACCGGCGGCTGCTTCGTCTGCTTCAGGGCGGCGGCGACGGAACCCGCCAGAAGGCCAAAACCTACCAGGGCAATCCGTTTCATCTATTCCTCCACCTTGCGGGTCTCTTCCATGATGGTCCGGAAAATGTTGCAAACCGATTCGGGCGGAAGCGGTCCCCCGGCCGACGCGGCCATTTCGGAGACACGCGTAAGCACGGATTCCTCGCGACCCGCATCGAAAACGGGCAGGCCCTTGGCCTTCTTGATTTTCCCGATTTCAGCAGCGAACACCGCACGCCTGTTCAGGAGCGCGATCAGTTCATCATTCAGATCGTCTATGCGCTTGCGCCAATCATCGATTTCCATGTCGGAAAAGTTAGAAAAAAAACGGGGGCAACCGGACGGCAAGGCCTTTTTGCGTGGCTAGAGCCGTATTTTAATACACTTGATACACTTTTTACATTTTTAGAGTTTTGGGATTTGCGGTATGAAAGCCACGTACCTATATTATGTTTGTGTATGGGGGGAGATTCCAAAGATGAACATCTATAAAGCAATCGCAACAGGCACACTTCTGGTAATGGCCATGGCAGCATCCACCAGCGCAAAAGATTATAGCGGAGCCGAACTCTACACCAACGATACTTGGATGTACGGCAAGTTCGAAGCACGCATGCAGATGGCCGCCGGTTCCGGTACTGTCAGTTCCATGTTCCTCTACCACAACGACTCCTACAAGGGCGGTAACGAGCCCTGGGTCGAAGTCGATATCGAAATCTTGGGCAAGAACCCCAGCAGTTTCCAATCCAATATCATTACGGGTTACGGTCCCGGAGACGGGCAGCCGAACCGCAAGGTAACCAGCGAAGACCACCACGCCATCAACCCCGCCTCCAACCAGTCTTTCCACACCTACGGCATGGAATGGACTCCCGACTATGTCGCATGGACTCTTGATGGCCAAGTCGTCCGCAAGACGGTCAAGGGCCAAAACGACAAGAACCAGGTACAGGACCTCGGCAAAAAGCCGCAGGGTCTCCGTTTCAACCTCTGGTCCGCCCTCGACGCAGGCTGGGTCGGCGCCTGGAACGACAACATTCTGCCGATCTACCAGTTCATCAACTGGGTAAAGGTTTACGAATACAAGCCGGGCCAGGGCGACAACGGCACCGACTTCAAGCTTCTCTGGACCGATAACTTTGACACATTCGACAACGGCCGCTGGAGCAAGGGTGACTGGACCTTTGACGAAAACCGCGTCGATATCAGCCCGGACAACATCTTTGTCAAGGACGGCATGGCCATCATCGCCCTCACCAAGAAGGGCCAGGAAGGCTTCAACGGCCAAGTTCCGAAGGACAATCAGCAGGAGCCGGTCATCTCGAGCAGCAGCCAGGTCAACCCGCAGTCCAGTTCCTCCAAGGTGATTGCTTCCTCGAGCAGCCAGGTATTCCCGACCAGCTCGTCCACGACGGCGATTCCGCAGGTTCGCACGCAGGTCCAGGCCAAGGAGATCCGCGGAACGGTCAACGCAAAGGGCGCCCACGTGAAAGACGTGAAAAATCGCTATCGCGTGAACTTCAGATATTAAAACACCCCCCAAACAACAAGAGTCTACGTAGCTCACGCTGCGTAGACTTTTTTATTTTATAGGCATGCGCGAAGAATTGGCAAAGGCACTCCTCTCACTGCCCCACCAGGACAACGACAGGCTCCCCAGCATCCGAGCCCTCATGAAGGCCTACAACGTTTCCTCGGGAACGGTCCAGGCAGCCCTCGTGGCCCTCACCGAAGCGGGCAAGATACAGCGCATCCAGGGGAAAGGTTGCTTCTGGAAATCCGCCGATACGGATAATTCCAAAGCGATGTTCCCGCCAACCATACGCCCGGCCGTCCGAGAAACGATTCCCGAAAAACTGGAAAGGCAGTTCAACGAGGACTGGGCCCGCGGCGAACTCAGGGCGGACACTCCCCTGCCGCTCATGAAGGAACTCGCGCTCCGCTACGATGTTTCGCAGTCCATCTTGCGCAATTTCCTGATGGACAAGGTCGATCGGGGCATCCTCACCCGCACCGGCCGCAAGTTCTTCTTCGTGAACAAGAGGAGTTCGCAGTCGCAGGATTCCCTGAGCGAACTCATCTTCGTCACGCGCTGCAACAGCTGGGGCGGATTCACCGCCGAAAGCGAACGCGAAATGGATTTCCTCCGCATGGTATACAAGAAGGCCGGTGCGGACAACTACAAGCTCATCCTTCTCGGCATCAACGAGACTAACGGACAGCTCATCGACCGGAGCGGCAAGCCGCGCAAGCTTTCCGACTTCCAGAACGCCGTCGGGGCCATCCTCTCCACGTTGCTCGTGATGCACCCGCAAAAGCTTTTGCACCTGTTCGCCGGAGTAAAATTCCCCGTTTCCGTCTGGTGGGAACACCCGATCGAATCCCTCCCGCCCAGATTCATCAACAAGACGAACTGGACATTCTTCAACTCCACCTTCGGACGCCTCCCCGGCATCGAGATGGGAAAATTCCTGCAATCCAAAGGATTCGGCCAGGTCGTCTACATATCGCCCTACCATGACAGTTCCTGGTCCGTCGACCGCCTGGAAGGCCTCCGCGAATCTGGCATTTCCGTAACCGCCCTGACCGACGAGGAATTCGCAAGCCCCTGGGACTACAAGCAGATTGCCCGCGGGAAGGTCGCCAAATTTTCCGTCGAGCTTTACGCCCGCGAACTCGTGAAGAGGAAGATATTATCTCTCATCACGCGGAACAAGGACAACAAGCAGCTCCCGCTCGTCTGCGTGAACGACGAAGTGGCTAGCGTCATCATCGAGCTTGCCGAAGAAGGCAAGATTGGCCTTCCCAAACAGATTTTCGGATTCGACAACTCCGCCGAGAGTTACCTGCTCAGGCTTCCCTCGTACGAGTTCAACACACAGGCCCTCGTAGACCACATTTTCTACAGCATCGAAAATCCCGATGCTTTCAGCAACACCAGGAAAGTCCAGCAAATCCTGGGCTCAGTCATCGAAAAGTAGCATCTCAGTTCTTCGCGAGACGCATAATGCCGTTCTTGTTGTATTCCGGCGAATCCTTCGCGAACGGGCTCGACATCTCGGCGCGGAGCGTGTACTTTCCGAAATCACCCGCATCCACTTCGGTCCCGGATTTCGAAGAAAGTCCGTCCACGAACAGCGTGTCCGCCACTACTCCCAGGATATCGCGAAGTTCATCATCGGAACCCGCCTTGCGCGAAATGCAGAGGTCCGGAAGGCCGAAAACTTCCAGGCCGAGCGTGTAGAGCACATCCTCGCTTTCCACGAAATTGATCCACGGATCCATCGGCAAGCTGTCGTCTCCAATCTCTTCACGGAAGGCATCCGCAATCCAAGCGGTACCTGAATGCTGCATATATACGCCAGTGGCCCCGGCATCGAACATCTTAAGGATGGCGGAGTTTACCATGCGCAAGTCATCGGCATTCTTGAGCGTTCCTATCAAAAAGAACAGCGAACGGTGCGAATCGATTTTCTTTGCGTCATCTTCCGAAAGGTCGACATGTTCGCGGAAAACATCGGAGAGTTTCGCCATCGGTTCGGTACGGGCTACCGAGAAAGAAACGGTACATCCGGGAATCATGAGCGTATTCGCATCAGGAGCGACCTGGACGTGTTCCGTAATCTTGAAAGCTTCCTTCTGCTCGACAGGAACAGGGAAAGCGAGTACAAACTTGTTCATGATATACCTGCAAATAAAACTATTTCTTGATTTTCTCGAGAAGCGCATCGACCGCGCGGCCGAGCATGCCTGAAACCGGTGACGGAAGCGGTTTTAATCCCGAAGCAAGCGCGCCCTGCAAGGCTTTAGCCGTCAAGGAGGATTCTGAAATCGCAGCCGCATAGCCCGCAGCCGAAAGCTCGCGTGCGAGCACCACCTGCTCATACTGTCCCGGAGTCGGGACAAACACGCACTTCGCGCCAAGCACCGCCATATCCATCACGGTACTGTAACCGCCGCGGCTTACCACATGCTTCGCACCGCATACGAGCTCCGCAAAATGCTCCGTCGGCAAGTGCGTATGGAATTCGACATTTCCTTCGACCCAGGAATCGTACGGGACAGAAGGTTTCCCGAGCAAGACCGCATGGCGCCCGGGAATCTGCTTGAGCACGTCGCGCAGGCGGTTTTCGAACCGGCTGCGCGCCGGTTCCACGCCCGAGACGACCGCGACGATGTCGAGGTCTGCTCGGCGGCCCTTCAAAAGACCCGCTTGCATACCAGCGAAACGAGAAAGGGGGCCGACGTAGCGGACCGGAACGGGAGACGACGCCACATGCGAAAGCGCACCTGCGTATCCAGGAAAATCTTGTACGTCGGGAATCCACACTTCGTCGAAATTCTTCATCCGCGCCGCATGCCAGCGCACGCCAATTCCCTCCAAGGAAGAAAGCGCGGGCGGGAAAGCAATCCGCATCTGGTGCGTCATATAGATGTTGTGCGCTTTTTTCGACCAGAAAGCGAAGCGGTTGTCCGAGAACAGGATGTCATAGCCGTAACGTTCCACCATCTCTTCGGCATAGCGGTGCTCGTAGCGCATGACAGCATTCAGGTGCGCCCCGTTTTTCAGGAGCCAGAGCGCCATGTTGAAACCATGACGCGGGTAGACGATGTGGTATCCCGGAGCTACGCGCTGGCGCAAATCCGGAAAGACTTCGCGGAAAAAGTTCGCATTCGACTTGACAACCGCAATTTCCACTTCCGCACCGCGAGCAAGGAACTCGCGAATCACGGGCACGCAACGCGTCGCATGCCCGAGCCCCCAGTCAAGCGGGGAAACGAGAACTTTTACTTGGCCTCCAGCCATGCATTAGCCCAGTCACCGTGGTCGCAGTCCTTGTCGTCACCCATATCGATGCGCAGTTGCAATTCCTTCGCACCGGAGATGTCGACATCGATAACCTGCTTGTCCGTCGAATAGAGTTTCTTGGTCCGCATCACTTCGCGGCCGTCCGCACTCACAATAAAGTAAGCACCATCACCACAGGCACTCTCGTCATCGAGACCGACCACGGCGTGCATCACGTCAAATGCGCGGGGCAGCGTGTAGTCTATAGTGGAATTCGCGTGGCTGCCGATGCCGTAGCGGTACGGGACACGGTCAAGCGTAATCGTATGATGTTCGACAGTTCCGTCCACCTGCGGCGTACCCCAATCCTGCGTATAGCGGTCCATCTTGAGCGCCGAAAGCAACGCGACCGTCTCGCCTTCCACGAAGAAGTCCTTGTACACAAGGAGCGTATCGTCATCGGGCATCAGGCAGCTGATTTCCGCACGGTTCATACCGTAGCGAATCTGCGCGGAATCGAGTACGAGCGTGTCCGCTTCCGACGAAACCAGGATTTCTTCCTGTTGAGCGCCATTCAGCACGTTGCTGCAGTTGATGGATTCGGGGAACCTCTTTGAAATCGCGATCTGGCCGTCGGCGTAATCCGAAACGAAGAAGTTCTGGGCATATTGAGAGACGCCCTTCTTCGAAATAATCTTGTAGATGACCAGCGGGTAACCGAAGCGCTTCGCATCGATCAGGACGCGTTCATTCTTGTAGCTGTCAAGAATCTTGTCAATCTGGTCCGTCGTCTTGAAGCCCACCACGCGGCTATCGCGATTCACCTGGCCGTAGCCATCCTGTCCGCGCACGAGGTAGATGTTTCCGTTAGATTTCTGCATCCAGTTCACGAATGTTTCCGTGCTCCAGCCTTCAAACGTGCGTTCGCTAAAGGACGTATGCCCGGATGCAAGCATCTGCCACGGACGCGAGTAGATGAACACCGAGTTCTCGGGATACTTCGCGAGTTCCGTATTCAGGAAATCTTCTTCGCCCAGGAGTTTGTTCTTGTAGTAAAGCATGTTCGCCTTGTAGCTCGGGGCGTGGTACAGCATGAGCCCGACAGAAAGGGCGCACGCAATTCCCATCACGATCTTCGCGGCGGCATCTTCCCTCATCTTGGTCGCAAAGAGAAGCGCATCGTACATGCCAAGCGCCATCAGGAGGGCAAACAGCGGGAGCGCCACCAGCACGTATCGCTGGTTGATATCGATGGTGAATGTACCCGAAACATTCAGGAGGATAACGAATATCTGCAAGCAGAAGAAAATGCCCAGAATGAATCCGCGTACATAACGGCGGTAAGCGATCATGCGGAACAAGAGCCAGAGGGTCGCCGCCAGAAGGATCACCGTGAACGTCGTGTAGAACGGATTTTCCATGATGCCGCCGAACGCCGGATTCTTGTCGAGGTTCATCATCACCTCGATATTCGTCTTGAGGTTGAAC
>Ga0310695_10013509_pt1 | contig 11206 bp, 10 predicted proteins | sample RumenRJG_04DNA_FD_203882 | JGI IMG/M metagenome (GOLD analysis project Ga0310695, IMG submission 203882) | Bovine rumen microbial communities from Lethbridge, Alberta, Canada - RJG_04 (v2) (version 2) | ecosystem: Host-associated > Mammals > Digestive system > Stomach > Rumen | place: Canada... | reverse complement strand
GGCGATTCGCGCAGCGATCTGCTGGGCACCGCCCTGCTTGGTGTGCAGGTACAGGGTCACCGGCAGGCTCGTCGCCTCCTGGACCAGTTTTCCGGTGGTGTTGGTTGCGCATATTGAATGCTCGGCCAAGATTCCGCAGTAAGCAATGCAGAACTGGACCATCAGTTCTTTTTTGTTGTCGTGTGCCATTAGTGCGATGTTCAAAGCGTAACCTCCTGTCCGTTATGATGGCCTCTCGTGAGGGGTGAGAGGGATTTCGTTTCCAAACTAATTCATTTTATTATATCTTTCCATAGTGGAAAATTCAACTGATAATCCCGACAGAAACCATCAAGTTTCTTTAGATTATGATGGGTTTTTACTTCAGAACCTGCTTTTCATTCTCCGAGGAGCTCTCCGCGGACTTGGCGAGGTTGAAGTAAGCGTCCAGTACATCCTTGGCAATAGGTGCGACGGAAGCACCGGCTCCGGCGTGTTCGATGACCACGGCCACTGCTACCTGGGGCTTGTCAAAGGGTGCGTAGCAGATGAACACACCGTTGTTGGCTGCACCGGTCTGTGCAGTACCGGTCTTACACGCCACGCTCATCCAGTAATCGCCGAAGGTGTCATAGGCGGAGCCGCTGGGATCCGCACCGACGAGGCGCATTCCTTCGTGTACTGCGTCCCAGTTTTCCTGGTCGCTGTCCACGGTGTTGAGCACGTCCGCCTGACGCTGATAGATCGTGTTGGTCAGATCGAAGCTTCGAACGGATTTCAGCATGGAAGCCGTATGCCGCTTGCCATTGTCCGCTACGGTGGCGCAGTATTCTGCCAGCTGCAGCGGAGTGAACAGTGAGTCGGACTGGCCGATGGCCGCCTGTACGCTGTCACCGGCATACCACTTGTCCGGTCCTCCGGGGTGGTCTTCCGGGTTTGCCATGACGCCGACGCTCTCCGGCAGTTCGATGCCGGTGGCCTTGCCGAGGCCAAAGCCCCAGGCATACTTATCCAGGCGGTCAATACCCAGACGGTCGCCCATGGTATAGAAGAAGATGTTGCAGGAGTCCCGGATGGCGCCGACGACATTATCGCCGCCGTGGACCAGATGGTAACTGCTCCAGATCCAGCATTCCGGTGCGTAGCCTGCGGATGCGTATTTCTCAAAAATACCGTTGCAGACGATGGTGGAGTTGAGATCGATGACTCCCTCACTGAGGGCTGCAATGGCAGTACAGGGCTTGAAGGTAGAACCCGGGGCATAGGTGCCCATGGTTGCGCGGTTGAACATGGGGGCGTCCTTCTCCGTGGACAGTTTCTGATAATTCTTCTTCAGCTGTGTCAGGTCAAAGCTGGGATAGCTGGCGATGCCGAGCGGCTCGCCGGTATCCACGTCCACCACGACTACGGCGCCGCCGGTGACGCGGTTGCCGTTCTCATCCGAGACTTCCAGTCCCTTCTTGGCGGCGTTCTCCGCCACTTCCTCCTTCAGACGCTGTACACCTTTCTCCAGAATCTTTTCCAGTTCCTCCTGGAAGGCCAGGTCGATGGTCAGGTAAATGTTATTGCCCGGTTCCGGCTCGGTGGTGTAGATGGTGCCGGTGACGGCTCCCTCCTTGGTGGTGGTGATGGTAGCCAGCCCGTCGCTGCCGTGCAGGTAGCTCTCATAGGCCTTCTCCGCGCCGTCCTTGCCCACCTTGGCGTTCATGGAGTATCCGTTGGAGCGGTAGGTGGCATATTCCTCCGCGTTCATAGCCCCGATGTAGCCCAGAAGATGGGCGGCATTCTTGGTACTGTAGTTTCTCGTATAGGTCGTCTGTACACTGACGCCGGGATAGTCGTTTTCCAGCAGCGCCGTGATGAGATCTTTATCGGCATCTTCCACGAAGATGTACTGGTTGGTGCCGGATCCCGCCGCATAACGGACGTTGATCTCGTAACGGATGCCGGCAATGGTACGCATCTCCTCCGCGGAATAGTTGTTGTCGATCTTATAACGGGTGCGCATGTAGCTTAAAAGCTCCACGGCACTGGTGTTCTCGTCCAGGTCCTTATCCTTCAGATAGGCCTTCAGGGCCGTTTTCTGGCCGTTGGTCATCTCCGTGTAGGTAAAGGGCGGTGCCGTGGTAATGGGCAGCTCGTCGATATACGACTCTCCCCGTACCCGGACAAAGTTCACCAGATTCAGGATGGCCCGGTTGGGGTCGTCCTGATTGAACAGTTCCGTCTCATTGAGCACGATATTATAGCTTTGTGAGTTGGTCACCAGAGAGCGTCCGTAACGGTCCATGATGCTTCCCCGGGCGGCTTCCACCGTCTGCAGCGATGCCAGTGAGTTGGCGCTGCGCTCCGAGTAGGCGTCTCCTTCGATGATCTGCAGCTTGTACAGGAAGATGAAGTACACGCTGAGCATGATCAACAGGAGGATGGACAGGATCACGAGACGGTCTGATTTGATAAACTTATTCTGCATAGCAAACCTCTGTGAATCGTTGGCTTGTCCGATCGGTCAGATATGGTCCCGGTCCTTGCGCTCCGATGGACCGTCGAAGTGCCGGGAAATGGCCCGGATCACCGGGTAATACAGGGCGGCAAAGGGCAGTGACCACACCGTCTGAAGCAGACCGGTGAGGATCACGCGTCCGGCTCCGGATCCCACGATAAAGGGCCGGATCATCTGGATCACCGCCGTAAAAAGCAGTCCGGCAAATACCGCTGCCATAAAGGGAAGAAAGGTGCGGTTGAGGATGAAGTCCGCGGCAAATCCTGCGGTGAAGCCGAGAAGAGCCATGATCACCAGGAACAGCACCGTGTTCTCGGCAAAGCTCATATCGGCGAAGAATCCCAGAAACAGTCCGAAAACTGCTCCATAGGTTCCTCCCTCAAACATTCCTACCGCCACGGCGGCTGCGGGAATGATCAGGGGCCGGACTTTCAGAATGGTGAGATGAGGCATCAGCAGGTTCTGGATCATCAGAGTCACCACGATCACCAGAAAATAGCAGGCGCCTTTCCACACCTTCTCCTTATTGATCTGTTGTAATATCTCAGTTAACACTTAACCCACCACGTTGAATTTCGTAATGACAAATACCTGTACCAGACGTCCGGTGTTGCAGGAGGGCTTGACGATGCCCAGTTCCACCTGGCCGCCGGCCTGGGACTGAACGGATGCTACGGTACCGATGACCAGACCATAAGGGAACTGGCCGCCGACGCCGGAGGTGACCACGGTGTCCCCTTCGAAGATCTGCGAGTCATTGGGCAGATAAGTGATCTGCGTCAGGCCTTTCTGCATCAGGTTGTAGTCTCCCCGGATCATGCCGGTGGAACCGGATTCCGAGGCAACGGCGCCGATACTGGCCGCCGCGTCGATCACGGTACTGACGGTGGCCCAGCTGGAGCCTACCTCCGTCACCTGCCCTACGAGATAACCGGTCTCGGTGATCACCGGATCTCCCACTTCGATGCCGTTTTTCTTGCCCTGGCTGATGGTCAGTGTAGAAGACCAGTTGGAAGATGACTGTGCGATGACACGCGCCGACTGGGTCTTATAGTCGGAATGGCTCTGAACGAATCCCAGAAGATCGTTGAGTCTCTCGTTCTCCTTCTCCAGATCCTCCGTGCGGCGGACTTTTTCTTCCGCTTCCGCCAGCTGGCTCTTCAGTGCCTCGTTTTCCTCCTGGATGCTGTCGAACTCGAACATGTATCCGTAGATATCTCCCAGCCAGTCCGCCAGGGACTGAGCCGCCTTCTGCACCGGTTTCCGTGCAGAGCCGGACAGGTTCTTGACGAGAGGTGACCGTCCGCCGAAGAGGCTGGTGATCAGTGCGACCACCAGAGCCGCTGCCACGATGATGGCACCGATCCGTATTCCTTTGTTGGTCAGATATTTTTTCAAAACACTTTTACTCCCTGCTGTTTGAGCATTTGTGCCAGTGTGCACAGGGGCAGTCCCATCACATTGAAGAAATCGCCGTCCAGATGTTCCACAAACACGGCTCCTCTTCCCTGCACACCGTAAGCTCCGGCCTTGTCCATGGGTTCTCCCGTGGCGATATAGCCCCGGATCTCCTCATCGGACATCTCACGGAAGGTCACCCGGCTCTCCTCGCTACGGAGATCCAGGCCTTCGCTTCCCAGCACTGCAACGCCGGTAAAGACCGAGTGGGTGTTTCCCGAAAGGCTTCGGAGCATGCGGAAGGCATCCTCCTCATCCACGGGCTTTCCGTAAACTTTGTTATTATACCACACAATCGTGTCCGCCGCTACTATCAGAGGATGTCCCTCACAGCGGAGGGATACTTCCACCGCCTTGTTCATGGCCAGCTGACGTACGATCTCGTGGGGCGGCTGGGTCAGATCCACGTTCTCCTCCCCCACAGCGGGAAGGACCGTAAGATCCTCAAATCCCAGCATATTCATAAGTTCCAGGCGCCGCGGAGACGCCGAGGCAAGAACGAGCTCCATCATTCCACCCCTCGGTAGTACAGTCCGCGGGTCATCATGTTGGGCGTGTAGTCGCTTTCGCCCTGATAGCAGCGGGCCACTTCCTCGCACTCCCGGGGGTTCTCCGTGGTAAACATCATGCGCATGCCCCACAGTCCGCAGCCGAACAGATCTTCCATCTTGTCCGCCAGGAACAGTTTGTGGGCATTGTAGATGACGTTGCGGCATCCGTATTCCCGCACCACGGGAAATACCGATCCCATGCGGTCGGACATCTGCACCGGGTTCTCACAGTTGCATTTCCCCGCAGACCGGGAGATGATGCACTGATCGGAGACCATAAGAGGCAGCCGTCCATACACGATCAGTTCCGTATCCAGGGCCTTGGACAGATCCCGGATCTGAGCCAGCCGCAGTTCGAAGGAGGCCGTGGCGGACAGCATTCCCGTCTGACGGGCCATGTCCATTGCCCAGGAGTTGTGCAGATTCAGTCCGAAGTCGCCCCGGACGTTCATCCCCACTTCCCGTGCGATGAAGATATGTCCCAGATTGCCGCAGAGGCACTCGTTGATCCCCTTCTGATACAGGGATGCCAGCTTGTTGCGGACATCCTCGGTTTCCCGGTCATAGATGATCCGGGGCAGGACCGCTACGGGCACCGCTCCTTTTTCCACAAAGGGCATCATGGCATCGAATTCCGTCACCATGAGATCCATGGGAAGGTAGATGTAATCCGGCCGCATCTCCGCCAGAGCCGGGGTCATCTGTTCCGTGGAACGGAACTGGAAGATCATCTTAGGCGTCTTGGGCACGCTGCGTTCCAGCGGCCGGGGCGGAACGGATCCGCTGCGGCGGCGGGGCGGGCGTCCCCGTTCTTCCGTCAGTCCGGAAATGAGCTGACGGCGGGCATCGTTCAGGGCAGCTGCGGACAGATGCAGTCCCTCCCCCAGCTGGGTCTGGATCTCCGTGACCTCGTAGGGAGTTCCGCCGGTCTTGGTCATCTGGTTGCGCACCAGTTCCTGGGTCAGCTGCTGTTTCAGCGCCTGCTGAGGCACTGGGCCTTCCACAGCAAACTGGTTGCCGTCCTCATCCACACACACCGCCTGGAAATGATGGCCGGGAACGATACGGTTATACATCCGTACGTTGACCCTCTTGACCTCAGAGTTGGCATAGTCCCGACGGGCTTCGTCATAGATGCGCTGGGCATCCCGCTCCGGCTCCTCCCGGACGCCGAACATATCGTCCTTCTTCCCGGTGAAGTATCCGTCGGTGAATCCCTGACGGGAAAAGGCGTTTTTCAGGATCTCACGCTCTTCTTCCGTGGGAACATGATGATTCTTGATAACTTTGGAATAGATCCCGGTGACGATGGCGGTATACTCCGGCCGCTTCATCCGCCCCTCGATCTTGACGCAGGCTACGCCCGCGTCCTCCAGTTCCTGAAGGTGGTCGATAAGGCAGCTGTCCTTCAGGGACATGGGATAATTGTCCTTTCGGCCGCCCAGTGAATACTGCATGCGGCAGGGCTGGGCACACATGCCCCGGTTGCCGCTGCGCCGGCCTATCATGGAACTCATATAACACTGTCCGGAGTGGCAGAAGCACAGCGCGCCGTGCACGAAGACCTCCACCTCCACCGTAGTGTTCTGGCAGATAAAACGGATCTGTTCCAGAGACAGCTCTCTTGCCAGGACCACCCGGGTCATCCCCATCTGCTGTGCCGCCAGGGCACCTGCCAGATTGTGGATGCTCATCTGAGTGCTGGCATGCAGCGGGATATCCGGTACCGCTTCCCGCAGCACCGCCGCAACGCCCAGATCCTGAACGAGGATGGCATCGGCGCCGGTGTCGGAAGCCACTCGGGCAAGCTCCACCAGTTCCTCCATCTCCTTGTCACTGACCAGTGTGTTGAGTGTCACGTAGACCTTGCATCCGCGGATATGGCAGTAACGTACCGCTTTGGCAAATTCCGTAACAGAGAAATTCTTGGCCCCTCTCCGGGCATTGAATCCGTCCAGTCCCATATATACGGCATCAGCGCCGTTCTGAACTGCCGCGATCACCGCTTCCGGTGAGCCGGCAGGTGATAACAATTCCAGCATTGGTCTCCCCTTAAATCGCTATTATTCCATAGTAATACACGGTAATTATAGCACAGCGCCCGCTCTTGTAACAAGACAGAAAGCATGGTATAATTGTCAACAATCTATGAATGATTTCAAGGCCGGTTTCCGGCCTTATTTTCGCTCTGAATCTTTTGTCACAGGAGAACTCTCCCATGGATTCCAACATCATCCTTTCCAAACAGGATATCGAAAAGCTCATTGCCGCTCATGACGGAGACATGGCCCTGGTCTACCTGTACTGCCGGTGCCGGGGCGTATCCGGCGAGGATGCCGCAAGGGATCTGTGCATGACAGCCGCCGCGGTAGAAGCGGCGGAGGAGAAGCTGCTCCGTCTCGGTCTGACTCTGGACCGTGCCGGAACTTCTGCCGCCTCCCCGGCACCTCCCGTAAAACCGGCAACGAAAAAGGGCCGGGTCATCCTTGAACCGGCGGAGGAGCGTCCCTCCTATTCCAGTGACGACATCACAAAGCGGGCGGCGGAAGACGAGGCATTCCAGACCGTGATCTACGAAGCACAGCAGGTCATGGGGAGGATGCTCAACTCCAACGACATGAAGATTCTATTCGGCATATACGATTATCTCGGTCTGCCGGCAGAAGTGATCATGGTGCTTATGAACTACTGCGTTCAGCGCTATGAGAATCTGAAGGGTGAGGGCCGAAAACCTACTTTCCGTTATATCGAGAAAGAAGCTTCCCGGTGGGTCAAGGACGGCATCACCTCCCTGGATGAAGCGGATTCCTACATCGTCCGGAAAAAGGAACTGGACGGACAGCTCCGCCGAGCGGCAGAAGTGCTGGATATCCGGGACCGGGATCTGACGGACACAGAGACCAATTACATCCGGAGCTGGCTGGAGATGGGCTTTGATATGGAAATGCTCCGGGAGGCCTTTGACCGCACCGTAACCAACACCGGAAAACGGGCATGGAGCTACATGAACACCATCATGGAATCCTGGCGCGACAAGGGGATCTTCTCCCCGAAGGACATTCAGGAGAAGGACCGCCCCGCAGCATCGAGGAAGACCAAACCATCCCGCCCCGCCGGCGAACAGAAATCCAAGAAGGACAGTCTGGAAAAGATCATGAAGAAACTGGATCGTGAAAGAGGTGATTCCACTTGAAATATGACGGCAAGCTGCTGGGTCAGGCCCGCGCCAATATTGCGGCACGGAAGGCCGCCAACGAGGAAGAACACCACCGCCGGGTCCGGCAGATTCATTCCCTCATTCCCGAGATCGAGAGGATCGATCAGACCCTGCGCTCCCATATGGCCAGCGTGGTGAGCCTGACCATCCGGCACGACCCGGACCTGGAATCAAAGATTGAAGGACTCAAGCAGGAGAATCTGAATCTGCAGGCTGACCGTGCCGAGCTTCTGGTGAAGCACGGCTTTGACTATAATTATCTGGACGATCTCTTCTCCTGCCGGAAATGCGGGGATACGGGATACGTAAACGGCGTTCCCTGTTCCTGTCTTCTGGAGGAATACAACCGTGAGATGACGAAGGAGCTGGGCACGCTGCTCCAGACCGGAGACGAATCGTTTTCCCATTTCGATCTCACACTGTACGATTCCGTTCCCAAGGAAAACGGCGATATCCCGCAGGAAAACATGAAGATGGTCTACGATATCTGCAAAAAGTATGCAGACACCTTCGACCCCGGCAGCATGAGCATGCTCTTCACGGGAAATCCCGGCGTAGGCAAGACCTACCTGTCTGCCTGTATTGCCCGGGAAGTGGCCGCCAAGGGATACTCCGTCTGCTACGAAACGGCCACCGCCGCTCTGGGCACCTTTGAAACGGAGAAATTCTCACGGGACCCGGAGGAGGCAGAACAGGCCTCCCGCAGGACCGGGCGCATGCTCTCCTGCGACCTGATGATCCTGGACGATCTGGGCACGGAGATGGTGACCCCCATGTCTGTCAGCGCTCTGTATACCCTGATCAATGACCGTCTGATCCACCACCGTCCCACCATCATCTCCACCAATCTCGCGCCGGAGGATCTGGAGGGAAAGTATTCCCCGCAGATCGCCTCCCGCATCAACGGCGAGTTCACTCCGGTGGAATTTGACGGGAGGGACATCCGACAGATCAAAAAGGAGCGTGGTCTTGCATGACAGCGCAGCATGAGATCCTCTCCCCGGTCCCGCTGCTGGACGAAAACGGCAATCTAACGGAACCGGGATACGCGAAGAAACTGCTTCCGGTGTACCGGCGCGGCGATATCCGTGCCTCCGCCTGGCGCATCAAGGAGTGGGATTACTATCTTATCAACAACGGGCGCTTTGCTCTGGCACTCACCGTGGCGGACAACGGCTATATGGGAATGGATTCCATCTCCCTTCTGGACTTCACGGAAGGCTGGGAGATCACCACCTCTCCCATGAGCGTCATGCCCATGGGCAGGATCCACATGCCGGAGACCTCAGCAAAAGGTCTGGTAGACCGGAAGGCAAAGGGCGTATCCATGCGGTTTGAGACCCCGGGTGACAGCACCCGCACCCTGCAGTGTCATATGGACAAGTTCGGACCGGAAGGCCCTCTTGACTGTGAGATCCTCCTGACGGAGGAGCCGGAAGAGAGCATGGTCATCTGTACTCCCTTTGAGAAAAACGCTCATTTCTATTACAACCAGAAGATCAACTGCATGCGGGCAGCCGGTACTGTAACGTACGGCGGCCGCACCTGGACCTTCGATCCCGCCGACAGTTTCGCCTGTCTGGACTGGGGACGGGGCGTCTGGACCTATCACAATACGTGGTACTGGGGATCCGCTTCCTATCAGGTGGACGGCGTTCCCTTCGGCTGGAATATCGGATACGGTTTCGGTGACTGCTCCGCTGCCAGCGAGAACATGCTCTTCTATAACGGGAAAGCGCACAAGCTCTCCCAGGTGACCTTCCACATCCCGGGCGATGAGAAGGACTTCCTCTCTCCCTGGACCTTTGATTCCGATGACGGACGGTTCCGGATGGATTTCACCCCGGTAATGGACCGGGCATCCTGTACGGACTTCAAGATCCTGAAATCGGATCAGCACCAGGTCTTCGGGACCTTCACCGGCACCGCGGTCCTGGATGACGGCACCGAGATCCACGTCCGGGATCTCCCCGGATTCGCGGAAAAAGTGGAAAACAAATGGTGACCGCAACCCCCTGAAGATGAAACGACCGGGGCGTGATGGAAAAGCATCACGCCCCGGTCTTCTTCATATTATTTTTTCTATCGGACCTCGATGCGGATATCTCCCGTATCGGTGGAGATCCGGCACGTTCCTCCGCGGACGCTGTGAGGGACCTGCACATCGCCGGTATCCGTTTCTGTAAGAAAGACCTTCTCCGAAAGCAGCGTTCCGGTGACATCCCCGCTGTCCGTTTCCACCGAGATCTCCCCGGCGTCACTGTCGCGGAAAATGACGTCTCCCGTATCCTGATCGATGGAGCAGTTGCCGGAGATCGTCACACGCTCCAGCGTCATATTCCCGGTCTCTCCTTCCGCCGTCAGGTTTCCGCTGGTCACGTCCCGAAGAAGCACTTCTCCGGTATCCGTTTCCAACAGGATGTTCTCCGTACGGAGGGACTCCAGCGAGATATCTCCGGAATCGGACCGGACGGACAGGCCGGAGCAGGTTCCTTCCGGCAGATAGACCGTGATCTTCGTTTCCTGGATATAGACCCCGAAATGGAAGCCGTTCTCTTTCCTTTCCGGCTGCCGGATCCGAAGGGTCCCGTTCACTACCGCGACCTCATGCCGGCGTTTCTCGTCTTCCAGACAGACTACCCGGCACGCTCCGTCTTCCGAAGGAAGGATCACTACATCCTCATCATCGGCGTCCACGGCAACGGCGGAAAACGGCTCGTTTACCGCATAGGTGTTGGTCTCATAATTTCCGCTGTCCAGCCGGCTCAGATCAAAATCCATCGCCGCAGCGGCAACCAGGCTGATAACGGTACCGACGATCACCAGAATGACCGCGGCCAGGATCCACTTTTTCATAGGATCAGCTCCCCTTTCTCATCAGAAGGGCTTTCATGCCCAGAACCATTTTTTTCGTCAGCTGCACCGGTGCCTTCGTCACCCAGACACAGGCACAGAACAGAAGGATCGCAAGACCTGCGCACAGGATCGCGGCGCCCAGCATGAAGAGCGCATTGACCGGCTCCCGTTTCACCAGGAAACCTGTGGCCACGACCAGTCCGGCAACAGCGCCCGCAGCCAGTCCGACCACCGTCGACCACAGTCCGATGAACACGGCCCAGATGGCTGCGTAAACAGCCAGGCAGACGGCGGCAGCGGCCAGTACCAGTGGCAGACACAGCACGGTTCCCATCACCATCAGAACGGTCTCCCCGGTTTTCAGCGAACGCTTCCGTTTCGCATTCTCCTTCACCAGTGTTGACAGCGGGATCTCCTCCATGATGTGGTCCACGATCTCATTCACGGAACCGATGCCGGACACCGCTTCCTCCTCGGTCAGACCATCCTCCATCCGGTCATCGATCATTTCCCGGAAGTACAGCAGTCTCTCATCCAGATCGTTCTGAGGCAGTCCCGCCAGTCTTCTTCTAAGTTCATCCAGAAACTCAGTTTTCGTCATTCGTTTCATCCTCCTTGGTGATGAACCGGTAGATCGCCAGG
>Ga0310695_10013507_pt1 | contig 11209 bp, 1 predicted proteins | sample RumenRJG_04DNA_FD_203882 | JGI IMG/M metagenome (GOLD analysis project Ga0310695, IMG submission 203882) | Bovine rumen microbial communities from Lethbridge, Alberta, Canada - RJG_04 (v2) (version 2) | ecosystem: Host-associated > Mammals > Digestive system > Stomach > Rumen | place: Canada... | reverse complement strand
CCGATAGCCCTAGCTAATCCCAAAGGCATCCATTCGTAATCGGTTCCACATAACCCTGGAACGGTTTGCGGGCAATCTTTCGTCGTGTTACTTCCTGCGTAAGTTGCGTATTGACAGGCCGATTGTGCATAATTCCCACGGTAATGATAATACAATGTCGTTCCCGTGGTGCCACCGTTATAAATAGACGTTGGGGCGACACCGCTGGCTTGGGATGTATCCGCCAAACGGGCCTCTTTCATATCCACAACCCCATCGTTATAATTAATTTTACAATATTGACAGTACCCGCCTGTTGTATCGCATCCCCAATCGGCGCCCATAGATTCTTCACATTGCGCGCTGGTGGTACAAGTTCTTGTACACACCCCGTTCAAACACGTTTGCCCGGACGTACAATCGCCGTTGTTATTACAATCTACTGGTGTATCGGGCACACATATGCTGGTATCCACATTGCACACTGGCGTTGCGGGCGTACCGGCACAATCACTGTTGCTAGAACACCCTGTACACGTATGGGTGGTCGTGTCGCACATTGGGGTAGAACTCGGGCAATCAGCATTTGTCAAGCATGCCACACATTGATCCGATGTACTGTCATATTTTGGTTTCGTGCTATCTAACGCCGCACAAGTCGCATCATCCGTCGCCGTCGTAATCACGCAGAGGGGGAAGTACTGTCCACCGTGAGTTGAACTTGAGTGCGTATCATCTGAAAAACGCATGACATGCATACGACACCGGGTATTATCAATATATCTTTCCACCACCATATAGGCCGATCCAGTGGTGCTGGCAAACGCCGCCTTTAAATCCGTATAAGGCGTGGTTTGAATACACGTGCTCCACGCGTTCCCTCCGCCGGCACACACCTCCAAAAGATCTGCCCGATGACCACCCCACTTGATGCAAAGACTCTCTACACTGTAGGAGTTGACCGCATTTTTCCCAATCGCCCACACTTTATTCGCCGATGTTGTTACAAGCTTGGCCGGTAAGTTCGCACACGTCCCTGTCCCGGAAAGAGCACACGTCCAGGTATAATTATCCCAACTAGCACGGGTATGAGAGCAATATTGGGTCGCGGGACAACTGTCACCCGTTACATTGCCATTCGCATCATAATACGTTGTACAACCCGCGCACACGTGCATATCGGCATCACACACCTGACCGCCGGTGCAGTTATTATCTTGTTTACATTCGGCACAGCCCCAACCCGCGACATAATAGGGCCTGGTGGCATCCACGGCCGCACATTGCACATCCGTCGTCGGCGCCACACATGCCGTGCCGTTCCAATAGGGCTTCGTCGCATCGGCACTCTTACAATCCGCCGTGGACGTTGGCGCCGGGCCCCACGTGTGTAAATCTTTATAGCAATAGGAATTCGTTGCTGTCTTTTCATTCTTATAACACGCCGGCGAACACAACACTTTTTTAGAAAGATCCCGCCCACTCGCCAGGAACCGTCCGGTGCTATCTGAATGCCTTGCCAAAGAAGATGTATACCCAATCCGGGTCCACGCCCCTGTCCCCGGCGCACACGCGCGCATTTTCGCCCCGAAGTCCGTGTAATCCGCCCCATAATTATTAGACATCGTCAAAGCTAGGTTATACGGGAACCATTCATACGCCGGCCCGCACAAGCCCGGTTGCATCATGGGGCAATCGGCATCATCCGTGGCGGGCGTATTTGTGCCGGTATATTGTCTTCTATACCCTTCTACGATACACGCGGACCCGGCCAAATCGCCCCGTTTACTGTAATACCAATTCGTACCACTGGTGCCACCGTTGTAAAGAGACGTTGCCGCAACACCCGTTTCCGTGGTACTGTCCGCCAAGCGCACATCTTTTAGATCCACCGTTCCGCCGTTATACGCCACCAAGCAATATTGACAATACCCGCCATAGGTCGTATTGGTATCACACGCCCACGACGGCCCCATCGCTTCTTCACAATAACTGTTCGCCGTACAAGTGCGGGTACAAATGCCATTTTGACACGTTTGCCCGGACGTACAATCGCCGTTGTTATTACAATCTACCGGTGTATCGGGCACACATGTGTGGTTATCCGGATTACACACCGGCGTAGCCCCGGAACAATCTGAACTTGTCAAACACCCAACACATGTCCCCGTGGTGCTGTCATACACAGGCGTCGTGCCACTACAACTCACACACGTATAGGTATTCGTATCACACACCTTGCTTTGGCTAGCGCAGTGGCTGTCCGCCGTACAAGCCACACAACCCACACCCTCTACGAAGTGGTCTTTACCGATATTCAACGCCGCACAATCGGTGTCATTCGTTGGATCTGGCAATTTACATAAGGCCATCATCCCCTTAGCACCGGCATCCGTTACCGTATCTAACCTGATATTTGAAATAACCCCATCTGTTCGTTTTATGGTTTTTATGTAACTTGTATTTGTATCCAAACGTGTATATGTCCATAAATATTCTTTTGCATTTGTCCCCGTTAAGTAATCAGTGTACAGCGAACCGGTACACGAGCTTGTTGCGGATCCGCAAGCTTCGGTTAAATCCGCCAGATGCCCGCCCACTTTGGCACAGAAACTGAGCGCTGACCACCAATCCATATAAGTAGAACTCATTACCCAACGTTCCCCTGTCGGACTGACATATGAAGTAGAACTGATGTTCTTACAAACAGCTGGGGCTGGCGGATAGCTAGGATACAGAGCCGTTCTTAATCCGCTTTCATAATCGCAATACTGCCCCGCGCCACATGTATCGGACGGATCGGTAAAACTTTGGTTATGATAGCGCCCTGTATAGTTGTTCCGACATCCCGTGCATTGTTTAAAGTTAGAATCACAATAGGGCTTGGTGGCATCCGTACAATCAGCATCATTTTGACAAGTTCCGCAGATGGCTTGATACGTACTAACACACGTCGTCCAATTAGAACCCATCTGCGCATCAAAATCACACCGATAACTGGTCGTTCCACATCTAAACCGTTTGTAACCTGTACACGAACAATTCCCCGTACCTTGTTCGGGGCCACAATTTGCCACACTTGAACCGGCCGTTGCACACGTATTGACGGCATCATTTGCACAGGTAAACGTGTCGGAACAAGTACATTGACAAGACGTACTATTCCATGCTTCATCAACACCACAATTTTGTGCGGAATTTGCATAGATTGTATTTCCACAACAGAAAGATCCCGTTGGCGTGACGGTTCCGGATGTGTTCGCATCCACATAGCCACAACATTGCCCCGCGTTGTTTCCGGTGGTCGTCACGGTCGTGCCGGCACAACACACTTCGCCTGGGCTTGTGTACGCTGTATTGCCACAACACGCGTTCCCCGTTTGTACCGTCGCCCCACAGCAAGTTTGACTAGCTAACGTATAACGCGTCCCTGTTGCATAGGTGGGTTTGCCACTGCTATCCACGGTGGAATTTTGCCCCGAACAGCATCCTTGGGTGGATGTGTACGGATTCCCCGCACAGCACCCTTCATAAGAACCGTTCGCATAAAGCGTATTTCCGCAACAGAACTTTTCAGCCGTGTTATAGGCAACCCCATTGCAACACGCATTGCCATTTTGTACCGTACCACCGCAACAAATCTGCCCTGCCCCAATCACGGCCCCGTTGCAACATTCGGCAGAACTTGCCACCGGCGTTCCATTACAACAATAGGGTTTCGCACTTGTCGTCGTGGTTTCGCATTGGCCCGCCGCCGCATTACACGCCATACATTGGGCTGTATTACAATGATCGTTTTCAAGGCATTCCACACACCGGCATCCACTGTGATCGTATTGCTGAGCGCAATCACCGGCATTTAAGGTTTCATTATTGCCGGCACAACATTGCGTCACCTTATAGTAAATACCGTCGCCACAACATCCTTGGATGCTGCTGTTATACGCAACGCCGTTACAGCACATGTTCCCGTCTTGTACCGTGCCACCGCAACACACTTTCCCGGAAGTAATCAACGCCCCGGTATGCGTGCTGTCCGTATAGCCACAGCATTGACCTATTGTCGTAGATCCTTCACTGGCGGGCGTTGTTTCCGTCGCACCGGCACAACACACTTGTCCGCTTGTCAGCGTGGTGGTGCAAGCGTGGTTCGTGCAAGTTTCACACATACCACAATCGCCCGCCACATTACATTGCACGCACACTTTATTCGTGGTATCGCACTTGGGTGTTGCACCTGAACAATCCGTATCCGCCAAGCACCCAACACAAGTATGATTGGTGGTATCGCACACGCTGGACCCACTGCAATCAGCAGAGCTTAAGCACGCCACGCATTGACCCGATGTACTGTCGTATTTTGGTTTCGTGCTATCTAACGCCGCACACAATTCATCCGTATTGGCCGGCACGTTTTTACACAGGGCATAAAAAGAACCAGTTCGTCTAGGCCCTGATACATACCCAGAAGCTAAATTAACATAATAGACTTCACAAACTTTTTCGTCACGATAATCTTCGTTCGTCCAAACATAGGTGCGGTGGGGACTCGCACTACCAAAGATAGTTTTAGATTCCACATTAAACACGCGGTGCAGTTCTTGCCATGTAGGGGTATTCAAACATGCCTCCGTACTTTTCTCATCACAGATATCTTGTACGACTATAGGTTCGCCCCCCCACTTAGCACAGGCACTCATTGCAGACCACCAAGTCATAATAGAACGGCTAGCCCCCCACACAACGCCATCAATTACGGTGGCATCATACACGGGAGTGGTCTCACATGTCCCGGGCCCAGGCTGATTTTTATCACAAGAAATACTATCCCCGTAATCATAAGGAGTATTATGTGCACAATATTGCCCCGTTCCACAACTATCGCCCATCACATTACCATTATCATACGTATTCGTGCACTCAGCACATTCATAAATCATTTGATCACAAACTTGAGTTCCCGGACAATCATCATTCTCTTTACACGCCACACACCCTTTGCCCGCCACATAATACTTTTTGGCATTTCCCATCGCTTCGGCCACCGCTTCACACGCCGAATCCGAAGTCGGTTCTTCGCATTTGTGGGTATTTTTATTATAATACGGCAACGTATGATCCGCTTCTTGACATTTTTCCGTGGTTGCTGGCGCTGACCCCCAAGTATGTGTATCTTTATAGCAATAGGTATTCGGTTCTTGTGGGGTTCCATAACACGCCGGCATACACATAATATCTCGAGAAATACTAGGTTCCCCCGTAACGCCCCTACCATATGTTTCTAAATATAGTCCATGCTGAGCGGAAGGACGCACCCGTGTGTAAGCTGTGGCCCACAATTTCCCAACATCTTGTGCCCCCACACAGGCCCGAATTTTTGCCCCAAAGTTCGCGTAATCCGTGTTATAATCTTGTGCTGGACTTAGGGCCTTTAAGAAAGTGAGGGGTACCCATTCGTAATTCGGTCCACACAACCCCGGCGCAACCACTGGACAATCTGTGTGGTTTTGAGCATTAGTCCCCGTCTGTGTATATTCTTTACTTACCACCCCAACTTGACAAGCTGATTGTGCCCGATTTTGAATATTTGTGTAATACCAACCCGTGGCCCCGGTGGTGCTGCCACGACCAGCCACAATACCCGTTCCGGTGGTGGAACTGGCATAACGGAAATCCCGCATATCCACGGTTCCGCCGTTATACGCCACTAAGCAATACTGACAATACCCGCCATAGGTGGAATTGGTATCGCACGCCCATTCGGCACCCATAGATTCTTCACATTGGGCACTTGTCGTACAAGTGCGGGTACAAATGCCGTCTTGACACGTTTGCCCGGACGTACAATCGCCGTTGTCTTGGCATTCCACCGGTGTATCGGCGACACATGTGTGGTTATCCGGATTACAAACCGGCGTAGCAGGCGTACCGGCACAATCGGTATTGGTTAAGCACCCGACACATGCCCCCGACGTGCTGTCATACACGGGCTTGGTGGCATCAATCGTGGCGCACGCCTTACAGGTATGATCGCCGGCGGTATCGCATTTGGGTGTTGCCCCGGAACAATCGGTATCCGCCAGGCACCCGACGCATTGATGGGTCGTGCTGTCGTAATGGGGCTTGGTGGGGAACGCCTCGGAACATTCTTCATCAGTCGCCGCATCCGGCAATTTACACGCGGTGTAAGAGGTGCCATTTGACCAATATACAACAAAAGATGCCGAAGAATCTAAGTGGATAGCACGTTCTTGATGGTCATCATAGTTTTCATTCAACCAAAGGTAATCGGTGGCAACGGTGGTGTTATAATGTGCTTGAATACCGGCGAACACGTTGCTGGTTCGGCAAGCACTTTGGGTCGTTCCCCCGCATACTTCTTGGGGTGTCCCGATTGTGCCCCCCAGTTTGGCACAGAAGCTGGCGGCGGACCACCAATTCAATTTATCCGTGCTAAGCGCCCACCGGGTACCATCATCTGCTCCCTTAATCGTGTACGCCATATTTTCACAGATTCCCAAAGGTGGATAATCCTTCATATGCATGAAGATATTTTTAGAATGTTTACAATATTGTCCCACCCCACAGGTATCAGAAGGACTGTTAAAGTTCAATTCACTAAACGCCCCTGTATAATTATTTTTACATGCTTCGCACCGATGCCAAATCGGGTCGCAATACGGTTTTGTTCCCGAACAATCGGCATCTGTCGTACACGTACTACAGTTGGCTTGATATTGTGCTAAACATTGGGCCGTATAATCCATCCTGATATCACCAGCAGTACTCTCGCATAAATAGCTTATCGTTCCACATCGTGACCGTGGATTGGCGGTACACGAACAATTGCCCGTCCCCGTGCCACATTCATTACGTCTTGCCGTTGTATCACATTGATACGCCGTGCCGTCGGTACAGGTATAAGTTGTAGAACACACGCACGCACACGTCGTATCGTTCCATTCGTAATCGCCCGTACAATTGCTTTCGGCTTCATCATGCAACGCGCCCCCACAACAGAACTTACCCGCCGGTACCACTACCCCTGGGGTATTGGCATCCACATAGCCACAACATTGCCCCGCCGCGGTGACGGTCGTGCCGGCACAACATACTTGCCCTTGGCCAACGGCCGACACACAAACCCCCGCCGTACATGTTTCGCACGCCCCACAATCGTTATCGCTACCGCATCCCGTACAGGTATGCGTTGTGGGATTACATATCGGTGTATCCCCAGAACAATGCGCATCTTTAAGACACTCTACACACCCAAAAGTGCTAGAATAATATTGCCCCGCGGGACATCCCGTACACCATCCATCGGTTCCACACACCGGTGCGTCTTTGCCACAATCGGCATCCGTCCGACATCCCCCACACGTATGGGTTGTCAGATCACACTTGACATCACAATCGGTATCGGCCAAACACTGAACGCAGGTTCCGTCTAAATAATACGGCTTTTGGGGATTCTTATCCGCACATGTGCCACATCCCGCCCGGAAAAGATAAATCGGCTTGTTGGGATTTTGTTCCACACATTCGGCATCCGACATCGGCCCCCGACAAGATGTATGTCCCACCGTTGCATACGGGGTGTCGCCCGTACATTCTTCACAAGTGGTATTCGCATCCCCCGTGGAAATGGTGTTGTCCGCACACACCATACATGTTGGGGCCCCGGCTTCTTCCGTTCCCGTTGCAAACCCAGGACCACAAGCCGTACAAATACCGTCCAAAGCATAATACCCAGGGTTACACACACAAACGTTGGCTATACAAGTTCCGTTCACACACGTTTCGCACGTTGGCCCGATATGGGTTTCGCCTTCTTCCCAAACGGGCTTCATAATCAAATCCCGCCCAAAATAGACTTGCAGGTCGGAAAATTCGCCCCCACATAATGAATCTGTCCCCGCCCCCTTACTTAAAGCAATTGTTTTTTCATCGGGTTTGGCCACATCGGCAACTTTTTCTTCGCCCCGCATCATGGCCACAAATGCCGTACAAATACGTTCTGGTACATTTTCTAGAACAAACGAAAACATTTGCCCTTGCAATGCCCCTTGTTCCCCGGCCGTAATTTGTACATTCGCCGTTGCCTTCTCATTAAACTTGCGCAGGTGATACCCATTACTATAAATCAATTGCCGGCCCACATCCATGGCCCGACGTAAAACCTCTTGATTCAGCTGATCCGCCCGATAATGCGCAATCGCCGTCCCAATACCTTGATACCCCAAGATACTTAAAACCCCCATAACGGCTACAACAGCCAAGGTTTCTACCATTGTCCGCCCAGATTGCCGGTTATACAAGCGTTTTGATAAGGTTAATTGCTTTTTACTGACGTCCTTTTGACGCCCAGGAAAACCGACGATATCGGCCAAACACCGACGTAAATATTGGAAAAAGCGAATCCCCTTTGTGCACATGCCGTCATCTTATCCCCTTCAAATATCCTTTGCAAGTTTTTTTTATGTAAAAAATGTTTTTTTCAATATGTCCCATGTTTTAGCGTTTTACATAAGGTCTATTCACCTATTTTCCCCACGCCTTCCCCTAAAAAGCACCTATTTTTCCCCTTGCATTTTACCCCTATCCCCCTTAAGTAAGTCCTATGGGGACTTATTGCCTGTGTTTTCTGTTTGGAATTTTGTTGGGGGGCCTGATTCTTTATTACATAAAGCAGTCCCTGTATCCCCCCGCCCAAGAAGTTAAATACTGGCAACAAAATGAACGCCTGTTCTTTGATATTCTAAAAACTTTACGCCAATTTGATACGGCCGGAACAGAACAGGCCCTGTTTCATCATCTTTTTAAACTTATTAGTCGCTTGTATGACCTAGATATCGTTATTTATACCTATACGTCGGGAAAAATCTTATCGTTTTTAACCGCCCGTACCAAATTGAATCCCCCTAAACGCATCAATTTGATGAAAATCAGCCAAGATAAACCCACCTATCAAGGGCTGTCATCTTTTCAAGCTTTGATCCACGGCAAACCCTTTGGATATCAGGATATTTCGGGGGTGCCTATTTATCAAGAAATCCTAAAAAATACCCCCTTTTTGGCCGCTTATAGCTTCCCCATCAAAATTTCCGGCGTGCCAGAATTAACCGTCACCTTTTATGCCCGCGAAAAAAATTATTTCACCCCTTTTTTTATCAACTTGTTTGACCGTATTTTTACCGAAGTCGGTCAACATATCAGCCAGCGCCGATTGCTGAATAAAACAACCGACGAATTAAGGGCTTACCAAGAACGCCTGAAAGCCCATATCCAAAAATTAACGTTAGAACGCAAAAAATCAGAAGCCGCCACCAAAGCTAAAACCGAATTTTTAGCCAATATATCCCATGAACTCAGGACCCCTTTAACCGCTATCATCGGATTTTCAGAAAGTATGCAAAGCCAGTTATTCGGCCCTTTAAATGATACTTACCAAACCTATACCGGGTATATTACCACCAGCGCCCACCACTTGTTGGACCTTATCAATGACTTATTAGATCTGACACGGGCCGAAACCGGTCATCAAAAACTAAATTTCCAACCCGTTTTATTTATTCCTCTGGTGGAAGAATGCCTAACCTTAATTCCCAAAAATCAAAAACAAATTACGTTTAAAAAACCTAAAAAAATGCTAACCGTTATCGCCGATGAACGCGCCCTAAAACAAATTGTTGTCAACTTGCTGTCCAATGCGATTAAATTCACCAAAAACAATGGAACAATCACATTAACCTCCCGTTTGAAACAAGATGGCGCCCTGCAATTTTCCGTTCAAGATAATGGAATCGGTATCGCCAAAGCACATCAAGCCAAATTATTTACCCCCTTTTCACAAGTGGAAAACGTCTTAACCCGCACCCATACCGGAACGGGCTTGGGATTGGCTTTGGTAAAAAAACTTTGTACGTTGCAAGATATTACTTTGGCCCTATCATCCGTTCCTAAAAAGGGAACAAAAATTACCTTGACTTTTCCCAAAAAACATGTTGTTCTTTCCCCATAGGGGGAATCATGAAACGCTTTATCTTTGGGGTGTGTTTGATTTTAAGTTGGACCGTCGGGGCCCAGGTCTTATTAAAAGAAGCTGTCATAAAAAAAACAAAAACCCCCGATAAAGTACAATTGACCTGCGGACGCAGTTTCCCAATTAAAATTGCAACCTTCCCCAGTAATCCCCCGTTCGGATGGAGTAAACGCGTTAAGGATAAAGATGGCAGACCCGCTTATACATCAGAAGGATATGGGTTTGACGTCTTTCAGGCATTGGCCAAAGACCTAAATTACCAAATTACCCCCGTCGGATTCACAAATTATGAACACGCTTTGAATGCCTTAATCACGGGGGAAGTGGATGTTTTGGCGGGCGTTTATTATAACCCCGCTATGTTATCCAGTTCCTTGAATATTATGATGCCGGCGTACTTTTTAAACCCCGTCACTATTTATTTTAGGGCAGACAATCCTATTTCAGCTAGAAAATTAGAAGAATTAACCCCCTATAAGGGCATTATCCGTCAAGAAGAAGCCCTGTACCCTGTTTTATTTGAACAACTGCCTAAAAATCTTGATTTAACCCCTATTTCCGGCAGTGAGGCCGCCTTTGAAGCCATTTTAACGGGGAAAGCCGATTATCTTTTAGGGTCTATGTATGCGCTGGAAAGCGAAAAAAATAGATTAAAACTAGATAACTTAATTGACCACAATTCCCATATTTTGGTCAATTATGGCCTGTTTTTTGCTTTTTCCCCCGTTTCACAATGCCGAAAATTGCAACCCGAATTTTCGGAAAAGTTAAGGGCATTTAATGAATCAGAAAAAGCAACGTCTATGATGGCACAGGCCGATAACTTGTGGCGTTCTTATTTTCCAAATGCCACTTTTTTAAAAGAAATGGGCATTAAAGAAACAGAAACAATCGCGGAATTGCCCCTTACCCCTATGGTTTTAGATCTAGAAACAAATGAAGAAACATCTCAATCGGTCCTTGTCCCCCCAACCTTGCCAGATGAGATAGCCCATGATTTGGGCGTTCAAGAAAATGCCCCAGGACAACCAAATAAGGAACTAAAAAGTATCATCCTAGCCCCCCCTAGTGAGGCCGAAACTTTACCCCAAGAACACCCCATTAAAGACCCTAAAAATATCGCCACCAACGCCCTAAATGACCTTGGGGTCCCCCTTGTCAAAGAACAAACACCCCATACCACAG
>Ga0310695_10013504_pt1 | contig 11212 bp, 8 predicted proteins | sample RumenRJG_04DNA_FD_203882 | JGI IMG/M metagenome (GOLD analysis project Ga0310695, IMG submission 203882) | Bovine rumen microbial communities from Lethbridge, Alberta, Canada - RJG_04 (v2) (version 2) | ecosystem: Host-associated > Mammals > Digestive system > Stomach > Rumen | place: Canada... | reverse complement strand
CATTCACGATTGACGCAACTCTTTATTCTGCAAGAACAGGCACAGAGGTGGCTACATTCTCGATTTACCGCACAGGAAACGACAAAATGGCTTCTGCCTTGCGCAAGTTCCGACAAAGTATTCTCGACATCTTGCCTGTAAGAGGAAAAGTCTTGAATAGAAGCAGCGACACGCTTTTAATCGACGTGGGTAAGAGCGAAGGAATTATGAACGGAGCGCAATTTGTCGTCTTAAAAGAAGGCGGAGTGCGCACCGCAGACACAGGCAAGGGCTTAGTTTATCGCGACGAAGACGTTTTAGGCGATTTGACCGTAACAACAACTAGCGAAGACATCAGCGAAGGCGAGTTCAAGCGAAAAGGCTTCTATGACAGGCTCAACATAGGCGATGAAGTGGTTTTAGTTTCACTATCGCCAGAGGCTGACGAAGAAGCAAAGAATTCTCTAACCTTGAGCGGTGCGCACATTGTTGTAAATGAAAATACAGCAGCCTTGCAAGACACAGCTCCTGCGGCAAACGTGAAAGGCGAAAAGGTAACAGGGGAAAACGCTTCAGATACATCAAAATCTGTAAAAGCAGACCTTGTTCCAGACGTAAAGAACCGCGGTTCTTCTCTTATTTCATTGATAAGAAGTATATATTAACAAACACAGTCTGTTTTGAAAGACCTCACCCTTTACCCCCTTCTCCTATAAAAGAGAGGGGGATATTTTTTCTGTTTTTAATGATTTTTCGTTAGTAAAATCCAATCCATGTAGCAATCTTTTTATAAAATCTATACAATTCGTCAAAAATCCGTTACAATAACAACTATGGCAGATATACATGTTTTTCCAGATGCACCAGAAGGGACACCAAAATCAAACTTCGTGCATCTTCACGTTCATAGCGATTATTCGCTTCTTGACGGAGCGAGCAAACTAGATACATTGATTGCACGGGCTAAAGAGCTAAATATGCCAGCCCTTGCCCTAACCGACCACGGAAATATGTTCGGCGTGTTGAACTTCGAGCATATTTGCCACGCGAACGGCATAAATCCAATCGTAGGCGAAGAGTTCTATGTTGCCTATGGCTCACACCTCGAAAAAAACGACGTTCCATATTCCAAAAAAGGCGAATCGGGCGACAGACATGCCCATTATTTTCACTTGATTTTGCTTTGCGAAAACGAAACAGGCTATAAAAATCTATCGTGGCTCTCCTCGATTGCCTACACAGAGGGCTTGTATTACGGAAAGCCGCGCATTGACTTCGAGCTTTTGAAAAAATATCACGAAGGCTTGATTTGTTTGTCTGCCTGTATTCAAGGCGAATTGCCGCAGCTTTTGCTCGCAGGATTAGACGAAGAGGCGGAGAAACTCGCTCTTTCTTACAAAGAACTCTTCGGTAAAGACCATTATTACATCGAGTTGCAAGACCACGGACTTGAAGACCAAAAGAAAGTCGCCGTCAAGCTCATCGCCCTCGCGAAAAAACTCGATATTCCAATGGTCGTAACCAATGACGTGCATTATTGCTACAAGGAAGACGCGGAAGCACAAGACGCGCTGCGTTGTATCGGCTTTAAGAAGCTCCTCGACGAGCCACATCAGACTATGGGAGAGGGAAGAAGCGAATGGTACTTAAAAGACGAAAGCGAAATGCGCGCACTCTTCCCCGACTATCCAGAGATGATAGAAAACACCGTGAAAATCGCCAATATGTGCGACCTCACGATTCACCAGTACAAAACGCAGGAACTCAAGGCTTGTCTGCCGCGATTTGAGCTGCCAAAAGAGTTCCAGACCCACGGCGACGATTACACAAAAAATCAAGACGACTATGTGCGCTATCTCGTCGAAGAGGGCTTGAAAAAACGCTACAAGGAAATCACGCCAGAGATTCGAGAGCGCGCAGAGTACGAACTCGGAATTATTTTCAAGATGGGCTTTTCGGGATACTTCCTTATCGTTTGGGAATTCATCAACTGGGCAAAAGAACACAAAAAGCCAATCGGTCCAGGGCGCGGTTCGGGAGCAGGTTCGCTCGTTGCATATGCAATGACCATTACCGACATCGACCCTTTCAAATACAAACTTATTTTCGAGCGATTCTTAAACCCTGAACGCGTGTCTATGCCTGATTTCGACGTTGATATGGACTTCGATTACCGCCAAGACATCATTCAGCACACTCGCGATTTGTACGGCGACGCGCAAGTCGGTCATATCGTTACTTTCGGTACTCTAAAACCAAAGCAAGCAATCGCCGACGTCGGTCGCGTTTTGGGAATTCCCCTCTCCGAAGTCAATATGCTCAAAGCCTGTATTCCCGACAGCCCCAAAGCAAAGCTTAAAGACGCTTTCGAGCCTCCGACAGAGAAGTTTCCAGACGGCGGAAAGCTAATCCCTTACAAAGACGACCCAAAATATGCGCGGCTTTTCAAATTGGCAAAAAAACTCGAGAACGTCAACCGCAACACAGGTCTTCACGCGTCGGGAATGGTTATCGGCTTGACCGCTCTTCCCGATTGGGCTCCGATTTTCAAAGACCCAAAGACGGGAGAAGTCGGCGTGCAGTACACAATGGACATCATCGAGCCGTGCGGACTTGTTAAGTTCGATTACTTGGGTTTGAAAACTCTTTCTCTCATTCGCTACACAGAAAACATCATCAACAAACACCGCAAAGAAGGAGAGCCAGAATTCAGCACAGAAAATGTTTCGGAAGAAGATTCTGCGACTTTTGACCTTTTCTGCCGTGGCGACACCGTTGCAGTTTTCCAGTTTGAGTCCCCGGGAATGCAGAAGATTCTTCGACAGGCAAAACCGCGCCGTCTTGAAGAGCTTGTTGCTTTAAACGCGCTTTATCGCCCAGGTCCAATGGATTATATCCCGAATTACATCGACGGAAAGTGGAAACCAGAAACGGTTCACTATCCCGACCCATGTCTTGAAGGCATTTTGAAAGAAACCTACGGCGTAATGGTTTATCAAGAGCAAGTTATGCAGGTTTCGCAAAAAATTGCGGGTTTCTCCCTCGGTGGAGCTGATATGCTGCGTCGTGCTATGGGAAAAAAGAAGCCTGAAGTCTTGATGGGCAAAAAAATCGAGTTTGAAGAAGGAGCTGTCAAGCAAGGCTTTACCAAAGAACACGCAGACGAGATTTTCGAGATTATGATTCCGTTCGCGGGCTACGGTTTCAACAAGTCGCACGCGGCGGCGTATTCCGTTGTTGCTTATCGCACGGGCTGGCTCAAATGCCACTATCCCGCAGAATTTATGGCGGCAAACTTAACCAACGAAATCACTTCGACAGACGGACTTCCCGCCTACATCGCCGAAGCTCGCCGTATGGGTATCCCTGTTGACCCGCCAGACGTGAACCGCTCTGATTCAGATTTCGACGTAGTGGACGGACACATAATCTTCGGTTTCCGTGGCATTAACGGCATGGGTTCGGGCGCAGCGCAGGCTATCATCGACGAAAGAAACGCCAACGGCAATTTTAAGGACTTTATGGACTTTTTGGAGCGCATCGACAATTCGACCGTGAACAAAAAGGCTCTTGAAGGCTTAATCAAAACGGGTGCTTTCGATAATCTCGGACAAAACCGCCCTACTCTGCTCGCGAACCTCGAAAGCGCATTGCGATACATAGCCGCAAAGAAAGAGGGCGAAGAAGCGGGACAGGCTGACCTCTTTGGAGAGGCGGGCGAGAAATCTATAGAAGATTTCAAGTTTCAAGAGATGGCAGATTGGGAAAAAATGGAAAAACTCAACATCGAAAAAGAGTTTATCGGTTGTTTCCTTTCTGGACACCCTCTCGACGACTACCGCGACGTTATCGAAAAACGAGCAACTTGCGCCTCGCTCACTATCAACCGTTGCGCAAAGCAGGCAAAGCTGGAAATCGACGCAAAGGCGGGTTCAAAGCAGCGCGGAGCGAAGTCTAGCGACACAATTTACACTGCAATCGGTATGATTCAGAACCTAAAGCCCTACACCACCAAAGCGGGAAAAGAAATGGCTTGGGCTTCTCTCGTGGACTTCAACGACAAAATCGAAGTAACCTTTTTCCCGACGACTTGGGAGAAATGCAAAGACAAAATTGCCGAAGAAAAAGTCGTGGCTCTTCGCGGAAAAGTTGACCCGCCAAACGAGCGCAACGAGCACCCGTCTTTCCTTGTTGAAGAAGTGGTAGACATCAACAGCTTGAAAGAAATGAGCATTAACGAAATCCACATTCAGTTGGACAACAAAATAAATAGTGCGCGCGACCTCGAGCCGATTAAAAATATATTATTTGACTCCACGGGCATCGCATCGATATATTTTCATATAGATACCGACCAAGGAAGCTACATTGTGCAAGCAAACAAGCAAATGAAAGTGCCAACATCAGACGAATTCATTTCTCGCTTGCGTGATTTGCCTCTTGTCAACGAGGTTTGGACAGCCTAGGGCTGTTTTGTAAAAGGGAATGTGCATTGAAAAAGCAAATATTGCAATAGCACATTTTAAAAAGATATTTTTATAGGAGAAGATATGTATTTAGCCAGTTTAATTTTATCGGGAGCGATTTCGATTTATACGCTTTTGTGTTTTGTGCGCATTTTTTTGACATGGATACCCAACGCCGAGGGCTCGCCATTCGGACGTTTTCTCAGCCAAATCTGCGACCCATATCTAAACATATTCCGCCGCTTTTCCTTTTTGCGTATCGGAGCGATGGATTTCACGCCGACAATCGCGCTTTTAGTCCTTGTGGGAGCATCTAGCGTTTTAACGAGCATTTTGCAAGTTGGGCGCATCACGGTTTCGGGCATTTTGGCGATGTTAATCCAGCTTATTTGGAGCGTCGCAAGCTCAATCCTCGGTATCGTGATTTTAGTGCTTGCCGTGCGACTTATCGCGCTTTTTATCAGCAAGAATTATTCATCTAGTTTCTGGGACACTCTTGACCGCACCATTACGCCGCTTATCTACCGCATTTCAGGCACATTCAGCCGCACAACGCTGCCTTTCAAAACCGCGCTAATCATTTCACTCATCGCGCTTATCCTTTTGACCGCGGGCGGAAATCTTGTCATCGGCATTTTGGTCAACATTATCCGAAGTATTCCTATTTAGCAGATTTCCACACGCAGCAAAAAGCTGTTTTGTCAATAAAATATTGCCACACGGATTCGAGATTACTAACGTAATCTCTTTAAAAAACGACGTTAGTCGTTTCAAATCCGTGTGGCATTTTTGTGGCATAGCCACTTTCTATAAATTTTTTCTTCAATTAACAAACCAGAATTCACTCTTCTCTTTTAAAAACTCTCAATAAAATTTCGAGATTAGCAATTTTCACTTTCAAAGAGCATTTTCACAAATCTTAAAAGCCATTTTTCAAACTTAAAGTGCGTTTTCATAAATGTTAAAAGTCGTTTTTCACTTTAAAAGAGCGTTTACCGAAATTTTATAGCCACTTTTTAAACTCAAAGAGCCTTTACCGAAATTTTACAACGTCTTTTCAAACTCAAAGAGCTTTTACCGAAATTTTATAGAGATTTTTTTTGTAAAAAGTGGCTTTTTCTCAAAACTTTATACTTTCTTTATATAAAAAATACCATTGCACAAAGTACTTCTATAAGAAAAACTTTACAAAAGTGGCTGTGCCACTTGACAGATTGGGAAAATGGGGTATTATTATAAGGTAAGAAAATTTTTTGAAAATGGAGAAAGATTGATGAAAGCTTCACAGAATATTAAAAACACAGTTGCTTCCACTATGTTCGATGAAATTGTTGAGCATTACAATTCACATGCTTCACTTGCCGAAAACGCTTATTTACAGCCCCGTATGGAGCATATCACGAGCAAAAAAGAGCAGTTTTTAGCAACCATAAATGTCGCAAAGCCAAAGCTGACCCGCGAGGGCGAAGACAAGTCGCGCGGCTTCTATTTCCAGAGCCTTTATGCAAGCTTGAAAGGCTACAGCTCTCTTTTAATCGAGAAGAAAAAGGCGGCGGCGGAATATTTTCTTGAGATTATCAACAGGCACGGCGGAAAAAAGATTTCTTCCTTGCCTTACGACGAGGAAACTTCGACTTTGTTCAGCGTCGAGAAAGAATTCGGCACGGAAGAGGCAAAGGAAAAACTAAAGGAGCTTGACGGAATCGAGGAACTTGCGCAAAAGGTCTTTGAGGCGAACAAAGCGGTAAAAGACTTGAGCGTGAAAAACGAGAAGTCGAGCGCAGGGCAAAAAAGCGAGGAAAGCGCAACCGCGATTAAAAAGTATTTGCTCAATTATCTCAACGAGCAGATTTTGACTTATTTAACGTGGGCGAAAAACAGCGAGGGCGCAGAAGTGGCTTCTTTCGCAGATGAGGTTTTTGCGACGATAAGCAAGGCGAACGCTTCCACCGCAAAAAAAGCCAAAAAAGCTGTCCAGACAGCCGCCACAGCCACAGAAGAGCCAAAGACAGAAGAAAAGAAGGCATAGAAAAAAATCCTCGTGAGCGTATCACGAGGATTTTTCATTAAAGGTCTTTTATTTAGTCGCGGGCGAAAAGGTCGCGGGTGAAAAGTTTCTCGCGCACATCGCTCAATGCGTCGTCATAGCGGTTTGCTATGATAATATCACATTCAGCCTTGAAGGCGTCTAAATCTTTTGTAACTCGTGAGTTAAAGAAATCTGTGCCTTGAAAAGTCGGCTCGTAGACGATGACGGGGATTCCCTTTGCCTTTATTCTCTTCATAACGCCTTGGATTGAGCTTTGGCGGAAGTTATCGCTATTTGCTTTCATCGTCAAGCGGTAAATGCCCACTGTGCGCGGTTTTTTGGCGATAATTTGCTCGGCGATAAAGTCTTTGCGCGTGGAATTGCTTGAAACAATCGCTTGGATAAGGTTTTGCGGCACGTCGCTGTAATTTGCGAGCAGCTGCTTTGTGTCTTTTGGCAAACAATAGCCGCCGTAGCCGAAACTCGGATTATTGTAAAAATCACCGATTCTTGGGTCTAAACACACGCCTTGAATAATCGATTTCGGGTCAAGTGAGCGCGAAAGGGCATAAGTGTCGAGCTCATTGAAAAAAGCGACGCGGAGGGCTAAATAAGTGTTTGCGAAAAGTTTAATCGCCTCGGCTTCGGTGCAATTTGGGAAAAGAACTTCGATGTCTTCTTTGATTGCGCCAACTTTAAGCAAAGAAGCGAACTCTTTGGCTTTTTCTTCGAGTTCTGGCGCGTTTTTCGGGAAACTGACGACGATGCGGCTCGGATACAAATTATCATAGAGGGCGTGACCTTCGCGCAAGAATTCTGGGGAGAAAAGGAGATTTTTCACGCCTTTTTCCTCGCGGATTTTTTCGGTATAGCCGACGGGAATTGTGGATTTGATAACGATGGTTGCATTTGAGCCACATTCTTTCACGGTATCGATTACCGCTTCCACACTTGAGGTGTCGAAATAATTTTTTTCAGCGTCGTAATTTGTTGGCGTGGAAATGATGATGAAATCTGCCGATTTATAGGCGGTAACAGCGTCTGTGGTGGCGTGGAGATTGAGGGGACGGCTAGAAAGGTATTCTGAGATTTCTTTGTCGACAATCGGCGATTTTTTTGCGTTAATCATATCGACTTTTGATTGTACGATGTCCACTGCGACGACTTCGTTATGTTGAGCTAAAAGCACGGCGTTGGAAAGTCCCACATATCCCGTGCCTGCCACTGCAATTTTCATTTTTGTGCCTCCGTAAATGTTAGCTTATTGCATTATATCACAAAAATCGCAATTCCTGCTAGTATAAGAAGCATTGCAAGAATTTTTCGCTTTGAAAAGCATTCGTTAAAAAAAATTTTGCCAAAAACAAGCACAAATATATAACTTGACGCTTCAGCAACTGGAACAAAGGACACAGGAACTTTTTTGAGCGCGATTAAATCGAGAAAAACGGCGAGAAAATAAATTGCGTAAGCTGGAACGACATAAATATTTAAGTACTCGCGCAAAAATGAGCTGTAAGTTTTGAGGGCGGATTTTTTGAGAAGCACTTGAGAAAATGCTGAAATGAAAACAGAAAAAATCAAAATTAAAATATAAACTGCCATTATTTCTCCTCCGATTTATCTGTTGAAAGCACGTAAATACCTGACAAAATAAGGATTGCTCCGATTATCATTTTTACTGAAATCTTTTCACCGAAAAACAAAAGTCCAAAAATCATTCCCCAGATTATCGTTATGGATTTGTTAGCGATTGCCGTCGTGAGCGATATTTTTTTCAAGACCTGTTGCCACATAAGAGCATAAACGAACAAAACTGCAAAAACAACGCAATAAAGCACAATGAACTGAAATGAAAGCAACGGGTATTTTGTTGCGATTTTGCCTAAAAGCGGGTAAATGCAATAAACCAAAAATGAAGCGTGCATAAAAAGAAATGAGCGCACACTGAAAATATTTTTCTTGTTCATAGTCAAAAAATACTCTATTTCTGTTTTTTTTTCAATCGTATCATAAAGCTATTGAACAAAATGTATAATAGCTTTATGATAACAAAACTTAAATTATAAGGAGTATTTTGGATGATACATTTTAACGTTCCGCCAATCACAGGCAATGAAGTAAAGTACATTCAACAGGCGATTGACGCGCACAAAATCTGTGGCGATGGTGAGTTCACAAAAAAATGCAACGCTTGGCTTGAAGAAAAGATAAATCAGGGTTCTTCTAGTTCTTTCAAATCTAGGGTTTTGCTTACAACAAGCGGAACAACGGCTCTTGAAATGGCAGCTTTGCTTTGCGACATCAAGGCAGGCGATGAGGTCATTATGCCGAGCTTTACTTTCTGTTCGACGGCGGACGCATTTGTTCAGAGAGGGGCTAAAATCGTGTTTGTTGACGTTCGTGCAGACACGATGAATATTGATGAAAAGAAAATCGAAAAAGCTATTACAGACAAGACAAAAGCAATTTGCGTTGTTCATTATGCGGGCGTTGCGTGCGAAATGGACACGATTATGCAGATTGCAAAAAAGCACAATCTAAAAGTTGTTGAGGACGCGGCTCAGGCGATTTGTTCGACTTACAAAGGAAAAGCCCTCGGTACAATCGGCGATTTTGGCTGCTTTTCGTTCCATGAAACAAAAAACTTTTCTATGGGCGAAGGCGGTGCGGTTGTAATCAATACGAACAACGATGATTTTGAGCGTGCGGAGATTATTCGCGAGAAAGGAACGGACAGAAGCCGCTTTATCCGCGGTCAAATCGACAAATACACTTGGAGAGATTACGGTTCAAGCTATTTGCCGAGCGATTTGAATGCGGCGTATCTTTGGGCACAATTGGAGCAGGCAGACAAGATTCAAGATTACAGAATGAACGTTTGGAACAAGTACAAGGCTGCGTTTGAGCCTTTGGAGAAAGCTGGAAAACTTCGGCTTCCTGTAATCCCAGAAAACTGCGTTCACAATGCGCATATGTTCTATGTAATTACGAAAGATTTGAAAGAACGCACTGCTTTTATCGCTCATATGCGAAAAAACGACATTCTTGCGGTCTTCCACTATATTCCGCTTCATTCTGCTCCTGCTGGTGTGAAGTTTGGACGCTTTGACGGCAAAGACGAAATCACAACGCCATATTCTGAGCGCCTTGTTCGTCTTCCTCTTTATTTTGGGCTTACAGAAAGCGACCAACAGAAAGTTATTGATACAGTTTTGGAGTTCTACAAATGAGCGTTGAGAATGTGCAAAAAGAAATCTCTATCGTCATTCCTGTTTACAACAGCCACGAATGTGTTGCAGAAATTTCTAGGCAGATTGCAGACGCAATGGGCAAGAACGGCATTTCGTACGAGCAGATTATGGTGAACGACTGTTCAAAAGACTCAAGCTGGGACGAAATCAAAAAAGAGGCTGCAAAAAATCCAAATCTTTTGGGAATAAATCTTCGCAAAAACGGCGGTCAAGATTCTGCGATTTTGGCGGGCTTGAACTACGCAAGCGGAAAGTTTGTCGTGATTATGGACGATGATTTGCAACATTCTCCTTACGACATTCCAAAACTCTATACAGAGATTCAGAAAGGTTTTGACGTGGTTTATGCGGACTTTGAGAGCAAGAAGCAAAAATTATGGAAGAACTTGGGCTCTTGGTTCAACGGAAAAATCAGCGAAATCGCGCTGGACAAGCCGAAGGGGATTTATCTTTCTCCGTTCAAGATTTTGTCGGGCGATGTTGTGAAGGAAATGTGCAAGTTCAACAATCTTTTTCCCTACATCGACGGATTGATTTTTCAAGTTACGCGAAACATCACGCAAATCCCAATTGAGCACCACAAAAGAGAGCTTGGAAAGTCGAATTACAATCTGATTAAGTCGATAAAAGTCTTTTTGCGTATGCTATTCGGCTTCTCAACTATTCCGCTTAACATTGCGTCTTACACGGGCTTTTTCTCTGCCGCAGTCGGTCTTGTGCTGGCGATTGTATATGCTGTCGAGTATTTTATGGGCAAAGCTGACGTTACGGGTTGGACAACGATTGTTGTGTTGCTTTTGATTTTGGGCGGCCTGATTCTTGTTTCGCTCGGAATTATCGGTAAGTATCTTGGGCAGATGTATTTGACTGTGAACAAACAGCCCAAGTTTATTGTTAAGGAAACTACAAAATAACGGAGGTTCGTATGGTTAACAAAGAAGATAACAATACAATACAATACAATACAATACAATACAATACAATACAATACAATACAATATTGTTTTGTGTTTCAATTCTCTTTATAGTCTTTGGAACAGCTTTAATGCTGTTTATTCCGCAGATTTTGAACGTGCTTCCTGATTTTTTGGAAAATTATGTGTTTCATCGAACATTCAATCACGAGGCGTTCCGTGACACGATGGTTTCTTTGGTAGCATATCCTATCTTCTTTGCGATTTTACTTGATGCAATATTCTTCGTGAAGTTTTCAGACAAGCAAAAAATCGTAATTATAGGCTTTTATGCTTTTTCCATTTTGGCGACAATAACAATAATATCTTATACATGTGCAAATGCTTTTATTGACCAAGATATGAGTTCAGAAACTCTGTTTGGATATGAATGTTTCCGTGAAAAAACATTTTGGCCAACAACTTGGTTCTATTCAATGGAGTTTCGTTTCCTAAACACACAGCTTTTGACAGCACCTATTTTTATTTTCACCAAAAATCTTGCGCTTGTAAGAGCAATAACAGCAGTTT
>Ga0310695_10013503_pt1 | contig 11212 bp, 9 predicted proteins | sample RumenRJG_04DNA_FD_203882 | JGI IMG/M metagenome (GOLD analysis project Ga0310695, IMG submission 203882) | Bovine rumen microbial communities from Lethbridge, Alberta, Canada - RJG_04 (v2) (version 2) | ecosystem: Host-associated > Mammals > Digestive system > Stomach > Rumen | place: Canada... | reverse complement strand
GTTTCTCTGTTTCGAGACAGGGGGACAGGGGGACAGAAACAAAAGGACCGTCCCCTAATTTGCCGGGTTTATGTTATGATAAAAGGTAGGCCGGAGATTTGAAAAACAGTCGCCGCATTTTTGTGACTTCGTTAGATTCGTGTGATCCATTACACGAATCATTCATAAAACGAATCATTCATAACAGTACAGGTGGAATCATGCAGGATTTTTATTATAAAAGAGTGGAGGACGGCACTTATTGTGTCACAGGATATGAGGGAGATGAGCAGGATGTGGTGATCCCTGAGGACAGGGTCATCACGATGGTGTACGACAAGGTTTTTCGCGGACATTCCGAGATCCATTCCATCCATATTCCGGACACAGTGACGGACCTGGGGGAGTTTGTCTTTGACGGCTGCGAAAACCTCAGGCACCTTGCGCTGCCGGCACATCTGAAAACGCTCTGGGGCTATACCTTTACCCGCTGCGGGATCGAGGAGATCATACTGCCGGACGGGCTTCGCATTATTCCGCCCTTCGCTTTCAAGGAATGTAAAAATCTGCGGAGAGTCGTGTGCGGAAGAAGGATGGAGAAGATCCATGCATGGGCTTTTGCGGGCTGCGATCAGCTTGCTAAAGAGGGACTTGTGCACGGCCCGGGAGTGGAGATCAGCCCTCAGGCCTTTGAGACGAAAATCCTGAACACATGACAAGCCCGGCATTTCTGATCCGATTGATATAAAGCTTTTAAGCTTTTAAAAGAACTGCCCGGCAGCAGGGATCGCAAACCTGCAGACAGCCGGTTGATCCTGACAGAGAGGAGAATTGATCATGTCACAGTATCTCATTGTTCTTTTGACAGGTCTCATTTTCAGTGCCTGCGGATTTTACATGTATATTTATTTTTTCTCACTGGGATACGGTTTTTCGATTGCCGCGATCGGTGCAGTCATGCTCTTCATCTTCAGGGGCTCTCTCACCTGGGGAACTGTGCTGCAGTGCCTGCTCTTTATGGTTTACGGCATCCGTCTGGGCGGCTACCTGCTCATCCGTGAGATGAAAAGTCCGGCCTATAAAAAAGTTCTCAACCCTGAGCTGACCCGCAGCCGGCAGATGGGGATGGTACCCAAGGTGTCCATCTGGATCAGCTGTGCCCTGCTTTACACTCTGGAGGTCTCACCGGTCTTTTTCCGTCTGAAAAACGGGGACGGTACAGGCGGCACAGTCATAGCAGGCCTGATCATCATGGCCTTGGGCATCTGCCTGGAAATAGCTGCTGACCTGCAGAAATCAGCCGCCAAGAAAAAGAATCCATACCGCTTTGTGGACACAGGACTTTACCGGATCGTGCGCTGCCCCAATTATCTGGGAGAACTGCTTCTCTGGCTGGGCGTGCTGATCTCCGGGATCGGCTCCCTGCACGGGATCCTGCAGTGGAGCGTTGCCGCTTTGGGATTTATCCTGATCGTCTATATTATGTTCAGCGGTGCCCGGCGCCTGGAGATCCGCCAGGACCGAAATTACGCGCTGGATCCTGAGTATCTGAAATATATTAAAACAGTCCCCATCCTTATTCCCTTCGTTCCGCTCTACAGCGTGAAGAAATATTCCTTCCTTGTGGCGTGATTTTTTACACAGAAATTCATTTCCGGCAGCATGACATTGGATCTGCACATGTGAATGATCCCCATTGCGGCTGAAAACAGAAGTGATGGAGCAATCGTCTTTTCAAGTTCTTTACCGGTGAAAAAAATGAGAGCACTGAACCTCTATACCCTCACAAGAATCAATGACAGCAAGTCGTTCTCGGGACTGGAGAATGCCCTTTCCGGGCGCCCCTGGCACAAGCATTTCAGCAGCCACGAAGCGGCCTCTCTCTGCGCGCTTGTGAACGGGCTGGCGGACTGCTTTATGACAGCAGCTGCTTCAGGTGCATCAGATCCAACCGGACTTCCCTTTACTTCCGGCTCAGTCGAAACCCCTGCTAAAGATACTCCAGGCAGAAAGGCCGTGGATGCTCCAGGAAGAAAGGTCGTGGATGCTGCAGGCAGAAAGGCCGTGGATGCTGCAGGAAGAAAGGATGTGGATTCTGCAGGCAGAAAGGCCGTGGATGTTACAGGAAGAAAGGCCGTGGATGCTGCAGGCAGTAAGGCCGGGGAGCAGCAGCCCGAGCCCTGCCATGACTGGGTCTCATTCTTCGACGGATTTTATTTTTCCTATACCATTGAACATATAAGCAAGGAATTTGACCTTTTGAAATTCTCCGCGAACGCGGACTGCGCCCTGAATATTGAGCTCAAGAGCGAGGAGATCGGGGAGGACCGGATCCGGAAGCAGCTTGACCAGAACCGCTACTACCTGTCCCATGTTTCCAGAACGATTCTTTCCTACACCTATGTCCTGGAGAGCAATTGCCTCTACTGCCTCAATGATCACGGCTATCTTCGCAAGTGCCCGCTGGCTGAGCTTGCCATTGCCATGCAGCGCCCGGCCCTGCAGACTTATGTAGAGGAGAATATCGGACAGTTTTTCCGGGCCCAGGACTACCTGATCTCCCCGATCAGAAATCCCGAAAAGCTCCTGACCGGCCGCTATTTTCTGACCAATCAGCAGTCCGAATTCCGCAGACAGATCCTGGAAGTCCTGCAGCTGTTCGAGGATGGCTTCCGGGAAATGTCTGACAGCAGGGAAGCTGCAGCAATTCCTTCAACTGAAACCGGGGCTTTAAGTCCGGCTGCTGCAGAGGAGGATCCGGAACCGGCACATTCCTCTGTTCCCATAATCTCACTGACAGGAAATGCCGGCACCGGCAAAACCCTGCTTTTATTTGACCTCGCTATTGAGATCTCCAAAAAGAAAAAAGTGCTCTTTGTCCATGGCGGACCGCTCAGGGAAGGGCATCGTGTGATCGACAGCCGTCTGCACAAGGTCCACATCTTTTCCGGGACAGAATCTTCAGCCCAAGATATCAGCAGGAGACATGACTTTACGCAATACGCCTGTATTCTCGTTGACGAGGCCAACCGCTTTGACTCCGCCCGCCTGGAAGCACTTGTAAAAAAAGCCATCGAGTGCGGCATTCCCTGCATTATTTCCTATGATCCGCACAGCATCCTGGGAACGATTCCCCTCATGGAGGACACAGAGGCCATGATCAGCCGCTATGAGACCCTGCGGCTGGAGCTCTCCGGTAATATCCGTATCAATCGTCCGATTTTTTCCTTCCTGCGCAGCCTCTTTCACCAGAAGGAATGGTCCGGCTCTGTGGATTACAGCTGCATCGATGTACTCTATGCAGCGGACAAAAAGGAGGAGCGAAGTCTCACTGACCACTACCTGGCCAAAGGATATGAGCTCATCCGGGCTACACCGGAATCCTTCCGGTCCGGCGAAATCATCAGCCAGGAATACGAGAGAGTCCTGATGGTTCTGGACAAGCGCTTTTATTATGATGAATCCATGCATCTGTGTGCGGACGGCAAAAAGGGCGCCGCCATTCCGCCCCTCTATGAAGGCCTTTCCCGTGCCCGTGAAAAGCTCTGCCTTTTAATCACGGGAAACGAGACACTCTTCAGGCAGATCCTTGCAATCCGGATCCATACGGATCCTGATTTGGAATAAAAAGCGATTCTTATAATTGATCACACATTTACCAGGTGTGAGTAGAAATACAGAATGATCACAGAACTAAATGGCCATATCGAATCGGAGGAAATAATCACATGCAGAAAATCGTTCTTCTCTTTCCCGGCGTGGGCTATCACACAGACAAGCCCCTTCTTTTCTACGGCAGAAAACTGGCACAGAACTACGGTTATGAGACCGTGATCCATATTTCCTACGGAGGGTTTAAAGGCGGGATCAAGGGAAATCCCGAGAAGATGAAGGAGGCCTTTGAGAGTGCCCTTTCCCAGGCGGAGGAAATCTTCCGCAAGGAGTGTAAAAAGAACGGACTCGACCGCAAGACCCTTTTTGCCGGGGATAACGAGATTCTCGTCATCTCCAAGAGCATCGGCACGGCCGTGGCGGCAGCCTTCCAGCAACAGCATGGATTTGTCGGAAAGAACATCTATTTTACTCCGGTCAAACAGAGTTTTCTCTTCATGCAGCCTGAGAGCGGGATCGTTTTCCACGGAACCGCTGATCCCTGGGCAGAGACACAGGATATCCGGGAAGGCTGTGAAAAGCTGGATCTTCCGCTCTATATCACGGAAGGGACCAATCACTCCATGGAGACGGGGGACTGCCTGAAGGACCTGCAGATCATGCAGGAGATAATGGAGCACTGCAATGAATATCTCAGTTCATAAAAAAGCTTTCGGGCAGAAAAATCCGAAAAAACTGAAAAACCGGATCCAAGGGTCTTTGCGGAAAAGCACTGAAAAAACGGCAAAGCGGGTAAAACAGGCAAAGCAGGCAGGAAGAGAGAGCAGGAGAGCCCTGCAGTATGCGAAGATCCTGTCCAGAATGGTTCAATACGACACCACTTCCTATCCCTATTCAGAAGCACACCCCGCCGCTGTCCAGCTGAAAACTTACCGCGGCTATCACAGACTTCTCGAAGAGCTTTTTCCGCTTGTCCACGAGAAACTGGAGAAGACGGACCTGGACGGAAGCCTTCTGTATTTCTGGAAAGGCAAAAATCATGAGCGCCCCATTATCCTGATGGGGCACCAGGATGTCGTGCCTGTCACAGATGCCGAATGGAAGTATCCTCCTTTTTCCGGGAAGATCACCGGGGGAAAGGTGTGGGGACGGGGGTCTGTGGATACCAAGTGCTCCTGCATGGCCTTTTTCCAGGCAGTGGAAGAACTGCTCAAAGAGGACTACAGCCCGGACCAGGATGTCTATATTTCCACCTCCTGCACGGAGGAGTGGGGCGGCCCCGGCGGCCCTGCTATTGTGGAAGAGCTCCGAAAAAGGGGTGTCAAACCCTGGTTTGTCTGCGATGAGGGCGGAGGCATCTACACGGATCCCATGCCGGGGGTAAGAGGAAATTTTGCCATGATCGGCATCGGAGAGAAGGGGCGCGCCAATGTGAAGTTCATCGCCAGGGGAGAGGGAGGACATGCCAGTACACCCAGGAAGAATTCCCCCATTGCCCGGCTCGCCGCCTTTGTCTGCGCAGTCGAAAAGCACAGTCCCTTCCGCAGCGAGATGGAACCCGCGACCAGAGCCATGCTGGAGGCCATGGCACCCGGCGCTGCCCTTCCCTTCCGCATCGCCTTGCAGAATTTAGGGGTTTTCCAAAAGCCCATTGAGCTTGTGACACCCCGCATCAGCGGCCAGGCTGCCGCCATGCTGGGGACGACGATCACTTTCACCATGGCCTCTGGGTCGGATGCCTGCAATGTATTTCCCGCTGAAGCCACGCTGGGCGCAAATATGCGCTTTGTCCATCACCAGGACATGGAGGAAAGCCTTAACCAGATTCGGCGCCTGGCTGCAAAGTATAAGCTGGAGATGGAAGTGCTCGACGCTGCCCCATGCACGAAGCTGGCCGATATAGGCGGCACTGCCTTCCGCTATGTGGAGCAGACCGTCATGAAGACTTTCCCCGGCATGCGCACAAGTCCCTACGTCCTCACTGCAGCGACGGATTCCGCTTTTTACGATTCCATCTGCGGCAATTGCCTCCGCTTCGCACCAATCGTATACGGACCGGAAGAGAAGAAGGGCATTCACGGCACAAACGAGGCCCTTCGCTATGACTGCCTGCCGGGAGCGGTGGATTTTTATAAAAACCTGATCACAGATAATCAATAAGTATTCGCACAGGGAATGAATTGCAACGGGAACTGCTATGGCAGCGTGACTGCCTCCACCAAGGAAGTAAAAGTCGATTGCTCCGCATGGCGCGCATGGCGAAGCCATGCCCCTCAAACCGCACAGCGGTTTGTTAGCGCCCCCATGTATTCGAAAATCGCTGGGAGTCCGTCTTTAAACTGCCGGGAATCGACAGATTTTGAGCGACGGAAATCTATGGAAATCAATGGAGAACAATGGAGATCAATGGATCAAATAGATTTGGATAAGATGGAAATAAAAATCAGAACAGCATGTCCGGAGGACGCAGGGCAGATTCTGGACATTTATGCCCATTATGTTCTGCACACTGCCATTACCTACGAGTATGAAGTGCCGTCACTGGAGGAAATGAGGGACCGCATAGAGCGCACCCTCCGGAAATATCCCTATATTGCGGCTGAAGAGAAGGGAGAGATTCTGGGCTATGCCTATGCCGGACCCTTCAAGCAGAGAGCGGCTTATGACTGGAGCATCGAGACTTCCATCTATGTCTCCAAAGATGCAAGGGGCAGAGGAATCGGGAAAAGGCTGCTGGATTCACTGGAAGACGCCCTGAGACGGCAGAATATTTTAAATGCCAACGCCTGCATCGCTGTCCCGGGAGAGAAGGAGGATCAGTACCTAACTTTTGACAGTGTGCGCTTTCACGAAAAAATGGGTTATCAAACAGTCGGAACATTTCACAAATGCGCCTGTAAATTTGACAGATGGTACAACATGATCTGGATGGAAAAAATGCTGGGCGTCCACACCGTGCCGCCGGCTCCGGTGATTCCCTTTCCGGATCTGGAGACGGAATAAATTCATAGAAGCCGATATATAGGAGTATACACAAAAGAGGGGCAGTCACCGCTTATTTTCAGTGACTGCTCCTCTTTCTGAAGGTAAAAACAATATCGGCTGAAACGATCTGTCTTTGGAAACATATTCTGATCCTGACAGCAGCGGCCTATTGATTTTCCGCCTGCCACTTATCTTTTCTGCCGGAGGTCGGCAATGGTGACTGCCAGCAGCAGAATGATCAGTGCAAATATGGACATCATACCCTTGCGGATATCCCAGAGATCAGCCAGGATACCGATGAGGCTGGGCATCAGGGTGGATACAAGACCCGGGATGACGATCAGCATACCCATGCTCAGGGAGTATTTTTCCAGGAGGTCGCCGACATCGCCGATGGCTGTGCCGTACATGCCGGCCATAAAGAGGCCGAGTCCCACAGAACCGATCGTAACCGGAATGACAGAGCCTCCGAATATAAAAAGAATAAAGCTGACAGCCACACCGACGGACATTACCAGGAGCATATGTACAGGCCGGAAGATGCGGCTGAGGGCTGCGCAGGCAAGTCTGCCGATGAGAACTGCCGCCCAGAGCAGGATGGAGAGCATCTGTGCCCTTCCTTCAGGTACAAGGCCGGTGTCGACGTAGTATGTGACAAGAAAGCCCATGATGCAGGCTTCGATGGCCATATAGCAGGACAGGAAGGCGGCGCAGATCCAGAAGACCTTACTGCGGAAAAAGCCCAGATCCATTCCGGTGCCCCTGCCGGGTGCCGGGTAGGCGCCGTCTTCTATCTTCATCCCGAGGCAATAAAGCAGGATGACAACACCGATCACAATCTCTGCTGTAAAGGCCATCCTCCAGGAATCTCCGCAGACAAAGGCGATGAGAGGAGCGATACAGGCGCCGATGGCAAAGCAGGCCTGCAGGAAGTTCAGTTTGGAAGCGTCATTTCCGGAAAGATTACTGACGATCGAATTGTTGTAGTTTCCGCAGGATCCCTTGCTGAGTCCGGTCATGAGCATGGCACAGAGCAGGAGAAAGGGATTGCCGGTGAACATGATCATGACAAGACCTGCAAGTGCGAGATTGGCAAGGACCAGATAGGACTTTTTGATGCCGAACAAGCCCGGAAGCAGGGGCGCTGCAAGCCCGGCCAGAAAATAGCCGGCAGACTGTACTCCCATCATAACTCCGCTGAGTTTATAACTCAGGCCGTACTCCGCCCTGATCATAGGCAGGACTGCACCGATGAGCAGAAGATAGATTCCCATCGATGTCTGGTTCAGGTACATACAGCGCAGCAGATACTTGTTTTGTCTTTCTCTCATTTCTTTTATTCTTTCTTTTATTTCTTTTTTCTGATATTCCGTTCTTTAGCTATGACAGACTTGTCATCTTTGCGATGACAGTTTTATCTAAAATTGAACATCAGGTGCGCAGAACTTGCGGCAAGTCCTGCGCACCTGATGATATTATAACAATATTGTGGTTTTTTTCACTGCCGATTTTTGCGGCCTGCTTTTCTGATCTGCTCTTTCAGCCTGTTATTATGATTGTTCTGATCTGTTTTACAGCCTGTTTTGTGCCTTATTTCGCGTAGTCGTTTACGTTCTCGGATGTGACTTTCTCAAAGGGTACGTAGAAGAGGCTGTCGCACTCATCGGATACTGTGCAGCCGGTTCCTTCGCCGGCGGGCTTGCCGTCGATCAGGTTCTTGGCGATGCGGATAGCTGCTTCTGCCTGTCCTGCCGCACTCTGGAAGACGCTCATGGACATGGTTCCGTTCTGGATTGCTTCTACTGCGTCAGCAGTTGCATCGATACCTACGATCGGGATGGATGCGGGATCAATGCCTTTGTTCTCCAGGGCCTTGATCGCTCCGAGTGCCATTGCGTCGTTGTTGGAGATGATGCAGTCAAACTCTTTGCCTGTTTCAAGGAAGGATTCGACGCCCTGCTGTGCCTTTGCGCGGTCATAGTCTGCGGAAATCGTTGCGACTTCAACCATGTTGAAGCCTGCGTCCTTGAGGATTTCGAGAGGCTTCTGGGAACGGATGACGGAGTGGGACAGGTCCAGAGGTCCCTGGATCAGCAGATAACGGACATCTGTCTGGCCTTTTTCCTTGAAGTAGTCTGCAAGGAATTCGCCCTGGAAGGTGCCTGCGAGGTTTTCATCAGAGGCTACACCTGCGATCGTTCCGCCGAGGAGATTGTAATCATCGGGCTCAGGCAGGCGGTTGACAAATACAAGGTTCATATCGCCGGCAGCTTCCACACAGGCTGTCACGTCACTGGAGTAGGCCACGTTGACGATGGTGGCTTCCTTGCCTTCTGCCTTTGCCTGCTCGATGCACTGAATGACCTTGGAGGAGTCATTTCCTGCATGCTTGACTTCCAGTGCTACATCGTTGTTTTCTGCGCTGACGCTCATGTCTTTAAGCAGTTCCGACAGCCATTCATCTTCCACAGTGGAGACGTAGCAGATATCGTATGCGCTGCTTCCCTTGGCGGTGGAAGCGCTGTCTGCAGATGCGTTTGCTGCAGAGCCGCTTCCCGACGCGCTGCTTCCGCAGGCGGTGAGGCACATCATGGCAATCATACCGGTGGCTAAGACATTTCTAAACTTTTTCATTTTGAATCCTCCTTCATGTCTGTCTTTTCAGTGTTTGATGTTCAGTCTTTTATCAATCATTAATGTTTCAGGTGAATTGTTTTGCTGTACTCTTTTTCTGTTTTTCTGTGACCTGCTGTTTTCTTTGATGATTTGATTATAGGTGCTTTACTGCAATAATTTCAGAGGGTTTGCTGACTGAAAATGTAAAAAAACCGACACACTCGATGAAGGCCTTATTTTTATAAGAAACACCGGAATTTCATGGAAAAATAGGTTGTGGGGCGGGTTGAAATTGTGATAAAGAGACTATAAAATGTAATAAAACCGACCTGGAACAGCATGTAATAGACGATATACATCTTCCTGTACGCGATTTCAGTTAAGACAAGTGAGGATCGGAAATGATACGTTATCAGAAAAACAGACTTGTTCTGGCAAGTGACAGTAAAGAACTTCTGGAGAAAGAATCTGAGGGTCTGCCCTTTGTGTGCAACTTCAATGAGAGCAACGTGTTTATCGGGCACCATATTCCCTGGCACTGGCATGAATGGTTCGAGATCAACTACACGGAGAGAGGGTCTTATTTACTCCAGACACCGGAAAATACCGTGGAGATCCATCAGGGTGAGGCTGTTTATATCAACGGAAGTATTCTGCACGCTTATGACTTTCCGGTGGACGGCGGCTATTACTCCCTGAGCTGCGATACCCGCTTTCCGGGCGGAGAGTTCGGGAGTTATCTGGACAGAAAGTATTTTTCGCCGCTTCTCCGGTCCAGATCCCTGACCTTCCTTCATATAAAACCCGACACAGAGAGAAGGATCCGGCTGATTGGTTATATTTTGCAGCTTCTGGATGTTTTGAGAGAGGAGCCCAGGGGCTATGAGCTGGCCGTTAGGCAGATACTGGGAGATTTTCTGATCCTGCTCTCCGAGGAGGCCGCAGAGATTCTTGCCAGGGATCAGGCGGGCAATGAACGGGATCTGGAGCGTATGAAACTGATGCTGGACTTTGTCTACAAAAATTATGGCGATCAGATCGGAGTGACGGAGATCGCGCAGGCGGCGGGCGTCAGCTCCCGGGAATGCACGCGGTGCTTCAAGCGGACGGTCGACCGCACACCGGTACGCTTCCTGATCGAATACCGGGCTCAGATGGCCGCTTCCCTCCTTTTGGGAACCGGCATGAGTATTTCTGAAATCGCCGAAAAATGCGGTTTCATGTCTGACAGCTATTTCAGTAAGATTTTCCGTGAGATCTATGAATGCACTCCCCGTGAATATAGAAAAGAGAATTAAGCGATAAGACGTTATATTAACCGATAAGACGTTATATTAAGCGATAAGACTTTGTATAAGTACGGACCGCCGCGAAATTCGAGATAACAGGCGCTTTTGTGTGATTTTCAAGGCAAAAACCCGATTGTAATGGAAAGACCGCTTGACTCTCACACTGTGGCAGGCATTATGCTTGACCTGAGCTCAAAAAGACAGCAGGAGGAGGTACCGCCATGTTGAAAATCGGAGAATTTTCAAAACTGTCCAGAGTCAGCGTCAGAATGCTGCGCCACTATGATGAGATCGGTCTTTTGAAACCGGCAGAAACAGACCGCTTCACGGATTACAGGTACTACAGAGAGGACCAGCTCCCTATCGCAGGCCGTATTGCGGCCCTGAAGGATATGGGCTTTCCGCTTGCGGATATCGTCAGAATCCTTGAAGTCTACGATGACAGAGAGAAACTGGAACAGTTCTTTTCTGCCCGGCAGCAGGAACTGGAGGCCTTGTCAAAAGATACGGCGAATAAGCTGACACTTCTGGACGCAGCCAGAAAAAGGCTGAGAAAGGAAGAAGACATGAGTTATAACGTTACCCTCAAGACTTTTCCCGAACGTTATGCTGCGACTGTCCGGATGACTATTCCCCGCTATGAGGACGAAGGAATCATCTGGGGCAGGATGGCAGAAGAAACCTGCCGCATGAATCTCGTGGAGGATGATCCCTGCCTGTGCGCAGTGACT
>Ga0310695_10013502_pt1 | contig 11212 bp, 9 predicted proteins | sample RumenRJG_04DNA_FD_203882 | JGI IMG/M metagenome (GOLD analysis project Ga0310695, IMG submission 203882) | Bovine rumen microbial communities from Lethbridge, Alberta, Canada - RJG_04 (v2) (version 2) | ecosystem: Host-associated > Mammals > Digestive system > Stomach > Rumen | place: Canada... | reverse complement strand
ATATTTTTAAATCATTTTACAAAAATGTATTCAGATTTGCGTTTTGCCGCGGCTGGTTCAGAGTTTTCTGCAAAGGCAATGCAGCTTCTTAGAAATTGCATGGATAATATTTCTCTGTATAATCAGACTCCTCTTGCCGCTTTGGAAATTTTACTTAAAGAATTGTTTGTGTTAAATACACAGTTCAATAAAATAATGGATAAAATCAGGCGGTCAGCGTAAAGTAAAATGCGAAGTTATTTAAAAAAAATCTCTCAGCATGCGTCAAAACTTTCAAAAGAGCAGCTTTTAAATGTCCTTGACGATATTGTTGGTGAAAATGAAAACCTTACTTCGATTCTTGAATCAATTTCTACAGGACTTGTTATTGTCGGAACAGATTTTGTGTTAGTTCAGAACAACAAGACTGCAGAAAGTGCACTTCCATTAAAAATTCACTTTGATGATCCAAAATCAACTCTTGTACCTTTTTGGGAATTGATTGATGATGATGACATTTCGGCTTTTTTTAAAAATGTCTTTGATAAAAAAATAACTAATAGCTGCGAAGATTTTACTACAATGACAGGCGGCGGAGTAATTCGCTTCTTGACCATTTCCATAAGTCCTCTTTTGTATAAGGGACAGGACAAAGGCCGAATTATTTTAATTCAGGACATAACAGAGTCCAAAAACCAGGAAGTATTGCTTCACCGCATGGAAAATCTTGCAAATTTGACAAATCTTGCGGCAGGAATGGCTCACGAAATAAAAAATCCTCTTGGTGCAATTTCAATTCACATTCAGCTTATTCAAAAGGCTCTTGCAAAAGCACGAGAAAATAACAATATTCTGGGCGACAAGAAATTTGCAGAAGATCATATTGATGTTATTAATGAAGAAATTGAACATTTAAATAAACTTGTCATGGACTTTTTGCTGGCGGTAAGACCTGTAAAGGCCAGTCTTGAACTTAAAAATCCTTTTGCACTAATAGAAAATATTGCAGGCTTTTTTAAACCGGAATTTACAGATGAAAATATTGATGTTGAAATTTCCGGTGACAGTAAAAATGTAAAAATCATGCTTGATGAAAAGCTGTTCCGTGATGTCATTATAAATCTTGCTCAGAATTCTCTTGCGGCAATAAAATCAAAAAAAGAAAACCTTGTAGATAAAACCTTTAAAGGAAAATTCTTTATAAACTGTAACGTTGCCGAAAATAAATATTTTATTACGGTTTCAGATAACGGATGTGGAATGGATTCCGACACTGTTTCTAAAATTTTTGAACCTTATTATACTACAAAGGCAAATGGAACCGGGCTTGGAATGACTATGGTTTACAAAATCATTAAGGAGTTTTCAGGCGAAATTTTTGTAGAAAGCGAAGAAGGTAAGGGGACAATGTTTAGAATTCAGTTCCCGATTCCTCAGAAAAATAAAAAACTTTTGACACAAGCAGGCGAATAAATGTTTACAATTCTTACAATTGATGACGAAGAAAATATCCGTAACGGACTTGCAGATAATTTTGAACTTGAAGGCTACAAAGTTTGTCAGGCTTCTAACGGGGCTGACGGACTAAAGCTTGTTAATCAAGGCGGAATTGACCTTGTAATTACAGACCTTCGCATGGACGGAATTTCCGGGCAGGAAGTTGTAAGGACAGTAACAACAGAACACCCTGGCATTCCAGTTATTGTACTTACAGGGCACGGAAGTATTGACGATGCAACTGCCGCAACAAAGGCCGGCGCTTTTGATTTTTTAACAAAACCTCTCGATCTTGATCATTTAAATCTGATTGTAAAAAATGCGTTGAAAGGTCGCGAACAGCAGCAGAAAATTATTGAACTTCAGAACAAACTTTCGGGCGTTTCTTCAGCTTCGCCGATGATTGGAAAATCAGCGGAACTAACAAAAGTCAGAAATCTTATTTCAAAAGCGGCACCTACCAAAGCGAATGTTCTTATTACTGGAGAAAGCGGCGTTGGAAAAGAGCTGGTTGCAAGAGAAATTCATAATCAGTCAGAAAGAAAAAACGGACCTTTTATTGCGGTAAACTGTTCTGCATTTTCTGAGAGTCTTTTGGAAAGCGAACTTTTTGGTTACGAAAAAGGAGCGTTTACCGGAGCTGAATCAGTTCATAAAGGACGCTTTGAACTTGCGAACGGTGGAACAATTTTTCTTGATGAAATCGGCGAGATAAATTCCATTACGCAGGTAAAGCTTTTACGAGTGCTTCAGGAACGAAAGTTCGAGCGTGTTGGCGGAGAAGAAACTCTTGATGTTGATGTTCGTGTAGTTGCCGCTACAAACCGAAAGCTTGAAGAAGAGGTAAAAGCCGGTCGTTTTAGGGAAGATTTATTTTACCGTCTGAATGTTGTAAGAATTGAAATGCCAAGTCTGCGTGAACGCAAAGACGATATTCCGCTTCTTATGCATAGTTTTCTGAGAGAATTTAATATCGAAAATAAAAAAAATATAAAAGGCTTTGACAACAGATCAAAGTCGTTTATGTTAAAATATCAGTGGCCGGGAAATATCCGAGAGCTTAAAAACTGTGTAGAAAGTGCAGTTGTGATGTGTAACGGAGACGAAATAACTGCCGCAGATTTACCGGCTTCCATTACTTCTGCTGCAAATGAAAAAACAATTTCTGTTCCTCTAGGCATTCCTCTTGAGGAAGCAGAGCTTATGATTATTCAGGAAAATCTTGCAGCCTGCAACGGTAATAAAACAAAATGCGCACAGGTACTTGGAATAGGAAGAAAAACCTTACATCGAAAACTTGGAATAGAAGAATAAATAATTTTACTAATTTTCGGTCATTGAGTTTTTCAAAACAAAAACACCGCTAAAATAGTGGCATTGAAAGAATAAAAATTACACTGTATACAATTGTTAACTGTCTGAATTTATTTACGGTTAAAATACCTGTCTAAGATTTTATACATATCCTGCAGCTGATTAATAGTTAAGTGTCTAAAATTATCTACATCTGTAGAATTATGTATAGTGTTTTCGTTTTTACCTGCACTGTCCGGGTGTAGTTTTTTTAATAATTCGTGATATCTTTTTGTGATTTTCTTCCAGGTGTATGGGTACGCTATATCTAGTGTGGTTAGTATTTGTGAAATTTCCTGTGGAATATGCATTAAATTTGTATATTTATGCATTTTTATAACTTCGCCGGTTGGTATTTCTTCTTTTTTCAGCTTTTTTCTGATTTTTTCATCTTTATCTGCATATTTCAGGTTTTCTGTGTTTAATTCAGTTGCTTTCTTGTCTTTTTCTAAGAATTCCTGAGTCTCTGATGCCTTTTTTTGAGTTTTTTCTTCGTTTTTAGGAATTTGCCCGTTTTCTAATGCTTCGTTAAGTATGTTTCCCAGTTTGCTGTAATAGTCGCTCAATGATTATCCTCTGTATTTTTGTTTTAACTAAAAAAGGCTGCAAAACTTAAAAAGTTTTACAGCCTTGGTTTAGTTTTTCTGACGGTATTTAATTTACCGCAATAAACAGTTTTATTAGATTACTGTTCCTGATGGAATTACAGCACCTTTTCGAATTACGATGATTCCGTCTGCACTGTAGAATGAGCCGTGGTCTCCGTCTTCGTATTTGTTTCCGTCAACACCAATTCTTACGTCGTCACCGATTTTTGCATTTTTATCGATGATTGTATTTGCAATTTTTGTGTTCTTTCCGATTCCTGTTGCAGGTTTATTAGCTTTTTTGAGTTCATCTTTTTCTGCTTCTGAGTCATAGTAGTCGGCACCCATCATAATTACGCCGTTAAGTTCACTGTTTTCTGAAATGATGGAACGTTGTCCGATAACTGACTTTGTAAGTTTTGCGTTTGTAATAATACATCCTTCTGAAATAAGCGAAGCGTCAACTGAAGCTTTGTTGATCTTTGAAGGCGGAAGATTCGACATTGCTGTGTAGAACGGTGTTGTGTCGCCAAAGAAGTCGAATGTTGGATATGGTTCGCAAAGAGCGATGTTTGCTTCATAGAAGCTTCTGATTGTACCGATGTCTTCCCAGTAGCCGTCGAAAACGTATGAATTAATTTTTTTCTTTCCAATTGCAAGCGGAAGAATTTCTTTACCAAAGTCTGTGTATTTTGAGTTTTCGCCCAAAAGACATTCTTCCATTGTTTCTGCGTTAAAGATGTAAATACCCATAGATGCAAGGTATTCTTTTTCTGCAGGGAGTGCTCCGCGTGCTTCTTTTGGAATTTTCCATTCGTCAATATTTGCGTCCGGCTTTGGTTTTTCCATAAATGCCTTTACGCGGTTTTCCTTATCAATCTGCATAATTCCAAAGCCTGAAGCATCGCGTCTGTTTACGGCTGTTGTTGCAATTGTAACGTCTGCTCCAGATTTAATGTGAGCGTCCATAAATGCTCTTAAATCCATTTTGTAGAGCTGGTCGCCGGAAAGAATTATGTAGTGAGTTGGTTTTTGAGTCTTAAAGTGAATGAAGTTTTTGCGTACAGCATCGGCGGTTCCTTCATACCAGCCTGAATGTTCAAGTGTTTGTTCTGCTGCAAGAATTTCTACGAATCCACCTGAAAAGCGGTCGAAATTGTATGCATTTGAAATGTGCAGGTGCAGCGAAGCTGAGTTAAACTGTGTAAGAAGGTAAATCTTCTTATAGCCTGAATTTATACAATTTGAAAGCGGGATATCAACAATCCTATATTTTCCGCCGAAAGAAACGGCTGGCTTTGAACGTTCTTTTGTAAGAGGATAGAGTCGTGTTCCTTTTCCTCCTCCCAAAATGATGGAAAGTACTCTTGGTTCTTCTTTTTTCATAAAATGTGCTCCTAAAATCTTATAAAAATATTATAAAACTGAAGTTTACTATTTGCAATTTTTTTCTTTTTAAGTTTTTAAAAAAAATATAATTTCAATGCCGGCAGATCCTTTGTGACTCATAGAAAATAGTAAAATGTACTAAACAAAAAAAATCAGATTCCGAAGATATAAATAGATGTAAATATATTCTTTGGAGGTTAAATATATGATTCGAGGCTGGTATACCGGTGCTTCGGGCATGAAGGCTCAACAGAACAAGCTTGATGCAATTGCAAATAATCTTGCCAATGTTGATACACCCGGTTATAAACGTTCCGTAACGTCTTTCAGATCGTTTTCGGAACTTCTTCTTCGTCGTGTCGATGCGGACGGAGTTTATAAAACACCTTTTGGTAGTGCCGATGCGGCTCCAATTGTTGGAAAGCTTGGTCTTGGCGTTGAAACAAACGAAAATTTTACGGACTTTTCTCAAGGTTCATTCAAAATAACAAATACAAAAACAGATGTTGCAATGAGCGGCAAAGGCTTTTATGTTGCAGAAACTCCTGATGGAGAACGTTATACACGTAACGGTGATTTTCTTATTGGAAAGGAAGGACTGCTTGTAACAAAAGATGGTTTTCCTGTAATGGGTGAAAATGGCTATATTCACGTAAGTGATGACCGTTTTACCGTAAACGAAGACGGCGTAATTGTTTCTTCTGAAGATGGTACAGAAATTGATCGTTTTAAGATTGTCCGCTTTGACAACGAACGTTACCTTAAAAAAGCCGGCGAAAGTTTTTACACTGCAAACGATATTTCTGGACCTGCTCACATTGCCGAAGGTGATGAACGTCCTCGTTTTCTTCAGGGATATACAGAAACAAGCAACGTAAATGTTGTAAATGAAATGGTTCAGATGATTGAAGTAAACCGCGCTTACGAAGCAAATCAGAAAACAATTCAGTCTGAAGATTCTATGATGAGCACACTCTGGCAGAAAGTGGCTGTGCTGCAGTAAGTAATTAAAGGAGGAAGAAGTTGAAAGATTGATGCGCACTGCTAGCAATCTTTCTTAACGCTTCTGTGATGTTATATGGTACGATCATTATGGACAGCAGCTACCGGAATGAACGGTCAGCAGGCAAATATAGATGCAATTTCGAACAACCTTTCAAACGTAAATACAACGGGTTATAAACAGCAGCGCGTTGAGTTTGAAGATCTTGTTTATCAGAATGTAAAACTGGCAGGAACTCCAGCAACAGAAGATACAGTTACTCCCGTTGGAATTCAGCAGGGAACTGGTGTAAAAATTGGCGCAACTCAGCGTATTATGAATCAGGGGTCTATGCAGAATACCGGCGTTTCAACTGATGTTGCAATTGTCGGAGAAGGATTTTTCCGCGTTCAGCGTTATGACGGAAGTTATGCTTATACACGCGACGGTTCGTTCAAGGTTGATTCAAACGGTCAGCTTGTTACAAATAACGGAATGCGCGTAATGCCGGAAATTATTTTGCCGGATGGTTACGATGTTTCAAGCCTAAATATTACACAGACAGGTCTTGTAAGTGTGAAGGTAAACGGCGGAAACGATCCTGTTGAAGTTGGTCAGCTTGAACTTTACCGTTTTCCAAATGCGGTTGGTCTTCAGGCAGAAGGTGATAACGTATTTAAGGTTACTGCGGCAAGCGGCGAGCCAATTGCCGGACGCCCTGGACTTGAAGGTTTTGGTGATACTCGCCAGAAATTCCTTGAAATGTCGAACGTTTCGGTTGTAAACGAAATGGTTCAGATGATTGTAGCTCAGCGTGCTTACGAGTTTAACAGTAAGACAGTTCAGACGTCAGATTCGATGTTATCAACTGCTGTGAATTTGAAGAGATAGTTATAAGCAAATAGCTGTAAGCAGATAGCTATAAGTAAATTGAAGGGAGGGCGGAGCACCGCCCTGCGAGCAAACCACCTTGCACAAGCTTAGCTTGCTGTCGGTGTTTTGCTCTACCCACCCTGCGGGGGACACCCCCGCAACGCCCCCGGGTAGGAGTTTTGTTATGAATATTGGATTGGTAAATAATACATACAGCGGAATCACTGGTGGTCAGGGAGCTTTACAGAGCGCCCGTTCTTCCAGCGAAAATGCAAAATTTGCAGAGCTTTTGGAACGCTTTAAGTCGCAGGATGAAGGACACGGAACTGTTGCTTCTGAGCAGATTTTAGACCGTGGACGTTTAAACGGTGAGTATACAACAGGTTTTGCAGGTACTTTTAATTCTGTTCAGGATAAAAGCTCAGCTCCAAAAGGTGCTGCAGCAAACCAGGCTAATCCTCATGTTCAAAGTAAAACTATAGATAAAACTTCAGAGCTTTACGAAAAATCGATGGAGCTTGAAAACTATTTTGTAAAACAAATGCTTTCAGAAATGCGCAAGACTGTTCACCGCAGCGAAGAGTCTGATTTTGCGCGTCAGACATATGAAGATATGCTTTATGATGAATATGCTGCGGCAATTACAAAAAATGCAGGCTTCGGTCTTGCAGATCAGATTTATCTTAGCCTTGCCTAAGGTTTAATAATCTGGTGTTCGGGAAAAACCTCTTAATTTTGAATAATTAAAGGGTAAAGACTAATAAAACCGTCTTTACTATAAAATAACCTCTTTAATTATATGTTTACATCTGACCTCTGGCGTCGTTGGCGTACAGAGGTATTTTTTTTTAGGTTAGGGTAAAACTATCTTCTTGCTTTGTCTGGATGCTGACGATAGAATTCTTTTTTATCTGCGTACATAGCTTCGTCTGCTACATGCATGCACTGGCGAAGATCTTTTCCATCGTTACTCCAGTCTGCGCCAATTGCAAAGCAGATATCGGAATTATAGCCGGTATCTTTGCGAAGCTTTTCGACTTCTTTTTCAAAATCATCTTTTGAACAGTTAGGCATAATAACGACAAACTCGTCACCACCCGAACGGTAAACTTCATATTCAGTAAAATGCTCTTTAAGCAGATCTGCAGCGTGTTTCAAAAGTCTGTCTCCGGCTTCGTGACCGCCGCTATCATTACACTGCTTGAGGCCATTCAAATCTGCAAAGATTACACCAAACGGAGTATGAACCGGAAAGTTGTTCTTTACATGCCAGTCTACGCGCGAATTCATTGAATTTCTGTTTTTTACACCTGTGAGGGTGTCAATATTACTCATGTATTCAAGGCGTTCCATAAGATCGTTGTTTGCAATTTCTGCAGAAAGGAAAAAGGCTGTAAGTTCTATATAATCTTTAAGCTGAATAATCTGTTCAACATTAAAGTTTGTAATAAACAGAACACCAGACATTTTTGGTCCCTGCATAAGTGGGGAAAGAATAAGGCTTTTTACTCCTGCAGAACGAAGACTGTTTACCCAGACCGGGTTTTTCTTCGAAAGTTGTTCCATATCAAAATCATCTTTTACAATAATACAGTCGGTGTCTTTTAAGGTATCTTCCCAGGAGAAAACAACATCCGGGGTCAGGTAAGGCATAAAATCATCAATAGTAATTTTTGGATCACTAAATTTTGAACAAAGCGGTGCATATTTTTTGCGTTCCTTTTCAATCATAATGATACAGCTGCAGAAAGATTCTGTTTTATCACGGATATCGCAAATTACTGTGTTCATTGCTTCGTAGAAGTTTTTTGCTCCGCGAAGATTCAAACAGGTCTGAACTACAAATGGAGCAGTTTCAAATGAAATATTAGAAAGTCGTTCTGCTTCTGGTGCTTTTGTAAATTCAAAATAGAAAATAAAATAACTGAGTTTTTCTGTATCGTAGGATTTTGAAAGCGGGATATAAGTAGCGTCTGTCCATAATCCCATTGATTTGGTAACAACATATGAATGAAGATGCTGTTTGTTTACGGCACATCGGAAACAAAAATCTTCAAAATTAGGTTCCTTTGGGATGAGATCTGAATACAGCATATCATCACGATAATTTGGCCCCATAATTTTTTTGTATTGTTCATTCGCACGCACAATACGAATTTCACCCCAGTGACCATCTTCTGTTTTTTCTACAGAAAGAACTGCGGCTGCCATGTCATACGAATCTACCAGGTTTTGAAAATCCATAATTATAATTTTAAGCTAGAATTTTCTGTATAGCAATGTTTTTTTTACAAACTTATTCTACGTTTTTTGACTGTTCGCGGATATTTTCAAGGCTGTCTTTGGCTGTAATTACCATAGCGCCAACTTCTGCAAACTGATTTTTGCTGCCGATTGTATTTATTTCGCGGTTCATTTCCTGACATATAAAATCAAGGCGTTTGCCAGGGGCCGGGTTGTTTTCAATTTCGTCGCGCATTGCGGCAATATGACTGTTTAAACGCACAATTTCTTCGTTAATTGTATATTTTACCAGCATTGCGGCTGTTTCTGTCATTATGCGGTTTTCATCAACGTGTTCACCTAAAAGCTCATTGAATTTTGCAGTAATCTGTTCCTTAAAAATCTGTTCCATTTTTGGCTGCCATTCTTTAAAGAAAACGGCGCAGTTTTCAAGCTTTTTAAGTTTTTCTGTAAGGTCATTTTTCATGTTAAGACCTTCGCGTTCGCGGTCTTTGCAAAATTTGGCAAGTGTAGAATTGAATACAGGTTCAATTAACTCGCGGTATTTATCTACGTCGTAACTTTTGTTTGAATTTAATACGCCTGGCTGGCTTATTATAAGCGAGAGAGAAACCTGATTTTCAAAGCCTGTTGCTTCTGCAATTTTTTTTATTGCATTTAAATATGCTTTTGCGGCACCTGTGTCAGCGTAAATTTCTGCATCAGATTCAAGTTCTTTAATGCGGATAAAAACATCAACTTTTCCGCGTAAAACTTTTTCTGTTATTTTTGCACGGAAAAAACTTTCCAGCTGATTCAAATATGGCGGAAGATTTATTGTTAAATCTAAAAATCTCGAATTAACCGATTTTATTTCAACCGAAACTATTGTATTTTTTTCAGATACTTCTTTGTATGCGTACCCTGTCATTGATGTCATAACTTTTCCTCCGCACCTTAGAGTGCTTCTTTGTTTGTTTCCAGAATTGCTTTTCCAATTTTCCAGTTATCGCCGGCTCCCATTGTTACAAAAAGGTAACCGTCCGGGTATTTTTTATCTTTCTTTTCAAGTTCTGCTAAAACAAAATCTTTCGCATCAAGAATTTCTTCAAAATAATGAACATCCGATGCATTTTTAAAGCATTTTTTTGTTTCTTCAAAAAGAGTTTTTCCTGTTATTGTAAAATCAGCCGGATTTTCGCGAGCTGAACTGTAAATTTTATGTAGAATCACTTCGTCTGCGCTGTCAAAACTTGATGCAAACTCCTTAAGAAGCGCCTGTGTTCTTGAATATGTGTGGCTCATAAAATCAACAATGATTTTTCTTTTGCTGTAAAATGCCTTGTAACCTGCAAGTGTAGTTTTTACTGCTGTCGGGTGATGTCCGTAATCATCAATTACAATTACGTCGTTTCCATTTTTGGTAGTAAAATGGCCTGTAATTTCGCTTCGTCGTTTTCCGCCGCTAAAATTTAAAAGACCCTGTGCAATTTTTTTAGTATATTCCTGCGGATTTTTACCAAAAGTTTTTAAAAGTTCGCAGCATAAAGCAACGGCGGCGCAGGCGTCCAGAACTTCGTGGCGCCCCGGAACCTTAAGTGCATAATCAGCTTTGCCGAGCGTAAAGTTATTTTTTTCGTTTTCAACTTTTCCAAAAACGAGCTTGTAATTTCCGTCCGCATTTTCCCCGTATGGAATATAATTTATATCCGGGCGTTTTTTGCGTGCAATTTCGACCGTTTCGCACGCACCTTTGTCATCTGCGCAGTAAATAAGGTCTCCGCACTCAGGAAGCTTTTCAATATATTCAACAAACGCGTTTCTTATGTCTTCATAAGTTGGATAATAATCCTGATGATCAGATTCTACCGAAGTTAAAATAATCTTTTGCGGGCAGAAAGACATAAAATGACGCTGATATTCACAGGTTTCTGCAACAAAAATATTTTTTTTATCCTGCTGCATCGAAGAAATAAGCGGTGAAGTGTAGGTGCACTTTCCTCCAAAAGAGTTGATGATTGAACCGGCTAAAACCTGGGCCGGCAAATCAAGTTCTTTTAAAATTGTTCCGGTAAGACCCGTTGTCGAAGTTTTTCCGTGAACTCCGCATATTCCGCAGGAATAGGCACGACCGCTGTAACTTCCAAGTGCCTGAGTATACAAAAGGCATGGAATATTACGGCTTGTTGCTTCAATTAAATCAGGATTTTTGTCTGTTTTATATGCTGATGAATAAATTACATACTGAACTTTATCTGTGATGTTTTCTTTTGCAAATGGCAGAGCTTTTATTTTAAGTTTTTCAAGAATTTCGTCTGTGTAAAAACGT
>Ga0310695_10013501_pt1 | contig 11213 bp, 4 predicted proteins | sample RumenRJG_04DNA_FD_203882 | JGI IMG/M metagenome (GOLD analysis project Ga0310695, IMG submission 203882) | Bovine rumen microbial communities from Lethbridge, Alberta, Canada - RJG_04 (v2) (version 2) | ecosystem: Host-associated > Mammals > Digestive system > Stomach > Rumen | place: Canada... | reverse complement strand
GCGTTCATTTTGTTCAGCTTGAGCTGGGCACGGGACTTCTTGCGGTCGGCCGTGTTCTTGGAGATGATGCCCTTCTTCGCGGCCTTGTCGAGGCCCGAAACAAATTCCTTGAACTTCTTCTCGGCCTCTTCCTTGCTGCCGGCGTCGGCGGCCTTGAAGAGCTTCTTGTGCGCGTCGTGAAGCTTCGCCTTGGCGACGGAATTGCGCTTGCGCGCCTTCTCGTTCTGACGGTCACGTTTCCTGGCGGCGCGGCCGCCCTTGATATTAGCCATTTTTATCTATCCTTTTTGGGAATGTTCGCCGTATAGTTTATCACATTTCACCGCTCCCGCGCAAGTGGGGATTTTGCCTGGAGTTTACCCATTTTTTGGTAGGGCCGCTTGTCCTCAAGCGGCCGCAGCGACGAATCACGGGCGATTGAGGACAATCGCCCCTACCAGCTCTGCGTCCTCTCGGCGCTCGCTCCGCTCGGCTCGGCCGCTTCCCTATGGGTCGCGGCCACCCACAAGGGGCGGTTACGCGGCTCTGCGCCTCTGCGTTAAACAACCCCCACCCGAACAACGCGGGGACAGGCCCCGTCAGTCGGCCGGGGCGATTTCGACCGTCGCCTCGGCCGTCTCGCCGTCGAGCCGGGCGCAGGTGATGACATGCGTGCCCGCCGTCATCTCCACGGGGAACGGCGCAGGGCCCACGCTTTCGCCCGCCGGCGCGCCGTCCACGAACCACCACAGCCGCCGCCCGTCGGGATTGCCGATCACCTTGCAGACGATCTGCTGCTGCGGCAGGTTCGGCACAAGCACGAAGCGCGCGCCATCCTCCGGCACGGCGAGAGAGAGTTGAGAGTTGAGAGTTGAAAGTGGAGAGTTGAAAGTCGAGGACGAAACTCTCAACTCTCCATTCTCCACTCTCAACTCTCCATTCTCAACTCTCAACTCTTCCCTCTCTCCGTACCACGGCCCTGCGTCCGCCGGATAGAGAGCGCGCGCCACCTGCCACGCGAGCGGCGCCGCCGCCTGCGCGCCGACGAGCCGCCGGTCGCCGAACCCGCCCGACAGATGCCCGCGCCAGACGCCGATGACATACTCGGGGTTCCACATCACCGTCCACGCGTCGCGGTAGGCCGCGCTCGTCCCCGTCTTCCACGCGAAGCGCGGCGCGGCGACGGCGGCGACATGGCCCAGCGCGGCGGCGCTGCGCTCCTCGCCTGAAAGAAATTCGGTGAGAACCGCGGCCGCCGTCGGCGGAATCGGGCGCGCGCCCCCCTCATCCGCGTCGCGCCGCGCAAGCTCCCGGTACGCCGTGACGAGCTCGACGAGCGTCACCTCGGCGTTGCCGATCGCGAGCCCCAGGCCGTACACGCCGTCTTCGCGCACGTGACGGAAGCCGAGCATGCGCAGGTAGCCGGCGAAGCGGTCGACGCCCACCTCCTGCAGCAGCCGCACGAACGGCAGGTTGAGCGACAGGACAAGCGCGTCCTTCAGCGAGACGCGCCCGCGGAACTGCCCGTCGAAATTCGACGGCCGGTAGCCCTTCACCGCAAGCGGCGCATCGAGGAGCGTCGCGTCGGGCCCGATCACGCCGAGCGCCAGCGCCTGCGCCGCAAGAAACGGCTTGAGCGTCGAACCCGCCGGGCGCGGCGCGCGCGCGGTGTTGACCTGCGAACCCTCCGGCCCGAAATAGTCGCCGCTGCACGCCAGCGCCACGACATCGCCCGTCGCGACGCGCAGCACGACGACGGCCGCCGACAGGCCGCGCGCGTCCGTCCCGGCCACCGCCGCCTCGCACAGGCGCTGCACATCCGGATCGAGCGGCGTCGTGAACGCGCCGCACAGCCGATCCGCCGCGCGGTCGCGCCCCAGCACGTCGCGCAGATACCAGTCGCAGTAGTACGGCGCGCGGAACGGACGCGGCGCGCGGCAGAGCGCCGGCACCACGCCCTTCGCGCCCTCGACCTGCTCCGCCGTCGCGAGCCCCAGCGCCTGCATCCGCGCGAGCACGTAGTCGCGCCGCTTGAGCGCCGCGTCCAGGCCGCGGTCGGGACGGAAGCGCGACGGCGCCTGCACCATCCCCGCGAGGAGCGCCGCTTCGCCCAGCCCGAGGTCCTTCGCGCCCTTGCCGAACCAGCCGTTCGCCGCCGCCTCGATGCCGATGAAGTTGGAGCCGAACGGCGCGCGGTTCAAATACTGCGACAGAATCCAAAGCTTGTCGCGCTGCCGCTCCATCTTCAGCGCGCGAAACGCCTCGACCCATTTCTGCGCGTACCCCTTGCGGTGCGGGCGGATCAGCCGCACGGTCTGCATCGTGATCGTGGACGCGCCCGAGATGCGGCGGCGGGAGAAGACGTTCTGGGCGAGCGCGCGCAGCGCCGAGAGCGGCCGCACGCCGGCGTGCGTCCAGAAGCTTCCGTCCTCGGCGGCGATCAGCGCCTTGACGATCCAGTCGTCGGCGCTCGCCGCGTAGAACGGCCGGCAGTCGACGTCGCCCGGGCCCAGCGACACGCGCAGGATCTCGCCCGCCGCGTCGCGCAGCACGACGCCGCCCGGAAAGTCGTCGGACCCCTCCGGCGACCACTCAATCGCGCACCACGACGCGGCCAGCGCCGAAGCGAGCAGCCAGGCGAGGCTGATACATAGCCTCGACAGCCACCGCCGGCAGCGCGTACACGCCCGACGAAACCACCCGCACGGGATAGGTGTAGACGACTTCTTCATTGCGGCCCAGCCTGAATTTCTTCGAAAACACCAGCATCCGGTCGTCGCGCGCGTCCGTGCGCATCACCCAGTCCGGGAGACCCGCCGCCGGCGCGTCGTGCACCGGCTCGAACGCGCCCGCGAACAGATCTTCGATCACGAGGTCGGCGTAGTCGCGCTCGACGGCGCTCTTGAGCTTCAGCCGGACGAAGAGCAGATCGCCGCGGTGCAGATCGCCGAGATCGGCCGCCGCGCCGTCCGCGGTCAGGAAGGTGCGTTCGATCGCGAGCGCGCTCGTCTCGTTCGTCACCGTCGACGCGTCCGGCAGCGTCAGGCTTCGCCAGCTGACGAACGCCGTCCCGTCGCCGACGTTGGTCAGCGTCGCGCCGTCGCGCGCGATCTCCGGGCGGCCCTCGACGAGCGGCAGCGTCGCGTAGTACGCGCCGAGCGCCAGAAGCGCGTGGGCGTTCGATTCGGTCGTGCCCCAGCTGAAGCGCGTCGGGTCGCGGTTCGCCTCCAGATAGTGCGCGAGCGCGGGAATGCGCGCGTCGCCGCGGTCCAGCTCCAGCAGCGCGAGCAGCAGGAACGATGCCTCCTTGACGGACGACGGCGCGTCCGCGCCCGCGAGGAGCGCCGTCGCGCGCGGCCGGTCGTGCACGGCGACGAAGGCGCGCGCGAGCCGGGCGCGGTCCAGAAGCCCCAGATCGGCGCGGCGGTCATAGAGATGCAGCATCCGGTCCTTGTCCGCCGCGCGGGCGAGCGCGAGCGTGTGGCAGGCGTAGGCGGAGATGCTGTTCGTCGGCGACAGCGCCCACGCGCGCAGGAACTTCAGCACCTGCTGGCGCGACGCCGGTTTCAGCCGCGCGCCGCTCCGCTCCGCCTCGACGAGGAAGTGCGCCGCGTAAAGCGACACCTCGCGGTCCCACGGCGCGGAATTGCAGTCCGGCCACATCACGAAATCGGTTGCTCGGATCATCGACTCGACGCGGCGCACGCCCGCCGCCACGTAGTCCGCGACGCGGTCCGCCACCGGTGACTGCGCCGCAAGGATGCCGTCCGCCGTCAGGAGCGGGAAGATGCGCGAGGACGTCTGCTCCAGGCAGCCGTGCGGATAGTCCGCGAGCCACGTGAGCGCCGCGCGCAGCTCGCCCAGGCGCGAGGACGACACGGCGTAGGTGAAGCGGCCGTCGGACGCATACGCGGCGAAATCGCGCGCCTGCCCCGGCGCCAGCACCTCCACGCCCGCCTGCTCGCGCCACGCGACCGCCGGACGGACGGGAAGCGGAATCACCGCGTCGTGATGCTCGCCGAATCCGTCCGCCGTGAACGCCAGTTCCATTTCTCCCGGCTGCGGCGGCGCCGTCACGCGCACGCGCAGCACGCGCGTCTCGCCGTCCTTCAGCGTCACCGTCCCGGCGGTGCCGGCGACCGTGTAGGCCACCTCGCCCGCGCCGCCGCTCCTGTTCACGAGCGGCAGCGACGCCTCGAACGCATCGCCCGGCGCGACGAAGCGCGGCGCGTCGGGCTGAATGATCAGCTTCGGCACCACCTTCTGCCGCGTCGCGGCCGAGCCCGTCGCCGTCGCGCTGTAGGCGACGGCCGTCACGCGCAGCTCGCCCGCGAACTCCGGCAGCGCGAACGTCGCCGCGCCCGCGCCGTCGTCGGACAGTTCGATGTCCGCCTGCCAGCGCGCGAGCGGCGTGAAGCGCCGCGTCGGCACGGGACTGACGCGGCCGAGCAGTTCCGCGCCCACGTCGCCGCCCGTCTTCACCCCGCCGATGCGCAGCGTGTCGTCGTCCAGCACCGGCAGCAGCCGGCTGTAGAGATCGTAGAGCGTATCGTCCGCCGCCCGGCGCGGGCGCGCGAAGAAGGCGAGCGGATCGGGCGTGCGCTCGTCCGTCAGCAGGTTGATGCCCTCGTCCACCACCGTCACCACGGCGCGCCGCGCGCCCGGCGCCGTCACCGCCGCCGTCAGCGTGCGGTCGCGCAGCTCCGGCGCGACCTGGACGGCGAGCTCGCGTTCGGCCGGCCGCACGAGGATCGTCGCGTCGCCGTGCGCGCGCACGGCCAGATGGTCCGTCCCGGCGGCGAGCGCCTGCACGACCGACAGGTGCACCTCGACGTTCGGCGCCCATGCGCGCGTGACGGGCGGCAGGTCGATTTCGCCCGTCGCCTGATCGAGCGCGAAGACCTGCGCGTGCACGAGGTCGTCGCGGCAGACGGTCAAAAGCGCCGTGCCCGTGAACGGACTTTTCACGACAAGCCGCGGCACGTCGCCGACGCGGTAGAACGGCTTGTCGGGCACGACCGTCACGACCGTCGGATTCGCCAGCGGCGCGCGCACCGCCGCGTCGCCCCAGTCGGACAGATAGAAGGACTTGCTGAAGCACACGCCCGTTTCGGGATCGCGGACGGTCAGCGCATAGTCGCCGCACGCGTCGATCGGCAGCTCCAGCTCCACGTCGCCGTCGGGCGTCGCCGTCACCGTCCGCGCCCCGCCCACGGGCACGCGCACGCGGTCGCACGTCCACGTCATCCAGCCCTCGCGGGTGCGCGAGCAGGAATAGACCGTGTCGATGCGCTCGACCGTCGCCGTCAGCCGCTTCGTCTCGCCGAGCCGCCGACCGTCGGGCGCGACGCAGGCGAGCGAGACGACGGGCCGCCCGGTCTCCGGCTTGCGCAGCCATTCCGTCAGCGGCGAACCGATGTAGTAGGGATAGTAGTGCGCGACGACGCGCGCGCGCGCATTGGCGGGGCGGCCGCCGTCCTCGAACACCGTCCCCTGCGCCGTGCAGCGGACCGCCGCGCGCGGCAGACCCGTCTCCTTCTGAAGCGGCGCGGCGAACCGGCACGCGCCGCGTTCGTCCAGCCGGTCCGCCGCCAGCCGGCGGAAGTTGGGCTTCAGGCCGCGCGTCTCGTCGCCGAAGGTGTAGCCGCGCCACCCGTCCGGCGCAAAGGCGACGTCCTCGAAGACGACCGCGCCCTCGCAGCGCAGGCCCGCCGCCGCGCCGCCGAAGAGATGCTCGGCCGTGACATCGAACGCGAAATCCTGCGGCCGGGGCGCGGCCCCTTCCGCCGCGACGACCGCCGCCTTCACGCGGATCTGCGGCGGCGCGAATTCCTCGATCTTGACGACGCGCGAGCCCAGCGTCACGCCCTTCTCGCCCGGCACCTTCACGAGGAGCTGCCAGCGGCCGCTCATCTGCTCCGCCGGAACCGCGAACGATGTCGTGGACAGCGCGCCGAACGCGTCCGGCACGTGCGTTTCGCGCGCGAGGACGTTCCCCTTCGGGCTGACAAGCTGCACTTCGACCGGGAACGGCGGCGGCGCGACGCCCGCGCCGTTGCGCAGGATCGCGTGCAGGAAGATCGTCTCGCCGTGGCGGTAGATGCCGCGCTCGCTCCAGACGAACGCCGTGCAGTCCGCCGGCGCGAGATACGTTTCGCGCCCGCGGACCTCGACCGACTCCTCCACGCTCGTCGAACCGCTCAGCGCGATGAACGACATGTCGCCGCCGTCCGCCGCGGTGGCCACCACCGCGAACGGCTCGCCGCCCTCGGCCACCGCCAGCCGGCACCAGCCGTTTTCATCCGTGACCGCCGTGCCGAGGCGGATGTTCGCCGTGGAATAGACGTCGATCGCCGCGCCGGCGACGGGCCGCCCCGTGGTGAAGGACGTCACCCATACCGCGAGCCCCTCGGACGTCTGGCGCACGCTCAGCCCCAGGTCCGTCACGCAGACGACGCGATAGCGCGCCGGATTGAACAACTGCCGGTCCTCGTCGTCCTCCCACCAGGAGGAGCTGTCGCGCCGCGCCACGTCCGCGCGCCGCACCATCAGCAGGTAGATGCCGTTGCCGTCCGCCGCCACGCCGTCCAGCGCCGGCGCCCGTTCGCGCGAGACGAACGCCAGGCGGTTCGTCTCCTCCTCGTTCAGCCGGTTCGCCGCGACGATCTCGCACGTCGACGGTTCGGTCGACAGGCTCTCGACAAACTCCTCCTTCTGCGCGTCGCTCTCGTACCAGCGGCGGCGGATGTGCCGGTAGGCGCCCTCCTCCAGCGCCAGCATCTGCACGAGGTTGGCGGCGGGCACGCGGCGGATCTCGGCGTGCACGCGCGCGACGTTCACGCTGCGGATCGCCACCGCCCGCGCACCGACCGGCGGCAGATAGCGCCCGCCGTGCGCGAAATCGACGACGGGCTGACGGTTCGTGACGGCCGGCGCGGGCGTCGAGGGCTCGGCGCGGTCGGACGACGGTTCGGCGTCCGCTGCCGCCGCCGCGGCCGGAGCCGCCGGCTCGGCGGCCGCCGGTTTCATGTGCGCCGCCCGCTGTTCAGCGCGCGCGCGCGCGGCCGCGAAATCGATGCAGGAGACAAGAAGCGTCCCCGCCACGCCCAGCGCCATGCCGGCGGCCAGGCCCAGCCAAAATCTCTTTTTTTCCATTGATCTATCCGGTTAGTCGGCGGTCGAGCGCTTGACGAGCGGCCGGTCGAGCATCTTTTCGTACAGCTTGATGTATTCGCGCGCGCATTCCTCGTGGTTGAAGCGCTTGAGCGATTCGCGCATGATGCGCGCGATCTCGCGTTCGCGGACGTTCTGCGGCTGATGATAGAAGGCCATCGCCTGCTCCATCGCCCACATGAGGCCGCCCGAATCGTACGTGTCGAAGACGAAGCCGTTGCCGCGCGACGCGTTCCAGTCGAGCGGATTCACCGTGTCGTGGAGGCCGCCCGTGTTGTGCGCGATCGCGAGCGAGCCGTAGATCGGCGCCTGCATCTGCGGCAGGCCGCACGGCTCGAACAGGGACGGCATCAGCGTGAAGTCGCTCGCCGCGAAGCCGAGCTGCGAGAGGCGTCCGTCGAAGTTGTGGACCGCCAGGTGCTTCGAAATGCCGTGGAAGGACTGGATGTCCCAGAACGGCTGCTGGTACGGGCCGTTCGCGATGATCGCGAGCTGCGCGCCGTCGGCGGCGTACTTGTCGAGGAAGCGGTAGGTGATGTCGGTCAGCAGCTGCGGGCCCTTCTGCACCGGGTCGAGGCGGCTCGGCCAGAAGAAGAGCGGCGCGTCGGGATTCTCCTCGAGCCCCAGCGCGTGCTGCAGGGCGAGCTTGTTCTGGCGCTTCATCTCCCAATGGTTCTCGGGGCCGTACTTGAACGGAATCTTGTCGTCCGTCGCGGGATTGTCGGCCGCGTCCGGCGCGTTCAGGATACCCGCCGCGCAGCCCGCGTTGTACTTGCTGCGCATCTCGTTGCGGATCGAGTCCGGCACGAATGCGTGCCAGCCGTTGACGATCTCCTCGAGGAACGTGGGCGAGACGGTGTTGATGAAGTGCGCCGCGAAGCAGCCCGACGCCTGCAGGTCGATCGGATTGTTGTTGCGGCTCTCCTCGTACGAGTACGGCGGATAGCTGTAGTAGAGGTTCGACCAGAACTCCGCCGCGTCGATGCCCGCGTCCTCCACCTGCGCGAGCGTCAGCTTCTGCGTGTGGATGTTGTGCACCGTGAAGAGGCAGGGAATCCCCATGCGGCGCGCGGCCGCCGGGATGAGGCCCGTCATCCAGTCGTTGCAGTGGATGAGGTCCGGCTGCACGTGCGGGATGATGTTGTTGATCACTTCGCGCTGGAACGCGAGCGCCAGCTTCACGTTGCCGTCGCCGCGGTCGTACACCGTGTCGCGGTAGTAGAAGCAGCGGTCCTCCGCCAGGTGGATGCGCTCGTCCGAGAGGTGGCTCTTGTACTTGCGCAGTTCATCCGAGACGAGCTGGGCCGTCTCGATGTGGAACATGCGCCGGTAGTGCGGCAGCGCCACGTGCACATCCGCGCCGAGCTGGTACAGGGCCGAGGTGAGCGACGCGCTCACGTCCGCCATGCCGCCGGCCTTGGCGCTCATCTTGCCCGCGAGGTTGCCCATGCCTTCCGGCAGATAGGTGATCTCGGGCGTGACGATCAGGATTCTCGGATTCTTGACTTTTTCCTTGGCCATGGGAACCTCCTTGTCGTTTGACGTTGTATTAAGCGATGACCGCGATCGTCGCGCCCTTCACGACGCTCGCGCCGTGTTCGGCGAGGAACGTGATCTTCCCCGCGGCGGGCGCCTTGATCGGGTTGAACAGCTTCATCGCCTCGACGACGCAGACCGCGTCGCCGGCCTTGACCGTCGCGCCGTCCGCCGCCAGCTGCGGCTTGCCGGGCGCGTCGCTGCGGTAGAACGTGCCGTTGAGCGGCGCGACGACCGGCGTGCCCTTGGGAGTTGAGAGTTGAGAATTGAGAGTTGAGCGTTGAGCAGGCGACGATTCGCCCGACTTTCCACTTTCAACTCTTCCGGTCGCCGCATCGCGCTTCGCCTCTTCCTCGTCGGCGGGGATGGGGCCGCCCTCCTTGCGCCACTTGAAGTAGCCGAGCGCGACTTCCGGGAAGAGCGCGTAGCTGAGGATGTCCTCCTCCGCCTTGATCGTGTAGGGCGGCAGTTCCGCCGCGGCCATCAGCAGGCCCGGCTTCAGGAGATCCGCCGGCCGGCACGTGATCGGCTTCAGGCCGCCGCACAGCTGCTTCTTCAGCTTCGGCGCGATCGGCGCGGGCGTGCGCCCGTAGTAGCCCGCCGCGTAGCGCCTCGTCTCCTCGGTGACCATCGAATAGCGCTTGCCCGAGAGGACGTTCAGCACCGCCTGCACGCCGACGATCTGCGACGTCGGGGTGACGAGCGGCGGATAGCCCATGTCCGCGCGCGTCTTCGGCAGCTCCGCGAGGACTTCCGGCAGGCGGTCGAGCGCATCCTGCTGCGCGAGCTGCGCGCGGAGGTTCGAGATCATGCCGCCGGGGATCGCGTGGACGAGCACGCCCGCGTCCACCGGCTCCACGCGCGCGGACGACGCCGGCTGGCGCTTCGCCTTGAGGTCCTTGAAATAGGCGTTGATCTTCGCCAGGCGCGCCGGATCGAGCCCCGTCTTGAACCCTTCCGACTCGAGGATCGCCACGATCGATTCCGTCGGCGGCTGGCTGGAGAACGAGCTCATGGTGGAGATCGCGCAGTCGACGCAGCCCGCGCCGGCCTCGACCGCCGCCATGTACATCGCCGCCGCCATGCCGCTCGTCATGTGCGAGTGGACCTGGATCGGCAGTTCGGGCAGCGCCTTGCGGAGCGCGCCGACGAGCTCGCGCGCCGCGCCGGGCGTGAGGATGCCCGCCATGTCCTTGATGCAGAGCGAGTCGATGCCCATCGCCGCCTGCTCCTTCGCGAGCCGGACGTAGGCGTCGACAGTGTGGACGGGCGAGGTCGTGTAGCTGATCGTGCCCTGCGCGTGGCCGCCGTACTTCTTGACCGCGCCGATCGCGGTCGCGAGGTTGCGCGGGTCGTTGAGCGCGTCGAACACGCGGAAGATGTCCATCCCGTTCTCGCAGGCGAGCGCGACGAAGCGCTCGACGATGTCGTCGGGATAGTGCTTGTAGCCGAGCAGGTTCTGGCCGCGCAGCAGCATCTGGAGCGGCGTCTTCCGGCAGACCTTCTTGATCTGCCGCAGGCGCTCCCACGGATTTTCGCGCAGGAAGCGCATGCAGACGTCGAATGTCGCGCCGCCCCAGCATTCAAGCGAATAGTAGCCCGCGCTGTCGATTTCCTCGGCGATCTTGAGGATGTCGTCGGTGCGCATGCGCGTCGCCCAGAGCGACTGGTGCGCGTCGCGGAGTGTCGTATCGGTGATGCGGACAAAGCTGTCCTTCTGATCCATTTTCTTCATACGGCCATAAGTCTATCACAACGGCGCGAAATTAGCAACCGGGAAGGGCAAACTCGCGCGCGACGAAATCGGCCAGCGCCGTGCGCCACGGCGGCGTGCGGTAGCCGAGGACGTTCAGGACGCTCTTCTTGAGCGCGGAGTTGCGCGGGCGCGGCGCGGGGCGCGGGAACTCCGCCGTCGTGCACGGCACGACCGCGCGCGGGAAGCGCGCGCCCAGAAGCCGCCTGAGCTCGCACGTCAGCTCGTACCACGTGCATTGCTCCTCGCACGTCGCGTGGACGATGCCGCTCACGTCGGGCTTCGTCAGCAGGAACCGGATCACGTCCGCCACGACCTGCGTCGACGTCGGGTTGCCGCGCTGGTCGTCGACGACCTTCAGCGGCGCGCCGGACGCGTCCGCGCCGAGCTTCGCCATCGTGTGCACGAAGCTGGGGCCGCCCGCGCCGTACAGCCACGCGATGCGCAGGATCACCGTGTTGTCGGGGTAGATCATCTGCGCCATCTGCTCGCCCGCGAACTTGCTCGCGCCGTAGACCGTGCGCGGGCGCGGGATGTCCTGCTCGCCCCACGCCCACGGCTCGCGCGGCGGCTCGCCCGAAAAGACGTAGTCCGTCGAGATCGCGAAGAGCCGCGCGCCGCAGAGCTTCGCCGCGAGCGCCACGTTGCGCGTGCCGTCCTCGTTCAGCCGGAAGGCGAGCTCGCGGTTCGTCTCGCAGTCGTCCACCTTCGTCATCGCCGCGCAGTGGATCACGACGTCGGGCCGGACCGCGAGGAGCCGCGCCGTGAAGTC
>Ga0310695_10013500_pt1 | contig 11214 bp, 11 predicted proteins | sample RumenRJG_04DNA_FD_203882 | JGI IMG/M metagenome (GOLD analysis project Ga0310695, IMG submission 203882) | Bovine rumen microbial communities from Lethbridge, Alberta, Canada - RJG_04 (v2) (version 2) | ecosystem: Host-associated > Mammals > Digestive system > Stomach > Rumen | place: Canada... | reverse complement strand
TAGTCAGGCGAGAACTTCCGGGGCAAAATTGCCGTTGATGAAAATCTCCACTTCCTCCCCCTCCTGGGTGGTACCCACAATGGAGAGGTCAGCGGTGCCGATCATGAAATCCTCGTGGACCAGGGAATCATTCACGCCATGCTGCAGCAAGGTCACGCTGTCCATCTTCTCCCCGCCCCTGATGCAGGTGGGATAGGCCTTGCCCAGGGCCAGATGACAAGCGGCGTTCTCGTCAAAGAGGGTGTTGTAAAAGAGGATGCCGCTGTTCGAGATGGGTGAATCATAGGGCACCAAGGCCACTTCGCCAAGGTAATGAGATCCTTCATCCATATTGATAAGTTCCCTCAAGGTCTCTTCCCCAACTTCCGCCCCGAAGTCCACCACACGCCCTTCCTTGAAGGTCAGGTGGAAGTTCTCGATGCGGTTGCCGTTGTAAATCAATGGCTTGGAGGCATAGACTGTGCCGTTCACGCCTTCCCGCAAAGGCAGGGAGTAGACTTCCTCCGTAGGCATATTGGCAGCGAAGGTGACCCCCGTGGCGGATCTTTCTGCACCGCCTGCCCAGATATGTCCCTCCGGCAACGCCACCGTCAGGTCGGTGCCCAGGCTGTTCCTGTAGTGCAGGCTCTTGAAATTCTTCCTGTTCAGGAACTCCGCCGCCCTCTGCAGGGTGGAAATATGCTTCTGCCAGGCCTCGGTGGGATCTTTCCCCGGTTCAATGCGCACCGTGCGGAAGATTTCCTGCCAGAGCCTGGCCTGGGCCTCCTCCTCGCTGAGATCCGGGAAGACCTTCTTCGCCCAGCCTGCCGTGGGCACGGACACCACGCACCAGGTATTCTCGTTATTCATGAGCCTGGCCCTGTATTCCAGCAGGGCTGCCCCTGCCGCCTGGGCGGAGAGGGTGAGCTTCTCCGGCTCGATGTCCTTGAATATCTCAGGGTTGCGGGCGGCAATGGACACGAAAGCCGCCCCCTGCTCGGCGTAGTCCTGGTAGAACCTCACCCGCCAGTCGGGGAACTCCGTGAAAATCTGCTTCGCGCCCTTCTCATAGCGGATATGGGCCAGCTCCTCGTCACTCCAGCTCACCACCACATCGTGAGCCCCCGCCTCGAAAGCCTCGGCGGCAATCAGGCGGGCAAAATCCGCGCACTCAAGGGGGGAATTTATCACCAGCAGCTGGTCGCGCTGGAGATTCACCCCCACCTTCACCACTAATCTGGCGTATTTCTGCAACAATTCCTGTTCCATCTACTGCTTCCTTTCCCAGCTGCCCTGTTCATCCACATCATTTTTCTTCAGCAAGTACAAGGGACGGTTCTTTACTTCCGTATAGATGCGTCCCAGGTACTCTCCCATCACCCCCAGCATGATCAGCTGAGTGCCGCCGAAAAGGGATAGGCACACCATGATGGTAGTCCAGCCGGATACGGCTTCATCGCAGATATAGGCGTACAAGACGTGCAGGAAAAGCAGGAAACTGAAGAGGGCAAGGATGATCCCTGCCACAAAGGCTGCCCGCAGCGGCACCACCGAATAGCCCACAATGCCGTCAACTGCCAGCTTGGCCATCTTCGAGAAAGAATACTTCGACTTCCCTGCAAAACGAGGCGGCGCCACAAAGGGCACCTCCGCCATTTTGAAGCCCAGCAGGGTCACCATGCCCCGCAAGAAGCGGTCATGCTCCCGGTACTTGCGCAAAGCCAGCACCGCCTGCCTGTCCAAAAGGCGGAAATCTGAGCCGCCAGGGCGGATATGGACACTGGACAGATTGTTTATGAGCCTGTAATACAGCTCCGAGGTCTTCTTTTTCAGCCAGTTGACTCCCTGGGTATCCTGGCGGATGGTCTGGACAATCTCATAGCCGGCCTCCCAATTCCGCAAAAGCTCGGGAATCAGGGCAGGCGGATGCTGCATGTCACCATCCATGGAAATGACCGCCTCCCCCTGGGCATGGTCAAGGCCGCAGGTCAGCGCCATCTGATGGCCGCAGTTGCGGGACAGGGCCAAAACCTTGATGTGCTTGTTCTCAGTATGCAGCCGCTCGATGATTTCCAGGCTGTTGTCCCTGGACCCGTCATCAACAAAGATCAGCTCCCACTCGTAGTCGAGTTTTGCCATTTCCTCAGCTACGGCTGCAGCAAAATGCTCAATATTGTCCCCCTCGTTGTATACCGGTACAACTATTGACACACTTTTCAAAGTCCTCTCTCCTCTGCCTCACGATAATAGAGCTGCTGCTTATAGCCCTCACCTATCTGCTGCCAGTTCCCCGGCCATCTTTCCTGCAGCTTCTCTATCCCCTCTTTCGTGGTAATAATCAGGAGGGGCTTGCCTGTATTCACCGAATCCAGATCCTGCTTTGGCACTATATCGGTAACGCTCCAGTCAAGGCTTCTCTCTTCAGGGATATCCTCCTTTTCCACCAGGTCATGGGGATACGCTCCGCTGTAATAAGAGAATGATATCACACTTCCCCGCCTCTGGTAGCAGTAAAGCTCAGCGCCCTGCTCAAGATAGGGCCTGGCTGCCATAGCCATCGGATATGAGGAATGGAGCTCCATCTTGGGCACCGCCACCCCAAACAGCAGGCACACATAGACCAAGGACATAACAGCTGCCCCATAGAAGAATTTCTTGCCTGTCTGGCAGAAATACCTGGCCATCAGCAGCACCACAGGGAACATATAGGGGAAAGTATAGGTCACATACTTGGTGGCAAAGCACTGGAACACCACAAAGACCGTCACTGCCCAAACCAGCAGGAATTTGGTGGAGGTAGTCAATTCCAGCCGCCAGCCCTTGCGCCATTTCTTTATAGCTGCAGGCACAGCCACCAGGCTCCAAGGGAAGAAACCTGCCAGAAATACTCCTATATAGTAATACCAGACATTATCCCGCGGGTGCTCGGACACGGTGACCCGCATCACATTATGGACACCCAGGAAAACATCTACGAAGTCACGCCCATGATGCAGGAACATGGGCACATACCAAATGCCCGCCACCGCCAGGAACAGCAGGAATCCAAACAAGATCTCTTTTGCCAACAGCACCCGCAGATCCTTTTGCCACAGCAGGAAGAGCACGATGATAAGCCCTGGCAGGCAGAGGCCGATGGGGCCTTTGTCAAGCACAGCCAAAGCTGCCGCTGCAAAAGCATAGCAAAAATTTATGTTTCTCTTCTCGGTGTAGCCCTTGTAAAAGAAAATGAGCGTAAGGGATATCGTAACCAGCAAGGTCATGTCCGTGATGATGGCATGGCCCACATACCAGGTTTCCAAGGACGTAGCAAACAAAATCGCTGCCACGAAAGCCACCCGGCTGCCATAGAGCTTCCTGCCCCACCAGTAGAGTATGGCCATGGCTGCCGCCACCATCAGGACGGAAGGAAAGCGAGCCGCAAAGTTATTCACCCCAAAGATATTGAAGGAAGCTGCCAGTTCCCAGTAGTATAAAATGGGCTTGTCAAACCAGAAATTCCCCAAGATGCGGGGAAAGAAATAATCGTTATAGATGAGCATTTCCCTGGCGGTTTCCGCATAATTGCATTCCACCGGCTCAGTGACAGTGAGCAGGTTATTGCCCAGTAAATAAAGCAACAGCCATAATGCTCCCAACACCCACAGGTGCTTTTTTTCATCGACCATATTCATTGCCTCCAAATGCAAGGTTGTTCCATCTACTGCTTCCGCTCTGCCTGCTTCATAGCTTCCTTTTCCATCTTCTTTTTCCTGCGCTTAAGCATTTCCTCTATATCGACCCCTGGCGTGCTGAAGCCACGGCCCATGACCTCGTTGGCAGAAATCACGATCATGAAGGCCCCAGGGTCGAAGAGGTTGGCAATGAGCTTGATCTTCGACACCTGGGTGAGGTTCACCACCACGAAGACCACATTGCGCTCCTTGCGGGTGAAGGCCCCCTGCCCGTGCAGGAAGGTGACCCCCCGCCCCACCTCGGTGATGATGCCCTCAGCGATATGCTGGGCCTGGTCGGAGATGATGAGCACCGCCTTGCGCCGGTTGAAGCCTGCGATGACCTTGTCAGTCACCGTGCCGTTCATATACATGCAGATGAGGGTGAACATGGCGGGAGCCACACCGAAGAGGAAGGCCGCCGCCGCCATGATCAGGCAATTGAAGGCGAAGATCACGCCTCCCATGTTCAAGGAGTAATACTTCTTCACAATGGCCCCGATGATGTCGAAGCCGCCAGTGCTGCCGTTCATGCGGAAGACAATGCCGTAGCCGATGCCGTTGAAGACGCCGCCGAAGATGGCGGAGAGCATGATGTCGTTGACAGGGGCATAAGCGTTGAGTGGCCTGGTGAAATCCAGGAAGAAGGAAAAGATGGCCGTGCCGATGATGACATCGAAGGTATAGCCCTTGCCTAGGGTCTTCCAGGCCGCCAGCAGCAACGGGATGTTATACAGGAAGGTCTGCAAGCCTATGGGCAGATGGCTCAGATAGTAGACGATGATGGCGATGCCCGTGGCGCCGCCAGTCAAGAGGTGCGCCGGCACCAGGAAGAGATTGATGGAGCAGCTGGCGATCAGGCAGCCGAGGGAGATACCAAGATACCGCAAGAGGCGGTGTTCGAGCATCTTCAGCTGTATCATTCAGCCTTTCCTCCCAGCTTGAGACGGGGCAATTCGTTCTTGGGCAGGGCCGAGGTATCAATTTCCTTCGCCCCAAATCTTTCCGACAGAGCCGCATCCTCCAGTCCTTCCGCAACATCCGCCCCCTCGATGGCCATGCGGTCAGCTTCCTCATCAGTGAGGGGCAGGGCTGTGATGCGTGCCTTCACCATATGCCAGTCGTCAGGATCTAGCTGAAAGAGCAAATGTGCGTGAGGGTGGCCGGGGCGCTCATAAATGAAGTATGGCACTCCTCCCTGCCACTGATGCGTGTTCTTGCCGTAAGTGTCCTCCAGCCAGTAGGAAGTGGCTCCCTGCCGCACATTGTGGCGCAGGACATAATCCTTGCCGGACAGATCAAAATCTACCACCTTGCCCGTGGCTTTCACTACCCCCACCTTCACCTCGGGGTATTCAAAAATGATCAGGGGTATTCCCTGCACTGTCTGTTCCTTGTCGTAAAGCGGCTCGCCCAAAATATCCTTCATCTGGGCAATCTCAGCCCCCAGCATCAGTCCCTTGTAGCCAAAGTCGCTGTCACGCAGGCGGGCTTGGGCTGCCTCTGCCGTCACAGGGGCAAGGATGTTGTCTGAACAAGATGGGATTACCATGCTCAGACAGGCCATGGCTGCCAGGCTTGCTGCTATCTTCTTCATTTTCTCTTCCTCATTTCGTCCGTATCAAACAGTAAAGTAACAGGGCCGTCATTGACGGACTCCACCTGCATATCCGCCCCGAAGCTGCCGTGCTGGGGTGGGAAGCCCTTCTCCCTCAGCTTATCCAGGAAATAATTGTAAAGCGGCTCTGCCAAAGAGGGCGGTGCCGCATGGGAAAAGCCCGGGCGGCGGCTGCCAAGGTCGGCATAGAGGGTGAACTGGGAAACCACCAGCAGCTCTCCCCCCACCTGCTCAAGGTTCAAGTTCATCTTCCCCTGTCCGTCCTCAAAGACCCGCAGGTTTACGATTTTCTCAGCCAGATAATCGGCCTCTGTCTCCGTGTCCTCCGGGCCTACGCCCAAGAGCACCAGATAGCCCTGGCCGATGGTGCCCTGAGCTTCACCCCCGATGGTCACCGAAGCTGATTTCACCCGCGTCACTACTGCTTTCATTTGCTATCCTCCGTCATGTAGGGTTTCACAAAATCCCTGATGGTCTTGAAATACTGCTCCTGCCCCGTCTGGCTGGCCGCCGCATGGACAGCCTCCCCGATGAAGAGGATCTCCTTGCGGGGAGCTACGGCGGCATCATAGAGTTCCTGGGCCATGGCAGGAGGCACCAAGGTGTCCTTCAAGCCGTGGATAAAGAGCATGGGCACCTTTGAGTTCTTCACCGCCTGCAAGGGCACCGCCTTGCTCAGGCTGAAGCCCGCCACTTCCTTGCAGCGCCAGTCCAAGAGGTTCATGGCGGGGAAGGGCGGCAGGCCGAAGGACTCCTTCATCTGATGGGCCAGGAGGTCAAAGGCGCTGGTATAGCCACTGTCCTCCACGCAAGCCACCACCTGGGCAGGCAAGTACTCATCGTCCGAAGCCATCATCACCGTAGCGGCTCCCATGGAAACACCGTGAAGCACGATACGGGCCTCCGGGTAGTGCATGGCAATCTTCCCCGCCCATCTGGTCACATCATTGCTTTCGTAAAGGCCCATGGTGAGGAACTTGCCCTCGCTCTCCCCCGAAGCCCTGAGATCAGGGGTCAGCACATGATACCCCATCATGAGATAATTTTCGGCTATATAATATGAATTGGTCTGGTTGCAGCCGTAGCCATGGGCCACGATCACCCACTTGTTGGAGGTAACTTTGGGAGAAAAGTGGGTGGCGGTCAGATGCAGCCCATCCCCGGACTGCAGTTCCCATGGTTCGCTGAGATAATCCGGCCTGTCATACTGCCGGCTCTCCGGCGGCATCAGCAGGGCAAAGGCCCGGGGCGGCTCCGTATGCCCCCCGTAGGTACCTCGCTCCAAGCCGAAGGAAACCAGATAGTTGCCAATAAAATAACCTGCCCCCAGTACAAAGCCAACGGTCATGACCACGGCTGTCAGCAGGCAGGAAATCAATATTTTCTTCATCTATCCGCCTCCTTCTACTACTCAATATTGTAATTATAACGCAAATATTGAGGTTACACAAATAGGTCAGCATAAAAAAACCTCCCCTGAAAGAGGAGGTGCCCCGAATGGGAATCATAGTCACTGATTCCTTTGACGTTTGTATAGCTCATCTATGGAGATAAAACGCTCTCAGCAGACTCTCCAAAGCCTTCTGATCTCCTGCATGCATGGTCTCCCGCGCCGAGTGCATGGCCAGCAGGGGCACGCCTATGTCCATGGCGCGCATGGACACGAGGGCAGAAGCCATGGAGCCCAACGTGGAGCCGCCGCGGATATCGTTGCGATTCACGAAGGACTGCCAGGCAATGCCATGAGACTCGCAAAGCCCCCGCACCACCGCCACGGCCTCCGCATCTCCCGCATAGGACTGGGAAGCCGCCTGCTTCAGCACCACGCCGCCCCCCAGCACAGGCTTGTTGGAGGGATCGCACTTATCCATGAAGTTCGGATGCAGGCCGTGGGCCACATCCACCGACAGCATGAAGCCCCCGCTGATATCCGCCCAGAGCGCGTCCTTCCCTCGGCCCAGAGCGATATAGATCCGTTCCAGCACCTGCAGCAGCACGGCAGAATCAGCCCCCTGCTTGGTATTGCTGCCCACTTCCTCATTGTCGAAGAGGGCGGCCACGCTGAGACCGGCAGCAGCTTGCTCCCCTGCCGCCACAATGCCCTCCAGGCAGGCCAGCACAGAGGTCAGATTGTCAAGGCGGGGCGAAGAAACCAAATCCGGCTTCAGCCCCCAAAGGCAGCCTTCCTCCACCGGGTAGGCAGAAAGCTCATAGGAAAGCACCTCCTCGGGAGCCACCTCCAGCTCCCCTGCCAACCACTCCAGGAAGAAACTCTCAGTCAGCTCCTCCCCGCCGCAGGCAGCCAAGGGCAGCATATCCGTCTGGGGATTCAGCTTGCCCTCGTCATTCACGTCCCTGTCCATGTGGATAGCCAGGCTGGGAATGGTCAGGAGCGGCCGCTGGAAATCCACCAGCCGCACCTCGGGAGAAAAGACCTCCCCGGAGCGCACCACCACCTTACCCGCCAGAGAAAGGGGCCTGTCCAGCCAGGTGCGCAGCATCATGCCGCCATACTTCTCCACATTGAGCAGGCCATAGCCTTCCTTTTTGATGCCCGCCCGGGGCTTCACCCGAAAGCAGGGAAAGTCCGTATGGGCGGCAGCAATCCGCAGCTGCCCCACTTCCTTCCCCACTACAAAAGCCAGCAGCGCCGAACCGTAGACAGGCACAAAATACCCCTGGCCCGCTTCCAACTGCCACACCGCAGCCATGTCCAGTTCCTCAAAGCCCGCTTCCTGCAGCTTTTGGGAAGCTGCCGCTACCGTATGGTAAGGCGAAGGGGCCGCCTTGATAAATGACAATAAATCTTTGAGCTCACGTTCCATATGATCTACTCCCTGACTGCTTGCGCGAATATGCCTGCCCAGAGGTCATGCAACGCCCTGCCAGCAGGCACGCTTTTTATGAATATTTACGCCTTCGGCTCCCTGCCTGCCTTGAAGGTCATCATCATCTCATGGGTGAGGCTGAAGTCGTCCAGCTGGCCCTCGATTTCCTCCCTGGGCACCCAGCGGCCCTCCTTGAGCTCATTCCGCTCCAGCTGGATGGTGGTATCCCCATCCACGTCACAGTAGAAGCCCATGAGCACATCCTGCACGCTGCCCCAGGGCTGGGACTTGTAGTAGCGCAGGTTCTTCACCTTGAGCCCCGCTTCCTCCCTGACCTCCCGGGCCACGCACTCCTCCAGGGTCTCCCCGATTTCCGTGAAGCCTGCTATCAGGGCATAGAAGGACATGGGGCGGTTGGCGTATTTCGTCATGAGGATGCTGTCCCCGTTGATGACCCCCACAATCACCGCAGGAATCAGCCGGGGATAGATCACATTGCCGCAATGGGGGCACTTCAGCGCCCGCTCCTTCTCAGAATGCTCCGTCCCTCCCCCGCAGCGCCCGCAGAATCTGTTGTCGCGGTACCAGACAGCCAGATGGAACGCCGTGTAAGCCGCATACATCAAAAAGCGCGGCCCTTTCAGCTGATAGCGGATATCCCTGAGGCCCAGATAGCTAAAGCCTGCCGCCTCAGCCACCGGCTCCTCTGCCAGATAGAAATCCTGCCCATTTATGGCAAAGAGATAGCGGCAGGAAATATCTCCGGGCAGCTCATCCCTGCGCGGGAAACGAAGCTCGGCATCTCCCTTCCCTACCAGTAGACTGCCCCCCTGCACGGAAATCACCGTATCCTCAGGGCCGCAAATCTTGTCCGGCAGGTACTGATTGCTGAGTTTATAGGGCGCAATATCCTGTATCATAAGCCACTCTCCTTATCATCCTCATTTCACGCTCCCTTCATTGTAAGGCTTTTGCTCCCTTTAATAAAGATAAATTTCCCATCTAAAGGATTTTTGCCCGGCTGTGACGAATAACGAGGCAGGTTCTCCCATAAGGACATCCTGCTTCATTTTCAATTCTTTTTTAGGAGGGATAGACGTGAAAAAACTACTGTTGCTGACAGCCAGTCTCCTGTGGGCAGCCTGCCTTGCCCTGGCCTTAGCTGCCACCGCTGATGCCGCCCCCCGAGCCATCGGCGGCTTTTTCAAGCAAACCCATCAAAAGAATTACATGGCGAGAGACCAGAGGGGAGAATACAACCTGCTCCATAAGAGTGTCTCAGGCATTGGCGTGGATAAGGAACTCCGCGCCATCTATCCCTTGCTGACCAAGGCTATAAACGAAATCAACCAAGGCGAATTCCAGCGGATCGAGGAGCTCTCCACCCGCATGAAGGACGAGGCCGCTGCCTTCCGTGAGACAGCCCCGGACTACTACCACCCCTTCCAATATGAATTCGACGTGCTTATGCGGAGAGCGGACACTATGGCCGTGAGCTTCCTGCAGTACGAATACACAGGCGGCAGCGGCGTCCATGGCATGTACCACTGGCAGGGCGTAAACCTGAGCACTGTCACCGGCACCCCCCTGCCGCTGGAAGCGGTGGTCAGGGACAAGAAGGCTCTGGCCGGAGCCATCTGCGAGCGCCTGCGGGCAGACTACCACGACAGTCCCTTTGAGCAGCTGAATGAAAAGATTGTAGAAAAAGCCCTGACTGACCAGCTCAACTGGACACTTGACCCCCAAGGCCTCACCTTCTACTTCAATCCCTACGAGATTGCCTCCTACGCTGAGGGGCTGCTAACGGCTACCATCCTTTTCAAGGAGCGGCCCGACCTTTTCCAAGGCCCCTACCGGCAACCAGCTGCTGCCTACGCCCAGCCCTTCCCCGCCTACTATCCCCTCACCACCAGCCTCAGGGACAACGGTGAAAGGGATGTGATTTCCGTCTATGAGGCCAAGGGCAGCGTCCATGTGGTGCTGAACGGCACAGACAATGCCTTTCCCGTGGATCTTGCCGACCTGCAGCCAGTGCTCATCCACATGGAAGACGGCAGGAATTACCTCTATATAGATGGCACCCGCCAGGGCAAGAGCATCAGGAACACGCTGGTGGTGCAGCTGGGCAGCAGGTCAGCCCGCTATGTGGATACCCTGGCCTACTCCTTCCGCCACACCATCGCCGTAGCCCCGAGGGTGCAGGAATACTGGCACTTCCTCACCAATCCCAACGGCTTCTGCATTGACCAGGAATCCCCTTTCATTTCCACCTCCAAGACAGATATCTGCGCCATAGGCGAGAATGGCACCCTGACCTTCGGCTAACAGCAAAAAGGCATGGCTATCAGTAAAGCGCTGACAGCCATGCCTCTTTAGTTTGCCATTCAGACTTTTTCCTTCACCTCGCCGGGAATGTCCTTGATGGCCTCCGGGCCGCGGTGGCCGGTGCGGATGCGCACGGCATCGGCAAGCTCTGTGACGAAGATCTTGCCATCGCCAAACTTGCCTGTGCGGAGCACCTTCTGGGCGGTTTCCAGCACCTTTTCCACGGGCACCTCGCAGACCACTGTCTCAATCTTCACCTTGGGCACCAGATTGATATGGTATTCCTGGCCGCGATAGACCTCCTTGTGGCCCCGCTGGAGGCCGCTGCCGAAGACCTGGCTCACGGTCATGCCCAGCACGCCGATATCGTTGAGTGCCTGCACCAGCTCGTCCAGCTTGCTGGAACGGGTGATGATCTCTACCTTGCTTATCTTCTGCACGCTCATAGTCCCTGCCCCCTTACTTCACTGCGCTATGGCCGCTGGCCATCACCGTGCGGGCCAGCAGTTCCGAGGAATTCTCCAGCGCGCCCAGGATGGGGCTGCCGCCGATGGTCTCCCCGCTGTAGCCCTGCTCACCATGCTCCACCAGGTCGAGGCCTGCGATTTCCTCAGCCTCGTCCACACGCATGGAGATGAAATGGTCAACCAGCTTGTAAAGCACATAGGAACCAACGATGCCCAAAGCGTAAGCCACGATGGTGGAGATGATCTGGGCAAAGAACAGATTGGTCTCGCCGTAGAACAGGCCA
>Ga0310695_10013499_pt1 | contig 11215 bp, 7 predicted proteins | sample RumenRJG_04DNA_FD_203882 | JGI IMG/M metagenome (GOLD analysis project Ga0310695, IMG submission 203882) | Bovine rumen microbial communities from Lethbridge, Alberta, Canada - RJG_04 (v2) (version 2) | ecosystem: Host-associated > Mammals > Digestive system > Stomach > Rumen | place: Canada... | reverse complement strand
GATGGAAATCATTCAGATTATCTTTGGCGCACTGAAGTTTGACAACTTCGAGGCACAGATAAGCCTGCGCGACCCCAACGACCGCGAGAAGTATATCGGCTCCGACGAGGTGTGGGAGCAGGCTGAGCGTGCCATCATCGAGGCATGCGAGGAGAAAGGCCTGAAGACCACCACCGCGCTGGGCGAGGCTGCATTCTACGGTCCCAAGCTCGACTTCATGGTGAAGGATGCCCTGGGACGCCGTTGGCAGCTGGGCACCATACAGGTGGACTACAACCTGCCCGAGCGCTTCCAGCTCGAATACGTGGGCGAGGACAATCAGAAGCATCGTCCCGTGATGATCCACCGTGCCCCCTTCGGTTCGATGGAACGCTTCGTGGCTGTGCTCATCGAGCATACGGCCGGACACTTCCCCCTGTGGCTCTGTCCCGACCAGGTGGCCATCCTGCCCGTCAGCGAGAAGTACAATGAATACGCGCAGAAGCTGCTCCAGTATTACGACGAGCAGGGCGTGCGTGCCGTGCTCGATGACCGCAACGAGAAGATCGGACGTAAGATTCGCGACAACGAACTCAAGCGCATCCCCTATATGCTCATCGTGGGCGAGAAGGAACAGGCTGACGGCACTGTAAGCTTCCGCCAGCAGGGCGGTGGAGAGCAGGGAGTGCTCCCCTATGAGGAGTTTGCCACGAAGATCAACGACGAGGTGCGCCGTATGACAGAAAACTATTAAACACCGCATCGGATATATCACATCCCTCGAATGAAGAAAGACAACTTTAAGCAACAGTATCGCGTGAACGAACAGATTCGCGTACGCGAAGTTCGCATCGTCGGAGACGGCATCGAATCTGCCGTTGTCCCCACCCACAAGGCACTACAGTTGGCCGAGCAGAAAGGAGTCGATCTGGTAGAGATCTCCCCCAACGCACAGCCGCCCGTGTGCCGCCTCATCGACTACAGCAAGTTCATCTATCAGCAGAAGAAACACCAGAAGGAGATGAAGGCCAAGCAGGTGAAGGTCGAAGTGAAGGAGATACGCTTCGGACCTCAGACGGACGACCACGACTACAACTTCAAGCTCAAGCATGCCCAGGGCTTCCTCTCCGACGGAGACAAGGTGAAGGCCTACGTCTTCTTCAAGGGACGAAGCATCCTCTTCAAGGAACAGGGCGAGGTACTCCTGCTACGCTTCGCTCAGGACCTCGAGGACTACGGCAAGGTGGAGCAGATGCCACAGCTCGAAGGAAAGCGTATGATCATGTTCATCGGTCCCAAAAAGCTGCCTGCCGCACAGAAGAAGTCTGCCGAGGAGGCTTCCGAGCAAACCGAACAGCCGCGTGAACGTAAGGCTCCGCAGCAGAAGGCTCGCAAGGAATACACCGGACCAAAGGTCGAGGGAGAAGACTTCGATGACTGAAAGGCCAATTCGTAATTCATAATTCTCAATTCATAATTTAGCAGCGGCTGAGTGATGGTTGAGAGAAACGCAGCAAGAAAACAATTATGAATTATGAATTATGAATTATGAATTATGAATTATGAATTATGAATTAAAGAGAAAGATCGTGCGTAACGCCGGGTATATGCGTTGCCACATCGTTTAATAATAACCAAATAATTAATTAAAAACAATTATGCCAAAAGTAAAGACAAACTCCGGTGCTAAGAAGAGATTCGTACTGACCGGAACCGGCAAGGTAAAGCGTCACCACGCCTACCACAGCCACATCTTGACCAAGAAGACCAAGAAGCAGAAGAGAAACCTCGACCATGCTACCTTGGTTGTAACTGAGAACATGAAGCAGGTACGCGACCTCCTCAACCTCCGTTAAACTCCTTCACACGTCAAGAAAGAAGTTCTTAACTTTAGTTATTAACCGAATGTACAGCCTCAAAGTTCGTCTCAACCGACGGCGCTGTCGTTCAAAAAAGAAAAAATTATGCCAAGATCAGTAAATCATGTAGCTTCAAGAGCTAAGAGAAAGAAGATTCTGCGCCTCACCAGAGGTTATTATGGCGCACGCAAGAACGTGTGGACCGTTGCCAAGAACACGTGGGAGAAAGGTCTCACCTATGCCTTCCGCGACCGCCGCACGAAGAAGCGCAACTTCCGCGCACTGTGGATTCAGCGTATCAATGCTGCTGCCCGCCTCGAAGGTCTCAGCTATTCCCAGCTGATGGGTCTGCTGCACAAGGCCGGAATCGAGATCAACCGTAAGGTACTTGCCGACCTCGCTGTGAACCACCCCGAGGCTTTCAAGGCCATCGTGGGCAAGGTGAAGTAAGTTGGAACCTTTGATTTACGAAGAAAGCGTGCCGTTCCTCATCTCCGAGGACGGCACGCTTTGTTATATGTATGAGCATGTCCACACCATATGTTGCATCGGATGGCTGCCCCATGTGGTGGTTCCTTGGGGAACGAAGCCGTGACGTGTATAGAGACGTTCGGCATCGGAGTTGTCTGCATCGACCAGCAGGCCGGTGGCTGGGAGCTCAAGCTCCAGGCCGCGTCTGATGGCCTGGCATAGCAGGGCACTGGCGATGCCCTGACGACGGTAGGGGGCAGCGACACAGAGGCTGTCCACGTAGAACTCGCCCGCCTGTGTCTCGTCGTTCATTCCTGTATAGTCGATACCGAAGGCTTCGCGAGCCCCCTGGATGAATGCCTCGCGCAGGCTATGCAACTGCGCTCCGTCGTATGCCACACAGACACCGACCACTTGCTCGCCGGCTGTGGCCACCCACGTATTCAGGTACGAATACTGGCTGTCCGTGCGTCGAACCAGTGCGGTCATCAGACGGTGGAAATCCTCCAGTGTGTGCTGCGGCCCGGCAAACCACTGGCAGCAGTCGTGGTTCATGGCCTCCATGATGAGTGTGGCTATTGCCGGCGCCTCGTCGGGGCGGGCTTGCCGGATGGGATGGGGGAGTGGAATGCTGTGGTTCATCGTGAGTGGGATTTACTGGTTTCTCTTTTACTTTTTTCCGTTCTGGACATCTTTATCTTCTGTCTTAAGTACAAGGGCGGACCCTCTTTCCGGTCCGCCCTTGCTATGAAGAACCGCACTGATGAAGATGTGATGAAACTCCGATTAACAGGTTTTGAGGGTTCGCTTCCTTTGTAATCCACCCACTCGCATGTTGCCACACGAGGATGGCACGCCATTGGATAGCGAAACTGGTCTCAGTTTCATACTTATATTTGATGAGTTTCCCATTCGATTCAGTGCGGTATGGTTTACCCATCTTCTTAACGCAAAGTTATGAAGTTTTCTTTGTTCCTGCAAGGATTTCTTCATTTTTTATGCTCTTGCCCTTGCCTTTTTGTGTGATTTCCCTTAATTTTGCATGCCGATAGCACAAATCCTACTGTACATGGTTCTTAATTTCTCACTGGAATATGTCACACGCTGGGAGGAGCAACTCCGCGTGGAACTCACACTCTGTCGTCGTGGCGGTCTTGGTCAGTCGCGCCTCGTCACGCTGTCCACTGTGGACGGTGCCCGCTGGGAGGGCTGCGAACATGTCTCCGAACCTGACGTGGAGAGTTTCTCCTACGCCTATATCGTCTGCGAGGGCGATGTGGTCACTCGTCGCGAGTGGAACGGGGTGCAGCGTCGTTTCCCGGCTGCCGACCGCTCGTTCTTCCTCTTCGACTACTGGCGCGACATTCCGCCCAATGCACATCTCTACAGCAGTGCCTGCCGGCACGCCTTCCCCGACCCGGAGGAGAGGTCCTCGGCAATGCTCTACTACGAGCGTACGCTGGTCTTTCGCGTACAGGCGCCCCAGCTGCGCGAGGGCGAGGCACTGGCTCTCGTGGGCAATCAGCCTCCGCTGGGGGCATGGCGGCCGGAACGTGCCCTGCGCATGTCGCCCTCCGGCACCCACGAGTGGACGCTCTCGCTCACGGCCGAGGGGCTCTACCTGCCCATAGAATATAAATATGTACGCGTGTGTGCGCGCACGGGAGAGTTGCTCGAGTGGGAAGGGGGTGCCAACCGCTGCACTCCGCCCGTGAACGAGACACGTGGCGTCACGGTCTTCTATGATTCCGAGGCTCGTCTGCAGTCGCAGCCGTGGCGGCGGGCCGGAGTGGTCGTGCCGCTCTTCTCGCTGCGCAGCGAGGGAAGCCAGGGGACGGGCGATTTTGGCGACCTGCGGCGTATGGTCGATTGGGCAGGTGCGGTGGGCATGCATGTCGTGCAGCTGCTGCCCATCAACGATACGATGCTCTCCCAGACCTGGCGCGACAGCTATCCGTACAACTGCCTCAGCGTCTTTGCCCTCCATCCTCAGTACATCGACCTGCGCCAGCTCCCGCCCATTCGTGACGACGCGTTCATGGATGCCTGTGCAGCGGCCTGGCGTGAGGCGAATGCCGGTGCCGTGTGCGACTACGAACTGACGCTGAAGTTGAAGCTGGACTATCTGCGTCGCCTCTATGTCCAGGAGGGCAAGGCGGTGATGCAGGCTTCGTCCTTCCAGCGTTTCTATGACGAGAATCAGGAGTGGCTCCAGCCCTACGCGGTCTTCTGCACCCTGCGCGACCGCTACGGTACCGTTGACTATCGCTCGTGGCCCCGGTATGCGGTGTATGACGAGGAGGAGGTGCACCTGTTGGCTCGCCGCGAGTGGGACGAGGTGGGGTTCCATGTCTTCGTACAGTATCTGCTGGATGGACAGCTGTCTGCCGTCGTGCGCCATGCTCGCCGTCAGGGCGTGGTGCTCAAGGGCGACATACCCATCGGGGTCAGTCCTCACAGCGTCGAGACGTGGATGTATCCTCAGTACTTCCATCTCGACCTCTGTGCGGGTGCTCCGCCCGATGCCTTCAGCGAGACTGGGCAGAACTGGCGCTTCCCCACATACAACTGGCAGGCGATGGCTGCCGACGGCTACCGCTGGTGGGTGCGCCGCCTGCAGCGTATGGCATGCTATTTTGATGCTTATCGCATCGACCATGTGCTGGGATTCTTCCGTATCTGGGCCGTTCCGCGGGATGGTTCCGATGCACGTCGTGGCCAGTTCTCGCCGGCCTTGCCCTTCTCGCGCGAGGAGATTGAGGCCTATGGTCTTCCCTTCCGCGAGGAATATGTGGGAGAGCTTTTCGTGCCTGACCACGACTGCCCCGAGCGTTTTCATCCGCTCTTCTCAGCCAGGCCCGAGGCTCTGCTCAGTGGAGGGCAGCTCGATGCCTTCCGTCGCCTCTATGAGGACTTCTTCTATCATCGCCACAACGATTTCTGGTACGGCGAGGCCATGAAGCGTCTGCCCGCCCTTGTCGGGGCCACGCGCATGCTTTGCTGTGCCGAGGATCTGGGCATGGTGCCCGCCTGTGTCCGTCCCGTCATGGAGCGCCTGCGCATCCTCTCGCTCGAGATCCAGACGATGCCCAAGGCCTTCGGACTCCGTTTCTCCCGGCTCGAGGACAACCCCTACCGCAGTGTGGCCACGCCCTTTACGCACGACATGCCCACCCTGCGCCAGTGGTGGGAGGAGAATCGCGAGCGCACGCAGGCTTATTACGAGGAGGTGCTTCATCGTCGTGGTGCAGCACCGCAGCCGCTCACGCCCGAGCTGGCGGCCGACATCCTGCGGGCCCATCTGCATTCGCCCTCGATGCTCTGCCTCATCAGCCTGCAGGACTGGCTGGCCATCGACGAGGCCCTGCGGCGTCCGAATGCCGATGAGGAACGTATCAACGAGCCGTCCGAGGCTGTCCACTATTGGCGTTACCGCATGCACCTGAACCTCGAGGCACTGCAGGCCAGCGAGCAGTTCAACGCTCGCGTGCGTGGGATGATTGAGCAGTCGGCTCGGGAGGGATGAGGAGCCGGCTGCGGAGGGAGATGGGGTCGGGTCTGAAAGGAGAAAGGCTCGGGGCGGACGGTTGGACGGCCCGAGGCTAACTACTTTAACTACTTCGCTCGGCTTTGCCGCTTCGCCTTTAGTGCGAAGAATCTCTATAGTACTTGCCACTATACACTCACTACTTCCTACACTGACTTTACACTATACACTATAAACTTTAAACTTTAATAGCAATCCGTGTAATCTGTGTAATCTGTGCGACCTAAAATGTACTTCGAGTGTAGTTCACAGCCAGTTTCCCTAGTTGAAAGTAGTAAATAGAGTTGTACTCAAAGCTTGCCACTATACACTATTCAACTGACTATAAACTATACACTTTACACTATACACTTTAAACTATACACTTTAAAAGTGCACTATACACTTTAAAAGCTTCAGCGAATACCCCGCTCATTGAGCGCCCGGGCATAGCGGCGGGCGTTGCGCATGTGTTCGGAGAGCGTAGCGGCAAAGTTATGGGTGCCCGAGAAATCCTCCTTCGCGCACATATACAGGTAGGGATGCTCCCGTGCGTTCAGCACGGCATCCAGCCCTACGATGCTCGGAATGCGGATGGGGCCGGGCGGCAGTCCCTTATATTTATAGGTATTATAGGGATTGTCTATCTCGAGGTGGGCATATAGGATGCGTCGCAGGGCAAAGTTGCCTTGGGCAAACTTCACCGTAGGGTCTGCCTGCAGGAGCATACCCTTGCGCAGGCGGTTCAGGTAGAGACCCGCAATCATCGGCTTCTCCCCGTCGTTGGCTGTCTCCTCCTCCACGATGCTGGCCAGTGTGGCCACCTGTTCGTGGGTGAGTCCCAGGGCATCAGCCTTTGCCTGTCGCTCCTTTGTCCAGAAGCGGGCGTTCTCCTGCTGCATGCGCTTCATCAGTGCCGGCAGCGAGATGTTCCAATAGACCTCATACGTGTTGGGAATGAAGAGTGCGGGCAGCGTCTCGAGCCGGTAGCCGTATTCCTGGCAGAACGTAGAGTCGTAGAAGGCCGTGGCCACCGTGGCCGAGTCCAGCATCAGCTGGCTCCCGAGGCGCGAGGCCAGGCGGTCGAGTGTGCGCACCGAGGGCAGTGTCAGCCGCAGCGGCTCCTGCTGTCCGTTGCGCAGGCGGCGGTAGAGGTCGAGCGACGGCATGCCGTCCTCCACACGGTAGCGGCCGGTGCGCACCAGCGGATGCATCGCCCGGGCATACCATCCGAAGCGCCACCCGAGGTCGAGCTTCGTACGCAGCGAGTCCACGTCGTCATCCGTGTCTATATATATATAGGTAGGCGTTCCGGCTTCCTCGGCAGGCAGGCGTACCTTGTGCAGGCACAGCGAGGCACACAGGATCCCTGCTCCTGCAGTCAGCAGGCAGAGGGCAGCGGCGGCTCCATACATGATTTTTCTTCTTTCCATAGGACGTTTCTGATGAAATGACGTGCAAAATTAGGGAATTCTGCGCTTCGGAGCAAAAAAAGCGGCCAAATATTTCACGGAATAAAAAAAATGCCTTACCTTTGCACTCGGTTTGCCGAATTGGCTCAGTTGGTAGAGCAACGCATTCGTAATGCGTGGGTCGGCGGTTCGAGTCCGCCATTCGGCTCCGGCGTAGGCGAGGGGTAGCGAAAGCTACCCTTTTTTTTATGAGAAAAAATCCCTTTCCCTATTGCCTACACGAAATAATCTTCGTACCTTTGCACGACGTTTAAGGCCAAGAAGATAAGATGGAACCGATGAAACGCAAGTGTGGAGCGGCGATGACACGCCTGCTCAGCGTGCTGGGGCACTGCATGCTCCGTCTGTGGACGTGGAGTGTCACCGAGGTGTTTCCGGCCGGGCAGAGCCACTGGCGCTATGTTCCGTCCGGCTCGTCGGACGTCGCCGCGTGGGCGACCGCTTCCATCCCGTCTCTTCGGACGATTTACATGGGCCACCTCCGGTATTGCATTACCGGCAAGAGTGGCCTTTCTTTTGCACCTCTGTCCCGGCGTGCCGACGCACTGCGGGGCCTCCGGCGGATGCAAGACCGGGCATTGACAGACTATTACGAATCGATATACACCAAAAGACAATGAGCAGAAAGGTTACATTGCGACTGGAGGACGGAACAGAGTTTCACGGCACCTCCTTTGGATATGAGCGCCCCGCCGCCGGCGAGGTAGTCTTCAACACCGCCATGATGGGCTATCCCGAGAGCCTCACGGATCCCTCGTATGCAGGGCAGCTGCTGGCACTCACCTTCCCGCTGGTGGGCAACTATGGCGTGCCTCCCATCACCTTCGAGGAGAACGGCCTGTCCACGTACATGGAGGGCGACCGTATCTATCCCAGCGCACTCATCGTGAGCGACTACAGCGAGCAGTATAGCCACTGGAACGGCGTGGAGACACTGGCCGACTGGCTCAAGCGCGAGAAGGTGCCGGCCATCACGGGCGTCGATACCCGCGAACTGACCAAGGTGCTGCGCGAGCATGGTGTGATGATGGGAAAGATTCTCTTCGACGACGAGCCGGACAATATTCCCGAGGCTCAGTACGAGGGGGTGAACTTCGTGGCTCAGGTGAGCTGCAAGGAGGTCATCCGATACAACGCACCGAACGCTACAAAGACCGTCGTCCTGGTGGACTGTGGCGTGAAGGCCAATATCATCCGCTGCCTCCTGCGGCGGGGTGTGAACGTGGTGCGTGTGCCCTGGGACTATGACTTCAACGAGATGGAGTTCGACGGTCTGTTCCTGGCCAATGGTCCCGGCGACCCCGAGACCTGTGTGGCTACGGTCGAGAATATCCGCAAGTTCCTGGCTTCGCCCAACGTGCGTCCCTGCATGGGCATCTGCATGGGCAACCAGCTGCTGGCCAAGGCGGCCGGTGCCCGCATCTATAAGCTGAAGTACGGCCATCGCTCCCACAACCAGCCCGTGCGCCAGGTGGGCACGAACCACTGCTTCATCACCACCCAGAACCATGGCTATGCCGTGGACGACACCTCGCTGCCCGAGGGATGGGAGACCTCGTTCGTGAACATGAACGACGGTTCCAACGAGGGACTGCGCCACAAGACGAACCCCTGGTTCTCGGCTCAGTTCCATCCCGAGGCTTGCTCCGGACCGGTGGATATGGACCTGCTCTTTGACAATTTCGTAGCCCTGCTCCACGACCCGAATGCCGAACTGACCCACGAGGTGCCTCTGAAGCAGGACGTCACGCCCGGCTCGGTAAAGAAGGTGCTTCTGCTCGGTTCGGGCGCACTGAAGATTGGCGAGGCCGGAGAGTTCGACTATAGCGGTTCGCAGGCCCTGAAGGCCATGCGCGAGGAGGGCATCAAGACGGTGCTCATCAACCCGAACATCGCCACGGTACAGACCTCCGAGGGGGTGGCCGACCAGGTGTACTTCCTGCCCGTGACTCCCTTCTTCGTGGAGCGGGTCATCGAGAAGGAACGTCCCGAGGGTATCCTGCTGGCCTTTGGCGGTCAGACGGCGCTCAACTGTGGCGTGGCGCTCTACAAGAGCGGCGTGCTGGAGAAATATGGCGTCCAGGTGCTGGGTACTCCTGTACAGGCCATCATCGATACAGAGGACCGCGAGCTCTTCGTGGAGCGTCTGGACGAGATCAACGTGAAGACCATCAAGAGCCAGGCATGCGAGGACATCGAATCGGCACGCCGGGCGGCACGTGAACTGGGATATCCCGTCATCATCCGTGCGGCCTTCGCACTGGGCGGACTGGGCTCTGGCTTCTGCGACAACGAGGAGGAGCTGAACCGCCTGGCCGAGAAGTCGTTTGCCTTCTCGCCCCAGGTACTCGTGGAGAAGAGCCTCAAGGGTTGGAAGGAGATCGAGTATGAGGTGGTGCGCGACCGTTATGACAACTGTATCACCGTCTGCAGCATGGAGAACTTCGACCCCCTGGGTATCCACACGGGCGAGAGCATCGTGGTGGCTCCTTCGCAGACGCTCAACAACTCCGAGTATCAGAAGCTGCGTTCCCTGAGCATCGATATCATACGCCATATCGGCATCGTGGGCGAGTGTAATATCCAGTTTGCCTTCGACCCCGAGAGCGAGGACTATCGTGTCATCGAGGTGAATGCCCGCCTGTCCCGCTCGTCCGCCCTGGCCAGCAAGGCCACCGGTTATCCCCTGGCCTTCGTGGCTGCCAAGCTGGGTCTCGGCTACGGACTCTTCGAACTGAAGAACTCGGTGACGAAGACCACCACGGCCTTCTTCGAGCCTGCCATCGACTACGTCGTGTGCAAGATTCCGCGTTGGGACCTCGGCAAGTTCCGTGGCGTCGATCGTGAGCTGGGCAGCAGCATGAAGTCCGTGGGCGAGGTGATGGCCATCGGCCGCACCTTCGAGGAGTGTATCCAGAAGGGCCTGCGCATGATAGGCCAGGGCATGCATGGATTCGTGGAGAACAAGGAACTGGTCATCGACGATATCGACCGGGCACTGCGCGAACCTACGGACAAGCGTGTCTTCATCATTGCCAAGGCGCTGCGCCAGGGCTACACCGTGGACCAGATCCATGCACTGACGAAGATCGACCGCTGGTTCCTCTACAAACTGCAGCACATACGCTCCATCGACAACGACCTGCACGAGTGCCGGGGCATGGACGGCCTTACGCCCGAACTTCTCCGGCAGGCCAAGGTGTATGGCTTCACCGACTTCCAGATTGCACGTGCCATCGGACTCGAGGCACAGATGGACATCGAGGTGGGCATGATGCAGGTGCGCCGCCAGCGCAAGCAGTGGGGGATTGTGCCCTACGTGAAGCAGATCGACACACTGGCTGCCGAGTATCCTGCTCAGACCAACTACCTCTACCTCACCTACGCCGGTGTGGCTCATGACATCGAGTTCCAGAAGGACAAGCGCAGCATCGTCGTCCTGGGTAGCGGTGCCTACCGTATCGGCTCGTCGGTCGAATTCGACTGGTGCGGTGTGCAGGCGCTCCATACGATACGTCGCGAGGGCTACCGCTCGGTGATGATCAACTACAACCCCGAGACCGTCTCTACGGACTACGACATGTGCGACCGTCTCTATTTCGACGAGCTCACCTTCGAGCGTGTGATGGACGTACTCGACCTGGAAGAGCCGCGTGGCGTGGTGGTGAGCACCGGCGGACAGATTCCCAACAACCTGGCACTCAAGCTCGATGCACAGAACGTACCCATCCTGGGCACACAGGCTCGCTATATCGACAATGCCGAGGATCGTGACAAGTTCAGCGCCATGCTCGACCGTATCGGAGTGGACCAGCCCGAGTGGAGTGCCCTGACGTCGATGGAGGACGTGAAGGCGTTCATCCAGCGGGTGGGCTATCCCGTGCTGGTGCGTCCCTCCTATGTGCTCT
>Ga0310695_10013497_pt1 | contig 11215 bp, 19 predicted proteins | sample RumenRJG_04DNA_FD_203882 | JGI IMG/M metagenome (GOLD analysis project Ga0310695, IMG submission 203882) | Bovine rumen microbial communities from Lethbridge, Alberta, Canada - RJG_04 (v2) (version 2) | ecosystem: Host-associated > Mammals > Digestive system > Stomach > Rumen | place: Canada... | reverse complement strand
TTTTTTTTTAACTCAATGGATTTTGCATAATTTTCAAGTAAATCACAAATTTTGACCGCTTAATATATATACTATTGAAAAACATAAATAAACTTAATAGCAAATTAAATTTAATTAAATGAAGGTTTGATAATATGGTTAGGTTTTCACAAACTCTTGATGATGCACCATCAAGAAATCAAAAAAAATATTATGCTCGACAGGGGGAACGACAGTATTATGAAGAACGTGGTGCTGACTCCAGAACAATTGACGATATTGTCTACAGTCAGTTTCCTAGACCAAAACAGGTTAAAAGACCAGTTCGTAGGGATGAGGAATATGTTAAGCCTGAGGCCTATGAACCGATTAATGTAATTCATGAACAACCTCAAATTGAAAGAGAATCTATCAAACCAGATTATTCCAAACCAGAATTGATTTTCCCTGCTGACCAGAACATTCAATTTGGTGTTGAGTATTCCCCAAATTCAAAACCGCCTGTTATTGGTAATAACTATACAATCCGTTCAAATTCAATTATCTACAATGATGTGGTCATCGGTGATAATTTCAGAACAGGACACAATGTTGTCATTCGTGAAAATACCAATATCGGTGATGATGTGCTGATCGGAACAAATACTGTTATTGAAGGTGATGTTATCATTGGAAATGATGTCAGCATTCAGTCTAATGTCTACATTCCAACCAATTCTGTAATTGAAGACAATGTATTTATCGGACCTTGTGCTTGTTTTACTAATGATAAGTATCCTGTAAGAATCAATTATGAACTTCAGGGACCTAAAATCAGACGTGGAGCTTCAATTGGAGGTAACACAACATTCCTGTCCAATGTTGAAATTGGTGAAGGGTCTATTGTAGCTGCTGGAGCTATTGTAATACATTCTGTTCCGCCGTTCTATTTGGCTATTGGAACCCCTGCACGTATCAAACCGCTTCCAGACCATTTGAAAGTTCCTAACAGATTTTAATATTTATAATGGAGATTAATTATGGCTAAATATAAATGTAAGATTTGCGGATATGTTTTTGATGAAGATGACATTGAAGAAGGTTTAAATATTCCAGCAGGAACCAAATTTGACGATTTGCCAAGTTCATTTAAATGTCCTAAATGTAGAATGGCTAAAGCAATGTTTGAAAAAATAGATTAATTTTATATATTACAAAGATAAATAATAATAGTAATAACAAATTTAAGGAGATTGTTAATCATGGCAAAGTTTAAATGCAAATTATGTGGATTTGTCACTGACGAGTTTGATGAACTTCCAGAAGACTACAAATGTCCAATGTGCGGTGCAACTGCTGACATGTTTGAAAAAATCGAATAAGGTTGTTTAACATGGCTTATGTTTGTAAAGTTTGTGGTTTCGTTTTAGAAGAAGACGAATTACCAGAAGATTATGTATGCCCTGTTTGTGGCGTACCCGCAGCAAATTTTGAAGAACAATAAGTTCTTCATTTTTTAAATTTTTTCTAAAAACTGCTTATTTTTAAAATTGACTATTATTTTACCAGAGTATTTTCCAAATATCTTTTCTATATCTCTGTTGTCTTTTGACACGACATGATAATGCACTTTATCTGAATACTCCTTGTCGATCGCTTCAAGGGAATTGTTTCTGACTTCGGTGTCAGCTATTTTAATGTCTGAATATTCAAAAATAAGTTCATAAACATCATATTCCTCAATTTCAACAATGTTGGCTTGACCAACAGCTTCCATGACTGATTTGGAATATGCGCGAACAAGTCCTCCTGCACCAAGTTTGATTCCGCCAAAATATCTGGTGACGACTGCAGTTACATTATGGAGCTCATTTTTCCTTAAAACATTAATCATTGGTTTTCCTGCAGTTCCGCCGGGTTCTCCATCATCATCAAAGCCCTCTCCGTCGCCAACAATGTAGGCGGTGCAATTGTGAGTTGCGTCACTGTACTTCTGGTTTAGCCTTTGAATGATTTCCTTTGATTCCTTCTTGTTTTTGGTTGGGTAAAGCCCACATATGAACTGGGATTTTTTAATGTTAATTTCGCTTTGGACTGGTTCTTTAATAGTTTTCATAATATCAATATATTTATATATCTCGTCAAACATATTAAATTTAATTAATTTAATGAAAGGTGTTAATTGTGTCAAGTAGATCTGCTACAGTTTTAGTAATTTTTATAGTTGCTGTTCTTGCATTTTGTCTTGCAAGTGTCTTTGCAGCCATGACTGGTCCAATTTCAATTTTACCTAATCAAAGTCAATCCGGAGGAGTATTGGATAATCTTTCGGCAATCACTGATGATAATTCAAACAATAATAAGTATAATTATCAAGATTACAATGATTATTCCGATGATCATTCATCTAAGGATGATTCTAAAGTTGAAACAACTACGGATGATTCGTCAAGTAATTCGAATTCACATCAAAGTAGTTCGGATTCTAGTTCTACCCATAGTTCAACTTCATCTGATTCTTCTTCCAAAAATAGTGGAGGTAGTAGTTCCAGTGATGTTGAAACTACAACAGATGATTCTTCTTCCAAAAGTGGTGGTAGCTCAAGTGATGTTGAAACCACAACTGGATAATCATCTTTTCCTTTTTTTTTAAAAATCTAACAGTTTTTCGATATCAAATATTACGGAGTTAATTGCCAGATTGAATAGTCTGTGACCATATTCCTCATCGATGTAAACGCCGTTTTCTTCAACGTCTTTTGCACCTTCTTCAATGTTTGGGTCATCTCTGCGTGCCTGTTTAAATCCGTGCAGACCTACCTCTTCATACTCATTAACATTGGCCTGATTTTCAAGTTCTTCTTCATTGACAATGCCCAAAACTTTAGCCATTGATAGCTCTCCGCTGCCTCCGTGAGGGCCTTCTGAAGAGATTACCTTATTGTTGAATGTAATTGCTAAGTCTGTCTTGTCTTCGATGTCCCACAATTCTGCCATCAAGGGAATGTTTCCTCCATGTGCATTGACGATAACTGCCTTTTCGATATTGAGGAATTTTTTGGCTTGGTTTAATGTAGTGATGACATTTTCTTTTAGCTCATCAAGGGAAACGTGGACTCCATGGTCAATTGTGTCCAGTTCATATGCTGGAAATATTATTCCTAAAAATTTGGCTCCGGTTAAGAGGGATGACTGAAAGGCGATGTGCGCTCCAATTTTGGCGTCAGTGTCGATTGGCAATGCAGGACCGTGATTTTCCAGATGTGATCCTAGTGCAATTATTCCGATTTTGTGAACTCCAGGGTCTCTGATGTTTCCTGCTCTGTATCTTAGCTCTGCCATCTCATCACCTTATATTTCAAAGTTCCAGATGTCGTCGCCCACGTAATGTTTGGTTTCAACGGCTTTTCCGGAATCATTTGCAACCATTTCTTCCCCGCTGATTAGGCTCACTCCCATGGCCAATGGTTTTCCATGGGTTTCATCAATTATTAGAACAATGTCTCCAGGTTCAACGCCTTCGGAAGCATCAACAATTCCTGGGCTCATGATATCGGCACCATTGCTTACAAATCTGATGGCTCCCATGTCCACAGTAACGGTTTTTGCATCAATCTGATTGGCAAGTGCTGCCTTAAGTGTTGGGAATGGTTTATCATCAATAATTATAATGTAAGGTTCTCCATCTACCAAAATAAATGAATTAGGTTCCGCTTCAAGTATTTCAACATTCTTTTTTCCTTGAAGTAAATCTCCATATTCTCCCAATTCGGCTTTTATCTCTTTAATTTTCTTTTTTTTCAAGAAATTTCTTTTTTTGACTTTAATTACCATGATATCCCAATATTATTTTATTGAATAATATTTTGTATTTAAAATAAATAAACTTATTTGTTAATTAAGGAATATTCCTCATCTCTTGAAAAAACATATCTGAAATCTATAGGCTCACCAAACTCCGCAACGCTTATTGGAGAATCTCTTTTTGCATATTTTGTTATTGTGGTTGCATTCTCATTGCTTAGCTTGCTGATTGCATTGTTGATTATCTCAAGTTCCCTCTGGCTGAATTTGAGATCTGGTATTATGATTAGATAATATCTGTAGATTGTTCTGTTATAATAGGGTTCTTTTCTAAAAAATAGATAGTTTTTTGATATCAGCTCCTCGCTGATTTCCCTGAAATGCGTTGGCCTTATTCCTCTTTTTGATTTTATATAGGTCTCATTTGTCAGAAGTTCTCCATAAAGCTCATAATAATTGAAATCAATGAAATAGAGTATGCTGCAAAGAACAGTCTTTCCAAAATTTGGTTTTTGATGGCATTGGGATAATATGTACATTATCAGGTCGATATACTTTTCACGGTTGAATCTCATGGGTATCACGATGATGGTTGGATGGAAATATTTTTGTATGAGATTCAATTTAAGTAAAGTGTGAGAGCATTTGAAAAGTAATCGTTGTTAATTATTACTGTCAAGGATAGTTTTTTCTTATATTTTGCCTAAATTAAGGTAACCTTTATATAGTAGGTTATCTATAATTAATAGTATTAGTTTTAATTAGGTTTTGTCTTATCTTAACTTGATTATATTATGTCTAATAAAGAGTAGTATTTACTCTATTCATATTAAAAAACTAAAATTTGTAATAATATAAGGTGATATAATGAGCGGACAAAATGTTCAAAGACCACTTGACGCATTAGGAAAATCTGTGGATGCTCCTGTTTTATTAAAACTCAAAGGAGATCGTGAATTTAGAGGTATACTTAAGAGCTTTGATTTACACATGAACTTAGTTCTTAATGATGCAGAAGAGTTACAAGACGGAGAAGTAACAAGAAAACTCGGTGTTGTGCTCATTAGAGGAGACAATATTGTTTATATTTCACCATAAGTATTATTCAATACTTTTCTAGATTATATTTTTACGATAGCTTAAGGAGGTGTATCAATGTCAAAGGGAACTCCATCAATGGGTAAAAAGAATAAAAAGACCCATATCAGATGTAGAAGATGTGGTAAAAACACTTACCATGTACGTAAAAAAGTCTGTGCTTCTTGTGGATTCGGTAGATCCAGCAAATTAAGGAGATACAGCTGGCAAAATAAAAAATCAACTACTAGACAAAGATTAGTATAAGTTGGTTGAAATTTTGAAGATTATTTTAATAATCTTCTTCAAAATACTTTTTTTTAATTAATGCTTAATTTCATAGAACTTTTTTTAGATAACTTTATTAACTATTTTTGATTAATTTAGTTCTAAGCATGATGAAATGATTTTCAGGAGGTCATAATATGACTGATTTAAATGAAATTGCTCGTGAACATGATGTAGATTTAGAAAACTGTGTTGTTTTTGTAAGAGGTAATGATGATATTTTAGCTGTGGATATTTCCAATGCCGGAATTAGACAAAGAAGTGATGATACCATGGGTTTTACTTTTTCAATTGCTCCAAAACAGGCATTGGCACTTGAAGAATACTTCAATAAATTCACTACCGGTGAAAAATTCTATTTTGATATTTCACAAACAGGATATAGGCCGGTTTATTATAGGGGATTATCTCCAATGACCAAAGAAGTCAGTCAGGAATATGAACCAAAATTCAATATTACATTATTTGCTCAAAAGGCAATTGTCGAACCGGAAGATTCATATTTCGCACCGACCTGTGCCTGCTGCGAGTTTTGCCATATTGATTAGGCTTTGAAATTTAAAAAAAGGGAGAACTTCTACAGTTCTCCGTCCAGGGCATCCCATAGGTCTACTGCCCATCCTTGCTTGCCGTCGATTACCATGTCAAGCAATCTTACTTTTCCTTCTTTAAAGCGGAACAGCCTGTAGTCCAGTTGTGGCTTTTTAGCGCTGCCTTCTTTGTTGCAGTCAAGATAGATTCCTTCGCTGTATTCTTCTTCGAAATTTCCTGCTTGCACAAACTCTCCAACTAAGGAATATCCGTTTTTAACACTTTTATCTAACTGATCTACTGTTTTTAACCATCCGCCTTGTGCTCTGAATTTTATGTCTGGATCGATTCTTGTTATCTCTTCTTGCCAATTAAGTATCATTATACCAAATCCTTTTTTAATTCTAATATGGCATTTCATATATAAATGAAAAGTGCGAGAGCATTTGAAAAGTAATATTTATAACTATTGTTATATATACTTATATATAAGTTCAGTTATATAATAAATAATATTATTAAATATCAAGTCTGGGCTTTAAATGAATTTATTTGAAAAATTTAATATTGAAACTGATGATGAACATTTATATGAGGTTGCATTTACACATGCTTCATATGCGACCATTCATGAATTGGATTATAATTATGAAAGACTGGAGTTTCTAGGAGATTCAGTTTTGAGTTTGATTGTATCCGAATATTTATTTAAAAAATATCCCCATTATGAGGAAGGAGAATTAACTAAAAAAAGGTCCAACTATGTTTGTCAAAATGCATTGATTTATTACTCTCAAAAGTTAAAGTTAAAGGATTACCTTCATGTTGCGGCTGAAGAGTCCAATTTGACAAAAAATGAGGTAATATCCATAACTGCGGATATTTTCGAATCATTTTTGGGAGCAATATTTATAGATCAGGGCATAGAATTTGCAAAGGAATTCATTTCCAAATGGATTTTTAAATATATTGATCAGGAAAGAGTGTTCTTTGAAGATTACAAATCAGCAATGAAGGAATACGGTGATGCTGAAGAGGTTTCTATTGAATATCAAATATTGAAGGAATATGGTGTTCCTCATGATAAGACATTCATTATGGCCTGTCTGATTGACGGTCAGGAAATGGGTGTTGGAAGAGGTAAAAATAAAAAAGAAGCTGAACAAGCAGCTGCAAAAGGCGCAATGCGTAAATTAAGGCTAGGGAGAAATTAGATGAACAAAGAATCTGTAGGGGTTGTTGAAACAAAATATTTCCACATTGAAGAACCGATTGATTTGGACAGTGGAGAGGTTATAGACGAAGTTACTGTAGCCTATGAAACATATGGTGAACTCAACAAGGAAAAATCCAATGCTATCTTAATTTGCCATGCATTGACTGGTGATGCGCATGCCGCAGGATGGCATGAAGGAGACAAGAAACCCGGTTGGTGGGAAATTGTAATAGGTCCCGGAAAAGCTTTGAATACTGAAAAATATTTCATAATATGTTCCAATGTTTTAGGAGGATGTAAAGGAACAACAGGTCCAAGTTCAATAAATCCGAAGACCGGCAAGGAATACGGTTTGGATTTTCCTGTCATTACCATTGGTGATATGGTTAAGGTTCAAAAGAAGCTTATTGATTCATTCAATATCACTCAGTTGGCTGCCATTATTGGTGGCTCAATGGGCGGAATGCAGGTTCTTGAATGGATGGTTTCATATCCCACAATGATGAAAAAGGCAATTCCGATTGCAACAGCCGCTATGTCCTCTCCACAGCAAATTGCATTTAATGCTGTAGGGCGCCAATCAATATTTTCCGATCCACATTGGAAAGGTGGAAATTACTATGAATCAGGTGTGATTCCACGAAATGGATTGTCCTTGGCTCGTATGATTGCTCACATTACCTATTTAAGCGATGAATCCATGGACATCAAATTCGGACGAGGCCTTCAGGATAAGGATGAAATCAGTTATGACTTTTCACTCGATTTCCAGGTTGAAAGCTACTTGAAGCATCAGGGAGAAACCTTTGTAAAACGTTTTGATGCAAACAGTTACCTATACATTACAAAAGCCGTTGACCTGTTTGATTTGTCAATAAACGATTCATTGATTGACGGGTTTAAGAATGTTGAAGCGAAAGTCCAAGTGCTTTCTGTCGATTCAGATTGGCTTTATCCGACTGAACAAAGTACTGACATTGTGACTGCCCTGAATGCAAACAACGTTGATGTATCATTCTCTGAAATCAAATCCAACTATGGGCATGATGCTTTTCTGCTTGAAAAGGGACAGCTCAATTATCTATTTGCAAATTTCCTATCAGAAAGTGTCGTCGAAGACCTGATGATGGAAAACATTGCCACAATCAAGGCAGATGCAGATGTTGTTGAAGCGGCTAAATTGATGTTGGATAGGCATGTTACTCACATTCCAGTTGTCACTGATGAAAACAAATTGATAGGAATTGTAACAAGTTGGGATTTATCCAAATCCATCGCTACCGATTCAAATCATCTGACTGACATCATGACAACAACAGTCAAGTACTGTAACGCCGGAGATACAATAGAGGAGATTGCTCGGCATATGCGCAAATTCGACATATCATGTCTTCCTGTCGTTGATGAGGACATGGTCGTTTTAGGATTGATTACAACAGATCAAATCAGTAATTTACTTAGCTAAATTACACTTTTTTTTTAATTTTTTGGAGAGATATTATTTCAAGGACTGCTAAATTCATTGATGGTGCCAAAAAGGGTATTCCAATCACTTTCGGTTATGTTCCGATGGGTATTGGATATGCGGCAATTGCCATAAAAGCGGGAATGACTCCTCTTGAGACCATTTCAATGTCTTTTCTGGTATATGCCGGAGCGGGACAGATTATTGCGGCATCCATGGTTTTGAGCGGTGCTACTGCAATGGCAATCATACTGACCAATTTTGTAGTTAACTTGAGATATTTTGTGATGTCCACATGCGTATTGAACAAGATTGAAGATTCCAACACTCCTTTAAACATATTGGCGGCCCATGTGACTGTCGACGAGTCCTTTGCAATGTTTTCATTAAGTGAGGATTCAAGCATCTGGACATATCTTGGAATTGCAATAACAGCATGGCTGAGCTGGTGTCTGGGAGCGGGAATAGGCGTTGTCCTTTTGGATTTGCTTCCGGTAATTGTCACAAACAGTTTCAACATTTCATTATATGCATTGTTTGTAGCCATATTGACACCTGCAGTAAAGGAATCCAAACAGATTGCCCTGTTGGTATTGGTAACTGCAGTTTTAAACATTGTCCTAAGTCAGTTTTTGGGCAACTGGTCCCTCATCGTTTCCACTTTGGTTGGAGCGGCGATTGGAATGTATATAGTTGATGATGAATACTTGCTTTCGGGTGATGCATAATGGATTATATGGCTTTGGTTATTTTGGGCTGTGCGGTCGTGACCTTCATTCCAAGACTGATTCCTGCATTGTTCATCGATAAGTTGGATTTTCCTCCAAAAGTCGAGAAATTCCTGAATCTGATTCCTTACACTGCCCTTGCGGCACTGATATGTCCGGGGGTTTTGACTGTTGACAATCAGCTGTGGTATATAGGATTGATAGGAGCCATTGTGGCAGCAGCACTTGCATGGAAGAAGGTTCCCCTTGGAGCCATTGTAATATTGACTGTGGTAATTCTAATTGCAGTCTATTCGATCGTACCCTTCTTTTAGGGAATTATAGGATAAAAAAGGAGATTTATAATGTTCGGTAATGTTAATGTAGATTTATTTTATTTTTTCAATCACAATTTTCAAAATCCGATTTTTGATTCTGTAATGCCGATAGTGACCCACTTTGGAGGATTTAAGGTATTGATAGTTGTGCTGATTGCTATTATAGCATATGCACATTTAAAAAATAAGAAAACTCTTAAAAGAATCACTATGTTTGCATTGTTTGCATTTTTATGCTCTGATGTTGTTACCGCTATCTTAAAGCATCTGATTATGGAACCGAGACCTTTTGTAACTTTGGATAATGTGCGTTTGCTGATTGTGGAAACAGATCCCCTTTCATTTCCATCTGGCCATACCACTTCAACGGTATCATTCGTAACATTTTTTGTATTGAACATGAAGGAATTGGCCAAAAAGCATTATAAGATAATTGATGCCGTATTAATATTATTTGCAGTCACAATCCCATTTTCAAGAATGTATGTCGGTGTGCACTATCCTGGCGATGTTCTGGCAGGTGCTGTTATCGGTATTTTAGGTGCATGGCTTGTCAACAGGTATAGAACACGAGTGAGAGCTTAATTCAAGCATCATTTTTTTTGGAAAATGCTTTGGTAATTGTATAAGTTTTTTCTGCTTGGAACTATTTTTTCTAACAAAATATGTTATACAAATGTTACATATGTTAAAGATACATTACCTCATATATAAACTTTTCTTTTTTAATTTTTTTAAAAAAATTAATTTATTTTTTGTTAAATATTAATTTTATATAAATATTTATTTTATTTATTATAATAAGTATTAAAAATTGTTTTTTATAAGATTTAATAAGTATTTGATATGTATTCTATTTTTTAATGGATTATATTAATTTTTATATAAACCATAAAGTTTATATACCATGTAATATAACATTAACATATGTAATTAGTTTTTAACATAATTACTGAAGTACTTAAATACTTTTTTGCAAAAAATTAATTTGTGGATTACTATGAGAACCATGATTAAATATTTAAGACAGGAGCTCAAGATGAGCCAAAAAGAATTGGGTGATAAAGTTGGAGTTACCCGGCAAACAATTAACGCGCTTGAAAATGGCCGGTACAATCCTTCTTTATTTTTAGCTTATGAAATAACCCAAGTTTTTAATAAAATGATGTTTAAGGGAGATCGAGAAAAGTATTTTGTTATGGAAGAAATATTTATTTTCGATGATGATTACTATTAGGTGATAAAAAATGATTTTAGATATATACAAAGATTCACTGGAATATTCAGCCAAGGACTGGAAAACTTTAGTGATATTGGGGGTAATCTGTTTTTTTAGCTTCTTATTGCTTCCGGCATTTCTGATTACTGGTTATAATTATAGAGTTATCAACACTGCGGTACATGGAGTTATCAACGGTAGGGATCCGCTGCCGGACTTTGAAGATTTGATAAGCATGTTTGTTGATGGAGTAAAGTTTGTAATAGTTCAGATTTTGTATCTGCTCGTGCCGGCAATTATCTTTTTGATATTCGCCCTTGTTGCAGGACAGACAAATGGCGTTGCGGCATCAGCAATAATGATTATCGGATGCATAATAACATTTGTCGCTTTTGTTGTTTCAGAGATGATGGCTCAAATGGGAATATGTCACATGGCATACAATGACGGTGCTTTCTCAAAGGCATTTGCTATAAGTGAAATAAAAGAGGTCATAGATGAAATCGGATGGTTTGAATGCATTGCAACCTTCTTGGGATTGATAATCATAACTTTTGTTATTTTATTTGTTGTTTCAGCAATTATTGGAATAATATTTACAGCATTCGGCGT
>Ga0310695_10013489_pt1 | contig 11219 bp, 13 predicted proteins | sample RumenRJG_04DNA_FD_203882 | JGI IMG/M metagenome (GOLD analysis project Ga0310695, IMG submission 203882) | Bovine rumen microbial communities from Lethbridge, Alberta, Canada - RJG_04 (v2) (version 2) | ecosystem: Host-associated > Mammals > Digestive system > Stomach > Rumen | place: Canada... | reverse complement strand
TATTGTTGTTACCAACTCTGGGTTATAGTTCTCCATCATTTTGTTCACAATCTCCTCTTCCCTAGTACCTTTATAGTAAGGGATGATGATAACAGGGTCAGGATGCCTCAGCAATCTTCCTAACTTCTGTGTAATCATCCTGTCAGAGCTATTGAGAACAGCATAGATGCCTACTCTGCAATTTACAAGGTTCATGCCCTCATCCAGCATATTGCAGGCTGTGATATGGTCTATGAACCCATCATTGAACTGCTCCAGATTCTCTTTGGACTGCTTGGTATTCTTACTATTCACACAGCAAGTTCCAAGTTCCTCAGTCTGAGCTATTCCATTACAGAATGTGAGCGTCCTCTGTTTCCCTAGGAGGTCTAGAAGAGTTTTAACATAGGCTGATTTCTGCTCAGACAACCATTTCAACCTCTCTCCTGATTTCCTCAGGAACAGATTCTTGAATGTCTCATTGAACATCTTCTTCCTATACCACTCTATGATTGAAGACAAGTCATCATAGTACTGCCCTTGTGTGCAGGTGATGACTATTCTTCGGTTCTTGATTCCCTTATACTTCCACCTATCTACATAGGGGATAGTGATTTCTATCTTCTGGGAGGGGTTCTTGACTATCCTGTGGGTCACATAGGTTCTATCAAGAGAGAGGGGAATGAGATACACACGGGGGTCAGGTAAAACCTCATCCTCAATGGCCTTTCTTGCTGATACCTTATATGTATATAGGTCAGGGAAGAGAGCCTTGAGTTCTCTTTTGAGGTCTCTGCCTACAGTTGCCGACAACAATATTACATTCTTGGCTATCTGGCTGCTTGCATCACTCCAAGCATCCCTACACCTCTCAGACAGGTGATGACACTCATCAAATATGATGGCATCCCACCAAGCTGTGTACAGCTTCTTAGGGAATGAGACATAGGTCACAAACTCTACACCCTTGAACCTTTCAGTATATCCCCATTGCTCTATCTCTTTCTTCCAGTTGTTTATAAGAACCAGCCTGGGAATTACAATGAGGACTCTGGGGTTCTCAGGCACTCGCTTGTTCAATAAGTCAAGTGCAATCTTGGACTTGCCAAATGATGTGGGCAACTCACACAATATGTTGGAATTTGATACCTCCAGTATCTCCTCCCTTACTTCTTCTCTTGTCATTTCTTTTGGTTTACTATTTGTTTCACTTTTGCTACATAGGAACTATCCTCTGCGTAGCCTAGCCTATTGAGATAATCATAGTAGTCACTCGGAGGATGTTTCCATTTCTGAATGAACTTCTTATAGGCAGCTACTGCATCAGTCCAGTGCTCAAAAGACATATAGGTGCTATCCTTCTTCCTGAGTCCAAAGAGGTTATTCCTCTTCAAACAGGCATAGGATTTGAAATTTCCTGTCTCTAGTATAGCCTGAGCCATAACTATTTCAGGGAACTCTATACCTTGGGCTACAAGCTCATCCATGAGATTACTCTCATTGAGCTTGAAATGGTTGTGTCTCCATTGTACACTAGCCACTTCACCCTGTTTCTCTTCTGCACTTTTCTGAATGGCTTGCCACCATAATGTGAAGCCCACTCCTAAAATCGCTCCTACAATAAGTAGGGCTGCTATTGTTTTAACCTTCATAGGCTTTTTTTTTTGTGATTAAACCTCTCTTGTTAAGAATCCTGTAAAGGATTTCCACCACCTTGATTCACAATGGAACAGTATTCCATCCCACTCATCGTATTGCAGACCATATACTACTGCTCCAACAATAAATGCAAGTATGTTTACTACTGGTACAGCAGCAAGCACTGCAAAAGAGAGCATCATCCACATTGGGAACGGCAACTTATCACCTAGTTCGCCTCCACACCCTCTTTCATAAGTGTGCTTGTGAACAAAGATGGTGATGGTGAGCAATATGATACCCACCATCAACCAAATCAACGTACACATGGCTACTTGCTGAATTTGCTGATGTCCATGAATGTGGACTGATTACCTCCAGTGACAACAGAAGGTACTGAACCATCCCATTTGTCAATCCATGCTTTCTGCAATACAGCAGGTGTCAGTGCCTGAGTCCTCAGCCTATTGGCCTCAGCTTCAGCTTCAGCAGCAACTACCAGTTTCCTAGCCTGTGCTTCTGCTACCTTGACCTCATTCTCAGCCTTCTGAGCATCCTGTACTGCCTTGTTCTTAGCATTGACTGCCTCTACAATAGTGGAAGGATATTTCAAGCCTGATGTCAGCTGCTCCAACTGGAAGCCTTCTCTGTTAAGTGTGGCTACCAACTGTCTTTCTACAGCTTTCTCCAGACTGTCCCTCATAGACACAATCTCATCAGTGGTGAATTTATTGAGCTGAATCCTAAAGGCATCCCTTACATGGTTGAACAGCGGGCCACCTATAATATCGGGCACATCTTTCCTGTACTTTCTAAAGATAGGAGCAGCCTGTCCATCAATAATCTTGAGGGAGATAGTAGGGTCAACTGTAAACTCAGAACCATCCTTTGCATTGATGGTAAAGGCAGGGTAGTCAACTGTCTGCACAAAGGTAGGGTACTCATACACATTCTGAGTGAATGGGTTGTACCACACCATACCTGTGACCAGACTCACATCATTGACTCCCTTGTCTGAGCCATACAGATTCACTAAGATGCCTTCATGTCCAGCATCAACTCTTTCACATGAGCTAAAGCTCAACAATGCCATCAGTGCGATGGCCATTGTGCAAATAAATTTCTTCATTGCTTTTTTTTTTGTTAATTACTTATGCCTCCATGTGAGCTTTGGTAAGTCAGTCAGGCACTTTGTCTTGTAAGTTAGGACGATGAACACAACCCAGATAATCATTCCCAGTGCTACTAGGATGTCATTGGGGGCTGATACCATTTGTCCTGCGAAGGTCCACACCAGCATAAGCAGGATGAACCAGAGAAAAATACTTAACGCCTTTTTCATATTATTGTAAGTCAGAGAGTTTTGCTATAAACTTATATGCCATACCTGTGAGGTAGTCAGGGCTATACATAGGCACCTTGGTCATCCATTCACAACCATACCCTTCTACAGATACAGGAGTGAATTGTTTCAGGTACTCCTTGGTGCTTGCAGATGTCTCTTTGTTCCTAAGTAGTCCTGTATATCCTTCCCACTTATCCCGTGAGATTATCCACACATTCACTATCTTAGTGACACCCTTGCCTTTTGCCCAGACTTTGCCCAAATACTTTGGACCATACTCAGTCATCCCCATCTTAATATCCTTCAAGACCTCCTTGTTAAAGTCTACATGGGCTTTCACTGGCTTGCGTCTTCTGTTGAAGGTAGTGTAAGGAAGCTTCTTGTCATTGTACTTGGAGTATCTGCAAAGGAAACCTGAGGAGGACACATAGAACTTGTTATGATGCCATGTAGTTGCATCCTTCTCCTTATCCACATGGTTGTAGAATAACTCATGCGGAGGCTGTTCTCCCTTATAGGTTTTCTTCACTTCCTTAACAAAGTCTGAGAACACCTTATCTATAGGTCTGTCCACCTGTGAATACAACCATCTTTCAATGGGTGCTCTCACATAATTGTACCAATCACCTATGTAGTGATTCCCCATCAGTTTCCTCACAGGAAGATGTCTGCCCTTATAGGCTTTGTATGCCTTATCATGTCTGGGCTGACTTTTCTTTCCATGACTTTTCTTTGACGTTTGTTTGAAATCTAAGGCCATATTACAATGTAGCTTCGTCTGCTGAAATCATACAACCTGTAGTCATTGTACCACATGATGAGGGTATGTTTACCATTCAACCATATTGTATCAAACCTTGGTTCCCATACTACATATATGAAACCATACAGGATTCCCAACAGAGCTAGTGTTGATAATATTAAAAGCATACTCATATCTCAGGGTTGCAAGCTATTACATAATCGAAGTTTGAGAGAACCTCCCTTATTTTCTTGGTCTCTATCTGCTCCATTTCTTCAACCTTGCCATAGAGGTTTGTAATACAAGCTGCATCAAAGTGTATGAGGTTAGGCTCTACTTCATGGTGTACATCATCTATGATAGCTTCCATAGTGAAACCTTCACAGACAAAATCATCCACTATGATGAGGGCATCACCATTCAATAGGAACCTTGATATTCCTGACAGTGAATGAGAATGACTATTCTCACCCTCTTTTCTTGACATACAGATATGTACCTCTACCCCTTCTGCTATCAGTGTATGAGCTATAGCTCCTGCCATCATAGCACCTGATGTTCCTCTTCCTACCAAACATATACTCCTGTTAGGATATAGTTGCATCAGAGTTTCAGCTGCATTAGTGGCAAAAGTTATGAATCCCTTTACTGAACTTCCCATTGGGTACTCTACATAACTGTAGTCCACCCCTATAAACTTTGTTTGCTTCTCCATAAAAAAAAAAAAAAAGGAGGCAGAGCCTCCCATTCCCTACAGAGGGTTACTTGTTTATGCTGCCTGGCTTCTTGTGGAGGTGGCCTGACTCATTGTTCTTACCACCTCTAGCCTCCCAAGCCTTCTGGCGGGCAATCAGGTTCTGTAATTTCTTCTTGTACTTCATAGCGTGGATAATTAATCGTTGAACACTGTGTAATCAGCTAATCTGCCTCCCCTGCTTTCGCAAATACGGCGAAGATGCCACTCCAGCTTCTCCTTCTGACTCTGAGAGTTCCATGCCTGAGAAGATATGGATATTCCCTTCTTCAGGAGAGCCTTGTTGGGCTTGAACTCCTTAGGGAACCTGTAACCATCAGGCACTTCATTGCCAATGAAATAGTCATAGGCTTCCTCAGAAATGTTGAGGCTCTGCTTGGCAGTCTTGTAACCGCGAGTGTTGAAATGAAGGAACTCAGTGACCATCTTCTTGGTCTTGTCATCCCTGTAGGAGACCTTGATACTGTGATGGTTACACTTCTCAGGGTCAGGTACAAGGGCAGTCTCAAAGACTAACTCACCTTTCTTGTTCCTCTTCTGTTTGCCTGCATACTTGCCTTTCTTGTTAATGACAGGTCTTTTGACTTCTTTTGAGCAGTCACGCTCACTCATCATTGTACTACCTGGTAGTAGAATGGTGAGATTCACTTTTGTGTTACTCATCTTTTTTTTTTAGTCACTATGGCGAATTAGACAGGATTTGAACCTATTACACTTTGTATGACAAACAAATGCTCTATCCAAATGAGCTACAAATTCTTTACCATATTGTAAGTGACTCTATCTTTTGTTGTTAATAATCAATAAAAGCAGCTTCTTATTCTCGGCTAATGCTGCAAAGCCTCAACCCAACATAGGTATGTCAAGTGCTGGGATTTAGCTCTCTTGGTTCCTGAAAAGGACGGGTAAGCAGCCTTGATATGTAGCTGGCTGCTTGTACAGATTGCGTTGTGGAACTACTAGAGAGTGTAGGATAGTCACTAAGTTGTGTCAACATTAAAAGTGTTGTGCTCTAACCACTGAGCTAATCTGCCGATAATGGAGGCGGATATAGGAGTCGAACCTATGCTTGATGTGGTCTTGTAAGTGACTATGTAGTGGGGGAGCCTGGACTCGAACCAGGAATTTCAAAAACCTCAATTTTGCGTGTTTACCTGAATTTTAATGATAGTATTGTATGTGACTAATAGTCACACGAAAATTACTAATTTCACTACTCCCCCATAATGGGCGGGGAATGAGAGAATCGAACTCCCATTTCTGGATTGTGTCCCAGAAAAATTGTATAAGATGCTGTTGTATGTATCAAATAGGACACGGAGATACACAATACAATCGGCAACCATTGCCAAATTCCCCATTGAAAGACACTAATAAACTTACATATTGGAATCGAACCAATTATACTCTGATTACCAATCGGATGCTCTACCTAATGAGCTAATGTTAATTTTTACTATAGTATTGTAAGTGTCTTAATTGTGGATGAGTGAGGTATCACCCTCACCCACCCTAGAATCTGTAAAAAAGGTCTTACAGAGTATTTGCTCTCACAAGCTCATACCTGTTTGACCTGTGGATTGACTGCAAGGGAGTATAGACATCGAAGACATCCATATCCTTGAAGTTAGTCAGGAACTGCTCAATTTGTGCAGGATTTGAAGGAATGTACATCAGGTTGTCTATACCTGAGAACTTCTCTACAGCCCTCTCCATATACCTGTCATCATAGCCATTGGTTACATCCATAGCCACAATGAAAGGCTTGAAGCCTAGGTGTATCTCGCACTGTCTGAGTAAATCAGCCACTGAGGACTCAGGGCTGGGCAGATTGTTCCACTCTCCATCTGAAATGATAGTCCATACAGGGAAATCCTTGAGGGCATCCTTCAGCTGAGGGAAGTCAGTCATAATGACTTTGAGGCTCTTAATGAGAGTAGAAATGTCAGTCCAACCACCACCAAACATACCTCTAAGATAAGAACTGATGTTCTTGTAGTTATCCATAAAGGATTTGGTGGGGTCAACAAAGGGTTTGTTCACAGACTTTACACCTGAGTTCCTTCTCATAATAGAGTTAGGAGTCTCTGCTGCTTCCCTATCAATGTGGCTGAACCATCTACAGCTTCTTCCAAAGAGGCCAACTAGGTTCCTACCATCATCATCGGGGTTCTTGCACAGACATACAGATGCAATGAAGGATGCAAAGGAGAAGGGCATACCACTCATAGACCCTGAGTCATCAATAATGACGAGGGTATTGTAAGGCAGGTTTACCTTATTCTGAATGAAAGCTTCAAGTTTGGCACCATCCACTCTACCAGAGATAATCTGCTGATACAACTCCTTGAAGTTTGTTGCACCAACATTAACCTTAGCCTCCTTCTTGACCTTCTGCAACTTCACCTTATCCTCCTCTGAAGCCTGACCTTGTCTGACTTTCTCCTCAAGCACTCTCTGCTCTGTCTGCTTCTGCTCTTTGTATGCCTCCCACTTGGCTACCCAAGGCTGGAACTTGGCCCACTTAGCTACCTCCTGTGTAGCAGTTACAGACTTTCCATCCATACCTGCTGTCTCACAGTCAGTGTCTATGACCTTAGAATAAAGAATCCTGTTCTTTACCCTGAACCTAGCCTGAGAAGGCAGCTTGTCAAACCAATCCAAGAACTGACTCTCGTCAAATTCATTGATTTTGCCTGTGGAGAAGAGTACACTTTCAAGTGAGCCATTGAACTCCTTGCGCCACTCTCTGTAGCCCTTGAAATTCACATAGGTTCCCTTGACCTCATACTCCCAACCCATAAGCTTAGATAGTTCAACAAGGAACTTAGCCTTATTCTCCATTACCTGTTTGGTCTGAGGGAGCATCTTCTTGTGGCCTGCTCTCTTGGAGAATCTGGGTATAGTGAGGAATTTAGCAATCAGCAGCTTGTTGAAGGGGTTCTTACCATTGATGACTGCATATACATACTTTAAGAGTTCCTCTCTGTACCAATCATCAGCAAAGATGTCATAGACCTTGAGAACCTTAGAACCCTTGGTCTGTACTCTGCTTCTGAATAAGGTATCAAAGCACTGATACTCATTGAACAAACCAGCATTGAGGAACTTCACAAACTGTTGCTTGTGATTGGTTCTCAGCCAGTTAAATATGGTATAGAAGCCTTCACGGTTGGCATTACCACCACTGTCCTTCTTAACACCACCAAAGATGTTGTGCTGCCTAGCTGTGATGTCACCTACTGAGAACAGAATGGAGAAGAACAGCTCACGATGTTCCTTATTCTCCTTGACCTCATTCCAGCAGGTATTGAGCATGGACTCAGAGATAGTGCTGCCTACAGCCTGTGTGAGGTTGAGGCAGTTCCTTAATCCGTAAAAGGGATTGTTACTAGTTTGGTTTAACTTCACTTCCATAATGATGCAACGTTAGATAAGTAAAAACTTGTAAGTAACACTAAATGTTCTAGAAATCTTCCTCAGCATCCAAGCCAGCAAGCTGTGCCTCCAGTTCCTTGATTCTGTCCTCAGGAGTCTTGGTAGATTCCTTCAGATTCTTCAACTGTTCTGTGAGTTCAGCCTTCTTTCTCTTGGTCTCCTCAGCTTCCAGCTTATATCTCTTCCAACCTATGATGAGGTTGACAAGCTCTTTCTGCTTCTTGAGAGACTCCAGCTTTTCCTGAGTGTAGTCTGAAGCTACCCACTCATCCTGAGACTCCAGCTTCTCAATCTGCTTTGCAAGACCAAGACGGATGTCATTCAGAGTACCAATGGTGGTAGTGTGCAACAGGTCAACAATATTCAAGGGCTGACCCATCTTAGTGGAGATAGTCTCATTTGCAATGAGCATGGCAAATGCCAAAGAGGACATCTTCACATAATGTTCTTTAGTAAAACGTACTTTAGCCATAATGTATTAATGAATTAAAAGTGAATAATCAAGCGAGGTCAATGTTAATGTATCAGCATACACATTAGGATATATGCCTTTCCCCCATTCAGGTTATCTGACACACACCCAGTTGTCCATTAGAGCATTGACCATTTTGTGATACTATGAGTACCAAATTTCGGGGATTTCAACATAGTCCATCATTGTCTCTTATTAGCTTTTTTTTTTTGCAGTTCGTGATAATCTAAGTCTGGATGACCTGTAATCAGCCATCTGCAAGCTGATGCTACGATGAGGTGTTGAACACCTGAAGCAAAGACCACACCCAACACTATATCCTGCCATTGTGGGAGACATTCCCAAGCACTGAGATACAGGAAACAAAGTATGAATGTAATCCATGTAGTACTGCAATAGATACAGTAACCGAGAGGATAAGTAATAAACCTAAGAATAGGATTATTACCTTTAGCCCAAGGTCTGAAGACCTTCATATACAAAGGGAAGAATATCATATCTTCCACTTTGAGGCAGTTCCTGTAGAATATACCTAACAGACCACCAATTAGTCCTACAATGCCGAACTCAAGCATCAGCTGTGTAAACATAGAATATTGTATTAAAAGTGAATAGTCATAGATATGATGTCTTTCCATCAGCCAGCCTCCTTGTGTTCTCTCGGTACTGAGACATACCAAATTACACCTGTACACTCGGTGGTTGCAGTTTCTCAGACAGAATCCTGCAACGTCCCTATACCCAGCCAATCAGTTGTAACATAAATTTTCTGCAATGAGGTGCATCCCATGTCACCTGAGAAAAGGATGCCAACCTTACTTGACTTTGTTTGGCAGTCTTTCTGGGATAAAGGATTGAGGTATTCTACTGTAGTCCTCACACACTTTCATGCTGAACAGATACCCAGTTACTTCTACCTCATAGTGGAGCTAGAGGGAGTCGAACCCTCGTCCAAACAGTTCAGCCATAGGAAACTAAATACACGCTTTTGCCATTACTGGCACTTGGGGCTGACTGGAAGTCAACCAATCCACCACTCCATTTTGAGAAAACGGAGAAAACACTCTCTCACATATTGCATCTGATGTTATCTCTGCCCCAGTTATTGAGAGTTGTGACAGTCTATCTTCAGGTATAATAGTGGCTTACCTCCTCCGTGCATCAGAGCAAATTAAGCACTGGGACTTCGGACTACCAATCTTAGTTTCCCCTCAGATTTAGCTACACACCCTTTCAGATTATCTGTCTCTTGGTGAGTTTCTGTTTCAGGCACTCACCTTGCCTAGCACTTACGCAGCAATCCTGAGGACTGTTTTGCTGGCAGGAGTCATTACAACTACCTTAGCATTTATTGGTTTACCATTTCAAGGCATGGATGCCTGCGTGATTTCCTACCACATTCCTGCTGTCAAAACCGTGATAACCCCATTGAGTGACCCTTAGCCACTCATATGCTGACAGGTCTAGAAGATGTAAATGATGGGCCTTGGTAGGCAGGGAAAGTCCAATCATAAACTCTTCTTGACCCGCTAGTTTTCAAAAAACCCTACTCTGTTTCACAACAGTGTAGGGCCAAACAATAACTAAAAACCTAAAACTATAAATATTACTACTAACCTAAAACAAATCGGAGTACTCCCTGTAGGACTCGAACCTACAACCCACAGATTAGAAATCTGTTGCTCTATCCATTGAGCTAAGGGAGCATATACCTCTATATTCACATACTGAGGTATTGTTCTGTTTACACATAAACAGCGTAAGTAGTACATTGTACTGCCTAGGAGACTCGAACTCCTAATAGCCACATCGAAAGTGTGGTGACTTAACCAATTTGTCCAAGGCAGCAAGTGAGTGTGTATAGTGTTTCACACATGGTAATTCATACCATTATTGTTCGTGGTACTAGCACGCTACATATTGTTTGCACAAACTCCCACACTCATCAATCACATGGTGATGTACCCCCAATAGGAATCGAACCTATATCTACGGTTTAGGAAACCGTTGCTCTGTCCGTTGAGCTATGGGGGCAGGAGTGGCATAAGCCACTCAGGTAGTATCAGAGGATGTCAGCCTGCTCATCTTCTAAGCCCATAGATTGCAGCATATCCTTTACTGCACTCTCTGCATCTACTCTTTCCTCAGGGTGGTCAAGCATATAGATGAGAACCTCTGAGTTCATGTCATTGAGACCATCCATAAGGTTGAGGATGTCTACCTGCTTCAAACTGCCAAATGCTACAGTCTTCAAGACGAGCATCTTCTGCTTGGTAGACAGTGGAGCAAGTGCATTGGCACAAGTAATGAGGGCATCTTGTGTTTCCTCTTCCCTGTTACACTCATCCACTAAGGGCTGTTGAATACTTGCAGGAGCTACGACGTTGCTACCTGTCATTGTTAGCATAAAATGAGCCATTCTTCTTTTTGGCTCACTTTCTTTCCTGCGCATTGCTAACTGGTTACGCAGTGCTTCACTGTTGTTCATCTTTTTTTTTTTAGGTGATACATATCATGTAAGCTCATGTGCCTCCATTGTTGCAAGGTAGGCATCAGCTTCCATTTCTTCTATAGTAGTTTCCATTTCCTTCTTATATAGGTTCATCACCTCATCAAAAGGCAAATGGCCGAGATTGTTCTGCTTTACAAAAGCTTCCAGGTCTTCAAGGGTAAACATAGTGAACTATTGATTTGTTTCACAAGTTGCCTTCAACTCACAAGGAATAAATGTGGACATGACAAGTATTACCTCATCATTCTTTACTCCACATTTCCTTGCTATATCAGGTATGCACCTTTGGATATATCCTTCAATGCACTCTTTCTGTTCCTTCGTCATAAATTCCTAGAG
>Ga0310695_10013488_pt1 | contig 11220 bp, 8 predicted proteins | sample RumenRJG_04DNA_FD_203882 | JGI IMG/M metagenome (GOLD analysis project Ga0310695, IMG submission 203882) | Bovine rumen microbial communities from Lethbridge, Alberta, Canada - RJG_04 (v2) (version 2) | ecosystem: Host-associated > Mammals > Digestive system > Stomach > Rumen | place: Canada... | reverse complement strand
GCGCCTACTGTGACGCCTTCCAGACCACTCCCGGCACGAACGGATGGGGTAACAAGAGTGTCAATGCGATGGTGAAGCACTGGTATGGCTATGGTGCCCAGGAGGCTGGACGCGACAGTCATTTCTCTCATGGTAAGTTTGCCGTCTATCCCGGCAACAATCTGGCCATGCACAAGCGACCGTTTGCCGACGGTGCCTTCAAACTGACAGGCGGCACGAAGATGGCATCAGCCGTGATGCCCATCTATAGCATCGTACTCGATCAGGATCCCTCTGGCGAGAACGTAGGCGGCAGTTATAGCAAATGGCTCATCCAGCAGCAACTGCGCGAGGGTGAGCATTTCGAGGGTGTCGTCTGCACCGACTGGGGCATCACCGGCGACTGTAACTCGGTCTATGACCCGGGCTGCGGCAAACCCTGGGGGGTGGAAGACCTCACGGTGGCAGAGCGTCACTACCGCGTGCTGCAGGCTGGTGTCGATCAGTTTGGCGGCAACAATGAGATCGGTCCGATCCTCGAAGCCTACAAGATGTGGGAGAAGGATTTCGGCAAGGAGAGTGCCCGCAAGCGTTTCGAGCAGTCAGCCCAGCGACTGGTGATGAACATCTTCCGCGTAGGTCTGTTTGAGAACCCCTATCTCGATTCCAAGGAGACGAATGAGATCGTCGGCAAACCGGCGTTCATGGTGGCAGGCTATGCCGCACAGGTTCGTTCCATCGTCATGCTGAAGAACCACATGAAGGCCCTGCCTAAACTGGAACATAACAGGGTGTATATCCCCAAGCGCCATTACCCGTCGATACCGAGGATCTGGGGACCGCCCACCGAAGACAAGACCGAGGATCCCATCAATCCCGACCTGGTGAAGAAATATTTCGAGATGACCGACAATCCTGAGGATGCCGACTTCGCCATCTGCGTGATCGGCGAACCGAGTTTCAGTCTGGGCTACTCGTTAGACGAAGCCAAACGGGGCGGCAACGGCTACCTGCCCGTCAGTCTGCAGTATGAGGACTATAAGGCTACCGATGCCCGCGACGAGAGCATCGGCGGCGGCGACCCGTTGGAGTCGTTCACCAACCGCACCTATAAGGGTAAGACCGTCAAGACCCTGAACCGCGATGACATGGTGACGGTACAGAAGACCAAACAGGCGATGGGCGAGAAGAATGTCATCGTCATCATCGAGGTCAGCAAGCCGTTGGTACTCTCAGAGATCGAGCCCTCGGCAGATGCCATCCTGCTCTCCTTCGGTGTCCAGTATCAGGCCCTGCTCGACATCATCAGCGGCAAGTCAGAACCCTCTGCCCTCCTGCCCTGTCAGTTGCCGGCCGACATGAAGACTGTCGAGACCCAACAGGAGGATGTGCCACGCGACATGCGCTGCTATCTCGATGCCGACGGCAACACCTACGACTTCGCCTTCGGTCTGAACTGGAACGGTATCATCAACGACGACCGCGTAAAGAAATACAAGAAGTAATCCTGCAGTGCAGATTATACGACATCAAAAGAGCCACCCTTTTGGGATGGCTCTTTTGATATGATCGACTTCATCAGGTGTACCAAATAGATGGCATAGAGTTGACTGAACCATTACTGCCTTTCTTTGGTTCGGCAGTCTTTTTAATCTCCTGTGTTTCATTCTTAGTTGACATAAGCGCTCCCCCTTTCTACAATGGTTTTCGCAAATATACAAAAAATATTCCAAAGTTGGTTGGAATCGCCCACTAATTAAGGCTATTTTAACACAATTCAGTGCATTCCTGCATCTTTATTCATTACATATTCACCCCAATCCGTTGCGTAACGATAACGTAGCGCCTAGGTTCCGCCTAGCTTCCGCCTAGCTTCCGCCTAGCTTCCGCCTAGGTTCCGCCTAGCTAGCATCTACCAGTGCGAGGCCGAGCTCTTCAAGCTATTTGAATCTGGAAATCAATTACTTCTTTTTCTTGGCCGTCGCCTTTTTGGTCGTTGTACTCTTGGTAGCAGCGGCAGGCTTCGGCTTGGCCGGAGCCACGTAAGGCATCTGTTTCAGCAGGATATACGAAGACTCCAGGGCCTTGTTCTTCAGATGCTCAGGATATTCGGGATTGTTCTTTAAGAAGTTCTCCACAATCTGAGCAGCCTCCTTACTCTTATGATCCATCATCAGCGCCTTCATCCAGTATTCAGGGAAGAATACATTACTGGTCTGCTGGATATACTCCAGTGACTTCAGGCTGGGCTCGATATAGCTGTTGCTCTGCGGCTCGAAGACATCGGAGTTGAGCAGCTTCAGGGTGTAGATGGCCCAGGGCTCCTGTACACGGTTCTCAGGCTTCAACAGCGAGTTGAACACGTTGGTACGCTCTGCAGGATCAGGGTTGCAGGCCCGACTGACGTAGTCAAACTCCTTTTGCATATCCTCGTTGGTGAGACGGGCACGCTGGGTGCTGAGGATCTCCTGCCAACGCTGCGGATGCATGATCGCCAGACGATAGGCGATGTTATTATAGTCGTTCTCGCTGAGCAGCGGATCGTTGTGGCGCTTCCAGATGTTCTCCAATTGCTGCAGCACCTCGGGTGAGGATGCCACATCGGTCATCATACGGATAACATACTGATGGCACTCGTTGGACTTGTTCTCGCTCAGCAGGTCCATCACACAGAGTTCCAGGGCGGCACGCTGTTCGATGTTCACATCACGCACGATCTTGAACATGTGTTCGAGGGCGGTGACCATGATGAGGGGGTTCTTCTCCTTACACATCAGACGGAAGAGCTCTCCAAAGTGTGAGGGAGGCAGCTTGCCCCTCAGATAGGCGTCGTGGATAGACATCAGCAGCGAGTAGCGGTTCACATCGTTACGGGTGGTGATGAGACGCTTGGGCAAGAGACTGATATATTCGTCGTCGAGGGTGAAACGGCCGTAGCCGCGACCGTCGGTATTCGGCAGGATACAGTCAGGCTTGCGGGGCAGTTTGATAGTCATCTCGGACTGCTGCATATCGACATCATAGGTGACACTCTTGCCCAGGTCGTTGATGACACGAACCTGGAATTTCTCTGGCCAGAAGATGCCCCGGTTATAGGGATCGCTCTGCTTGATGCGCAACTGACCGCCCTGATAGCTGGTGTGGATGTTAGGCATACCTTTCTGCTTGACCCAGACATCGCAGAACTGACGGATGCTGAGATCGGGTGCCTCTTCTGCCAACATGTCCACGAGGTCGTCCCAAGAGGCATTGCTGAACTGATATTTCTCAAGGAATTTATTCAGCGCATTCTGCAACACGTCTGGGCCCATCATGTTCTCCAACATACGCATCATGACAGCAGTCTTGTCGAAGATGATGTTGTCGTAGAGCAGACTGGCGTGGTTGGCATTGGTCATCTCCATGGCAATGGGATGGGTACCCTCCGTACGGTCGGTGGCAATCGCCTCGGCCTGGTGGGTCTTGAGGAAGTTCAGGTCGAAGCTGACCTCGTCGTACTGGCGATGGGTAATCTTTGAAGCCGCAAAGCTGGTGAACACCTCATAGGCCCAGATGTCGTCGAACCACTTCAGCGACACGAAATCGCCAAACCAGAGATGGGCGGTGGCATGGGCGATCAGCTCCATGCGGTAGAGGGCATCCTCCTGGGTGTGGAACTTCTCGAGGAACATCAGACGGTCGTTGAACTGGATGGCACCCGGGTGCTCCTGACCGAACAGCTGGAAGTTGGGCAGGATGGCAAAGCCATACTCCTTGAAGGGGCAGGCGATGCCTGTATAGCTTTCCATCCACTTGAGGGCACTGCCGACCTCATCGAAGAGCTGGTCGAGCTGGGCCACCTTGTCGGGATCGCTGTCACGGAAGAGCACACGGATCGGATGGCCGTCGCGTACGGCGGTCTGCTCGTTGAACTTACCTGCTACGAAAGAATAGAGGAAGGTGGGCAGAGGACCGCTGGTGTCGCTGATCATGGTCTTCCAGCCTGAGGGCACATTGAGCTTCGTCATAAACATGGAGCGCAGGTCGGGCTGATCGAAGCAGGGGAACACGCTACGGGCCAGATCGGGCACGAAGATCGTGTAGAGATAGTCTTCATTGCGGTTCAGCGCCTTGTCGAGACTGGCGAAGCTCAGTTCGATACGGTTGCTACCCTCGACCACCATGTTCTTCGGAATGATGATGTGCTCATTCTGATAAGTGGCCTGAAAACTCACCGTCTTGAACTTGGTCTTTTTCTTGTTCTTGGGTACAAGGGCCTTACAGTCACCCGTGAGCTCTCCCTGGAAGTCGAGGATGATGTCCTCGGCCTTCTTCACGTCGAAGCAGATGACAACACTACCCGTGACTTTCTGGTTCTGATCGGCAGGGATATTAAACGTCAGGTCGTAGATGACGTTACTGATATTAGCCTTACGGTGCTCAGCGAGTTCCTTCGTGACACCTCTTGACAGCATCTGGGCGTGGGCACTCAGCACCATCATTCCCAGAAGAGAAATAAGCAATAGTCTGGTATGTTTCATATTGATAGCTGTTTTATTCTGTGAATCTTCTCAGTTTGTGATAGCCGTATTGAGCCTGTGCGCCCAACTGCTCTTCGATGCGGATGAGCTGGTTGTACTTGGCCATACGATCGGTACGTGACAGGGAGCCAGTCTTGATCTGTCCGCTGTTGGTGGCGACGGCAATGTCGGCAATGGTGGTGTCCTCGGTCTCACCGGAACGGTGCGAGGTGACGGTGGTGTAACCATGACGGTGGGCCATCTCGATAGCATCGAGGGTCTCGGTGAGGGTGCCGATCTGATTCACCTTGATCAGGATCGAGTTGGCAGCACCCATCTTGATGCCCTGCTCCAGGAACTTCACGTTGGTGACAAACAGGTCGTCGCCCACGAGCTGGCAGCGGCCGCCGATCCTCTCGGTCAACTGTACCCAGTTGGTCCAGTCGTTCTCATCGAGACCGTCCTCAATGGAGTCGATAGGATATTGTGTTATCAGCGCTTCAAGGTAGGCAATCTGCTCCTCGCCGGAGAGTTTCCGACCGTTAGGATCCTTCTTCTTACCGTTCTTCAGCTGACGATAGTCATAGAAGCGCTGGCCTTTTTCCAGTACTGCGAACTCGGAAGCTGCGCAGTCCATGGCGATCGTCACGTCCTTACCCGGCTGATAGCCGGCAGCCCTGATCGCCTCCATGATGGTGTCGAGGGCATCCTCGATACTCTGGAAGTCAGGGGCGAAGCCGCCCTCATCACCAACGGCGGTAGAGAGGCCACGGGCCTTCAGCAGTTTGGCGAGGTTATGGAACACCTCTGCACCCATGCGGATGGCCTCCTTCACGGACTTGGCACCGATGGGACGGATCATGAACTCCTGGAAGGCGATAGGCGCATCGGAGTGAGCCCCACCGTTGACGATGTTCATCATCGGCACAGGAAGGGTATAGGTGTTCGTGCCACCGAGGTAACGGTAGAGAGGTATCTGCAGATAAGCGGCAGCCGCATGGGCAACCGCCAGCGACACACCGAGGATGGCGTTGGCACCCAGGTTCTTCTTGGTCGGCGTACCGTCGAGGGCGATCATTTTCATGTCGATCTGACGCTGTTCAAGGACACTCATGCCGATGATGGCAGGCGCAATCACCCGATTGACATTCTCGACAGCCTTCTGCACGCCCTTACCGAGATATCGGCTCTTGTCGCCATCGCGAAGCTCAAGGGCCTCGTTCTCACCCGTGGAAGCACCTGAGGGCACAGAGGCACGCCCCATGATGCCACTCTCCAACGTCACCTCCACCTCCACCGTGGGGTTACCACGTGAATCCAGGATTTCTCTGGCGTATATGTTTTTTATAATCATATATATATTATTAATGTGAATCAGTCTTTTCCGTTTACTTTCTGCTTGAGATAGTTGGCAAAGATACGGGCAGCACTCTCGACCTTGGCGGCACAGGGACGGCTCTTGTAGTATTCAGCCGTACGCTCGGAAGCCACATAGCTGCAGACCGCCTTCTGATGACCTTGGATGCCTAGGATCTCGGCACAGATCAGACTGCCGTTCTCCTGTTTCGACTGGGCCAACAACTCCTGTACAACCTTATAGCAGGCTGACTTGCCCTCGCGGTCGCTGCCCTCGGTCTGACCGCAGTCCAGTCCTATGAGCATGACGATGCCTGAGACGGCACCGCACATCATGCGCATCCTGCCCACACCGCCGCCAAATCCGGCAGCCACTTTCTTGGCCAACGTGTCGTCGAGACCATACAAATCGGCAAAAGCCGCCACCACACTCTGGCAACAGCCATAGCCTGCCATGAAATTCTCTACGGCACGTTCCACCCGCTGATCGATCTCTTGATTTGTCACTGTTTGCTATATTTAGTTGCAAAAATACAAAAAAAGGGGGAATAAAATCCGCTATAAACCGATTTTTGATGTTAATAATCTCTAAATAGACAGAAGAACACTTGGAATGTTCATAAAAAACGAGTAATTTTGTACGCCACTAATGAAGTTTAAGGCCGAAAGGGAAAATTATATATTTGTTTAACGTCTTATTTATATTTTATTATCAATGATTTATTCTAAAGAAGTTGAAAACATGTGTAGCGTTTGTAAGGGCGCTTATCATGGACCTGCACCTATCCCCGAGGAGGGCAAGTGGGTTGCAGTGAAGGAAATCAAGGAGATCTCTGGTTACACCCACGGTATCGGTTGGTGCGCTCCTCAGCAGGGTGCCTGCAAACTGAGCCTGAACGTGAAGGACGGTATCATCCAGGAGGCTCTCGTAGAGACCATCGGTTGCACCGGTATGACGCACTCAGCCGCTATGGCTTCTGAGATCCTGCCCGGTAAGACCATCCTCGAGGCACTGAACACCGACCTCGTTTGCGATGCTATCAACACCGCTATGCGCGAGCTCTTCCTGCAGATTGTCTATGGTCGTACACAGAGTGCTTTCTCTGAGGGCGGTCTGGCTATCGGTGCTGGTCTGGAAGACCTGGGTAAGGGTCTCCGTTCACAGACTGGTACACTCTATGGCACTGTTGCCAAAGGTACACGTTATCTGGAACTGACTGAAGGTTACATCACCAAGCAGTATCTCGATGCCAACAACGAGGTTTGCGGTTACGAGTATGTCCACCTCGGCAAGATGATGGAGGCTATCAAGAACGGCATGGATGCCAACGAGGCTCTGAAGAAGTTCACCGGCTCTTACGGTCGCACAAGCGAGGAGCAGGGTGCAGTTAAAGCTATTGACCCACGTAAAGAATAAAGGAGGATACGACTATGATTAGAAAAGTACAGTTTGAGAGTCAGGAGCGCCGTATCAACCAGGTTCTTGCTGCTCTGAAAGAGAATGGCATCAACTCTATCGAGGAGGCCAATGAGATTTGTGAAAAGGCAGGTATCGATCCCTATCAGATGTGTGAGGACACTCAGCTCATCTGCTTCGAGAATGCCAAGTGGGCATACGTTTGTGGTGCTGCCATCGCCATCAAAAAGGGTGTGAAGACAGCTGCCGAGGCTGCTGAGGCTATCGGTATCGGTCTGCAGAGCTTCTGTATCCCCGGATCAGTTGCTGACGATCGTAAGGTAGGTATCGGTCACGGTAACCTGGCTGCTCGTCTGCTCCGCGAGGAGACCGAGTGCTTCGCATTCCTGGCTGGTCACGAGAGCTTCGCTGCTGCCGAGGGTGCTATCAAGATTGCTGAGATGGCCAACAAGGTTCGTCAGAAGCCTCTGCGCGTTATCCTGAACGGTCTTGGTAAGGATGCTGCTCAGATCATCAGCCGTATCAACGGTTTCACATACGTACAGACCAAGTTCGATTATTTCACTGGTGATCTGAACGTTGTTAAGGAGGTTCCTTACGGAAACAATCCTAACCGTCTGAAGGTTAAGTGCTATGGTGCCGACGATGTTCGTGAGGGTGTAGCAATCCTGTGGAAGGAGAACGTAGATGTATCAATTACTGGTAACTCTACCAACCCAACACGTTTCCAGCACCCAGTAGCTGGTACTTACAAGAAGGAGCGCGTACTCGCTGGTAAGCCTTACTTCTCAGTAGCTTCTGGTGGTGGTACTGGTCGTACCCTGCACCCAGATAACATGGCTGCTGGTCCTGCTTCTTACGGTATGACTGATACTCTGGGTCGTATGCACTCAGACGCTCAGTTCGCAGGTTCTTCTTCAGTTCCTGCTCACGTTGAGATGATGGGCTTCCTTGGTATGGGTAACAACCCAATGGTAGGTGCTACCGTATCTGTTGCTGTTGCTATCGACCTGGCTATCAACAAGAAGTAATCTTCTTTAAATATCAAAATTAAAGCCTCGCCAATCGGCGGGGCTTATTTTTTAGGTTATCCTAGGAAATCCTAGGCTTTCTTAGATCTCGAAATCGAGACAAGAGCGCTGAACTGTGTAAGGGCGTACCTTGCCGTTAGCCACAGCAACATGCTCGGGGTGAACAGCATATCCCTTAAGAGCCTCTTCGCTCTCAAGTGTGCTGTCGAGCATAACATCGGCATTTGATGATGCCAAGCGGCCATCTATGTGAACCTTTACATCGATGAGGCCTGGAACCTTGCCTACTAATCCCTCGAGACCAGCCTTAATACCGGCTTTTACGTTTTTTTTCTCTTCCTCAGAGAGTTCTGGATTCAGTGTCCAGAGGATAATGTGCTTAACCATAATTCTTACTTTTTTGAATTGCTATGCTGCAAAGATACTACTTTTTTTGGTATTTAATGGTGAAATCTGCGTTATTTTTTGTATTTTTGCAGCAAATAACTAAATATACGCAATAATTATGGCAACAGTTGACGACAAAAAGATTATCTTCTCGATGGTAGGAGTGAGCAAAACCATCCAGCAGAATCAGAAGCAAGTGCTCAAGAATATCTACCTCAGTTTCTTCTATGGTGCCAAGATCGGTATCATCGGATTGAATGGTGCGGGTAAGTCCACATTGATGAAGATTATCGCCGGATTAGACCAGCAGTATCAGGGCAATGTGGTTTGGAGTCCGGGGTATACTGTGGGCTATCTGCCACAGGATCCTCCTCTCAACGATGAGAAGACTGTTAAGGAGAATGTGATGGAGGGTGTGCAGCATGTGTATGACGCGCTGGCAGAATACGACGAGATTAACGTAAAGTTCGGACTGCCTGAGTATTACGAGGATCCGAATAAGATGGATAAGCTCATGCAGCGTCAGGCTGAGTTGCAGGATATCATCGACTCTACTGATGCCTGGAATATGGACTCGAAACTGGATCGCGCGATGGCTGCACTCAACTGTCCTCCTGGCGATTGGAGCGTGCAGAACCTCTCGGGTGGTGAGCGCCGCCGTGTGGCTCTGTGCCGACTGCTGCTACAGAAACCCGATGTGCTGCTGCTCGACGAGCCTACCAATCATCTCGACGCCGAGTCTATCGACTGGTTGGAGCAGCATCTGCAGCAATATGAGGGTACGGTAATTGCTGTTACCCACGACCGATACTTCCTCGACGATGTGGCTGAGTGGATACTGGAGCTGGATCGTGGCGAGGGTATTCCCTGGAAGGGTAATTACTCAAGTTGGCTGGAGCAGAAATCACAGCGCCTGGCTCAGGAGGAGAAATCGGCATCTAAGCGCCGTAAGACCCTCGAGCGAGAGCTGGAGTGGGTGCGCATGGCCCCCAAGGCCCGTCATGCCAAGGGTAAGGCCCGTCTTAACTCTTACGAGATGATGCTCAACGAGGAACAGAAACAGAAGGAAGAGAAGCTGGAGATCTATATCCCCAACGGCCCTCGTCTGGGTAATAAGGTTATCGAGGCCGAGCATGTGGCTAAGTCATATCCAGAGAAGACTCTCTTCACCGACCTGAACTTCAATCTCCCGCCTAATGGCATCGTTGGTGTCATTGGTCCTAACGGTGCTGGTAAGACAACTCTCTTCCGACTTATTATGGGATTAGAACAGGCTGATGCTGGCTCGTTTGCTGTTGGTGAGACAGTAAAACTTTCTTACGTAGACCAGCAGCATAAGGATATCGATCCTGCGAAGTCTGTCTATGAGGTTGTATCTCAGGGTAACGAGACTATCCGTATGGGTGGTAAGGATGTCAATGTGCGTGCCTATCTCTCGCGTTTCAACTTCAGTGGAGCTGACCAGGAGAAGAAGTGTGCGGTGCTCTCAGGTGGTGAGCGTAATCGCCTGCATCTGGCAATAGCCCTTAAACAAGAAGGTAACGTTTTGCTCTTAGATGAGCCTACTAACGATATCGATGTCAATACATTACGTGCCTTAGAGGAAGGTCTTGAGGCATTTGCGGGATGTGCCGTGATAATAAGTCACGACCGATGGTTCCTGGATCGTATCTGTACGCATATCTTGGCTTTCGAGGGCGAGGGTAATGTGTTCTACTTCGAGGGTAACTATAGCGAATATGAGAGCAACAAGGCCCAGCGTCTTGGACTCGAAGAACCCAAGCGTGCACGCTATCGTAAACTCATGGATGAATAGACTCTATATTGTTGCCAAAAATATTGACTATGAATATCGTTATTCTCGATGGCTATACTGCTAATCCTGGCGATCTCAGCTGGGAGTCTCTGAAGGATCTTGGCCAGCTGACAGTATATGATCGCACGAGGCCGGAGGAGACTGTGGAACGAGCGAAAGAGGCCGATATCGTGCTGACGAACAAAGTGCTTCTGCAGAGGAGTGAGATCGAACAATTGCCTCGTTTAAAGTATATCGGTGTGTTGGCTACCGGCTATAACGTGGTTGATATTGAGGCTGCGCAAGAGCATGGAATCATCGTGACCAACGTGCCTGCCTACAGCACTGAGAGCGTGGCTCAGATGGTATTTGCGCATCTTCTTACCGTCACCAACCGCACGGAGCACTATGCCCAGAAGAACAGGGCAGGGGAGTGGTCCTCATGCACGGACTTCTGTTATTGGGATACCAATCTTACTGAGTTGGCTGGCAAGACATTCGGCATTGTCGGACTTGGCAATATAGGTCGTCGAGTGGCTGCCATCGCCCAGGCTTTTGGCATGAGTGTGGTGGCATATACTAGCAAGAGTGCCGACGAGTTGCCTGCAGGCATCGGTAAGCGTTCTATCGACGAGCTCTTCTCGGAGAGTGATGTGCTGAGCCTCAATTGTCCGCTCACTCCTGATACCCGCCATCTCATCAATAGCAGGACACTACGGCTGATGAAACCCTCTGCCGTAATCATCAATACTGGTC
>Ga0310695_10013487_pt1 | contig 11222 bp, 11 predicted proteins | sample RumenRJG_04DNA_FD_203882 | JGI IMG/M metagenome (GOLD analysis project Ga0310695, IMG submission 203882) | Bovine rumen microbial communities from Lethbridge, Alberta, Canada - RJG_04 (v2) (version 2) | ecosystem: Host-associated > Mammals > Digestive system > Stomach > Rumen | place: Canada... | reverse complement strand
ACAGGCGCCGAGGCCAAGAAGCCCGTTGAGGGCAAACAGATCATGGCAGCCATCATCGATGCGTCAAGAAACAAGACAAACGGCCATTGCAAAGGCGTCTTCTACTGGGCTCCCGAACTGGAGGGCCAGTATCCCTTAGGAGCCTTTCAGGACGGCAAGCCCACAGCCATCATGGAAGCCTTCACCGAAGCCTCGCGGTAGTTGTTTTTTGATAGTAAATGACTTTACAGGGGTCAGTCTTGGGGTTCTAAATACAAAGCTAAGTGCACAGAAGAAGGGGTCTACTGTGCACTCTTTTTTATGCAATATGCCATATTGGCATCTATCGTTTTTGTTTAAGTCAATTTTCTGTATTTGCCTTTGTTTTCTCCTGAACGGATTTTTTCAGCAAGACCGTCATCTTGCAAACGCTTTAGGCGGCTACATCCACTACCGGGGCTATTTAGGCTGAAACACCTGATCACATCGTCCATCGTGAAGATGTCTGGCAAATTCATATAGGCCTGCTTGGTTCGGGAATGATGTTTATGTGAAGAAGTCTGGTTGATGGCTTGATTATCATAGAACTTCTCAGCCACTGGCCCAACGAAAAAACGCTGGAAAGCAAACTGAGCATTCACTATTAGCTGGCATAGTTTCCAGTCCGTCTTGTCTAATTTAAAGCCTGCACCAGGCTTCCAACGACCATTGTCAAGGGTCATCTGGTCCCAATGTCTGCTGACGATAAAGGGTATTGCATAGTTGATACCATGCCAAGCGCAACGCTTCAGCAGGTCTTCATCAATCTGTGAGTCATCTTCTTGTGCATCTTGCATTCTGTTGTTTGTCCATTGATATAGTTTATCAGAAAGCATCTTGACAGGAATCTCCCCCTTAGTGCTGTCCAACTTATAAGCCCATTCCTTGAGCTCTTTGTCACGCTGTGCGTCCTTGTCTGTATAGGGACGATTCTCTATCATCTCGAAATTAGTATAAGCCATAGGAACAATCGTCAGGCGGAAATTCAGTCCTGTGTTGTAGGTATCCACATTCACCTGCTTGTCCAATGCATACTGAGTACCAGTATACACGCAATTCATATATACATCAAAATCACCTACTTTGGATGTGGTGTTCTTTAAAAAGACTCCTTGATTTTCATTATGGAATGCTTTTAGATAAAGGGTTGTAACATCCATATATCCCTTTTTCATCTGGCGGATGGTATTGTCCAATTCGGAGTCAAACAGGAATACATGCATGGGCCACATCTCTCCATCTATTTCCTCTTTGGCATCCATGATGGCTTCACGGATAGCAGCCACAGAGCTTTCTGCTGGCAGACAACGATAAGCGCCTATGGGGCGAGCTGTCTTGTCTTTGTTTGCTCCTTTGGTGTTCTGTTCCTCGTTCCATTTATTAAGAGCCTCCACCTGCTTTTCGTCTGCCTTTTTGATGGGTTCCATCATGATTCTATATAAATCTACCACGAAACCTTTACCGCTTCCTGGAGGACCAACCAGTTCCATGATACAGTTCATACGGCATTTTCGACCAGGGGTGGCATAGAATGAATACCAGCACCTTGTCATCAGCGTCATAGCCATAGCGCCACCAGCAAACATTGCAGCCACATAGTGTTTACGCTTCATACCATAACACAACAGACGTAATAAGGGATAGTAGCGAAACAGCTTTTCAATCTCCAAACCTATTTTTTCTGTCAATTCTAATACCTCGTCTTGTCTGTTTCCGCCAAGACCCTGAGGATTGTTCAGCTCAGCCATCAGTTTGCGATAGCTTTTCCCAGTAACAGCCTCAATGGCCTTACACATTCTCTTTGTTGGCCAAGGGGCATAGAGATTCTCCTCCTCACGCTTTTGCATGTGTTTTAATGCCGTATCCACGATGCGGTCTATTTCATTTCCAGACCTTTCAGCTATGATGTCCTGCACCCATTTCTGGGCAACCAAAACCTGATGTACCAGTTGGCGGTTGCCATCCAGCAATATCATCAAGTCGTTGCCGAGTTTCAGCGCCTCAGCATGTCGGCTGTTTACTGGAACACCATTGGGCAGTAATGCCCTGATATAGGTCGAGATAGGATACCCATACAACTCAGGCAGAGCTGTGCTTGTTGGTGTTGAAGGTTCACCAGCAGCCGTCTCCCTCTGAGAGGGAGATTGGGGCTGTTGGGCTGACTCCGTAGAGTCAAACGAATGATTAGGGTTCGTAGGAGCGGTTTTCTCCTGACGGTAGTCTTCCCGATATTTTTCATCGAAAAGACAAGAATACATGTTATCCTGTATCATACCTTATTTATTAAATAGTTTATCGTTATCAATAAAATAAATATCCTCTCTTCTCGGAGCGTATGAAATTCTGCTGGCATCAATGCAACTGTTGTCTGTGACGGGTTTGCCTGTCGTTCCTACGACACCAAGAAGTCCCAGTTCACGAGCCAGTTCTATCTGGTTGTCGGCAATGTTGCCTACTTCAGGGCGAGCCTCACACACCAGTCTCAACCCATGACCTGACGACGTCTTGTGAGCCAACAGCAGTTTCCAAGGGAAACCCTCTTTCTGGGTACGCTCAAAAACCTCACGAGGGTCCATTGGCAAATGGTCAGCATCAAACATAAACAACCCCGAAAGATGAATGCCTGCCAGTTGGCGTCGACGCTTCATCATAGGCTGTCCATCCTCATCAAGCACAGGCTTCCCATCTTTATCCATCACCGGAACCAAATCAAAATCTGATGCTCCAAAGATAAAGCAAGGCAGTCCCATCTTCAGCGAGTTAGCCCATTGCAGCAATTTCTGTTCCGTAGTCAGCTTCTTAAACGAAGCCTCCGTCGAGTGTCTTTGGCAAAAGCTTTGGAACTTGCCGTTTGATGCTAAATCATCAAGTGGCAGTCCCTCAGCTATTGCGTTCTCTACCTGCTGACGCATACCAATGCGCCAAGCCACATCCTGACTGTCAACAATTCTGTTGAAGTCTTCTAAAGTACAGGGGAGGATGTCTCCCCCGTACTGGTTTTCCTGAAATACAAATTTACTACTCATAATAATTTCAATTTAATCATCCCAAGGTAATCTTAAAGGACTAAAATCCTCAACATGAGAAATCTTGTCAACCACAACTCTTTGAAAGCTCTTATGCGAGTTTCTGTATACATGGAAAGACAATTCCACTTCTACTTTCTGTCCAGGCTTGAAAGTTTGGCATGCTGAGATACCACATATTTTAGCCCAAAACTCATTCTTAAGTGTTCCATTACCACCCACCTCCATAAGATGGATATAACACATCGCTTTCTTTTTGTTCGTGTTTGATGAATCCGAACACCAGGTGTACCTAACCTTACTTTTTGAAAGTACTATTGCTTTCATACTATTTGTTTCTTATTTTACGTCGCTCTCCTTGGTGCGACTTTTAATTGTTAATATATTTTATTTGCTACCTTATTATTATCTATGATCACTCGATAAAAAAGAAGCATCGCCGCAGGATTTTGTCCTTTGACGAAGCAAAGGTAGTGCATATTTTAAGGTGGTAACTTGGAATTAAGTTACCACATTGTTAAACTTTGTGATTTCTAATGATTTCTTTCAGTTTTAATAGCTTGTTCCTATCGTTAATACCCCTGCCTAGAAAGGGTCTGAATTTGTTATTCTTGTCCTTACTGTTTTCAAGGAGGAAGAAATAATCCATAACGTTCCTAGTATCATAGACCTTATTGTTTATTAGTATGCCTATAATGCGTAATACACCATATTTGTTGAACTTGTCAAAACCACTTCTTCCCGTGGGCATCACTAGAGGGCCAAGTTCCTCACAATGTAATATGTCATGCCAGAGAGCATCAATCGATGCTCTATACGAAGGAGTTACCAAAGAATCGATACGCTTTACGTATTCGATAATATGGTTAGCAACTTCCTCCTTATTGTCACACCTCCGTGGATCAATGAATAACCTCCCTTCATGCCATGCCTGCAGAATATCTTCTATATTAGCATCCTCTTGGCATATTAATTTCTCTCTTGCCATAGGCCAAATTGTTGTGAGAAGAGATTGAATGCTGCAGCTTTTCACCTCCAGAGGACTCTCACTCCAATCAGGTTTGACAATTGGGTTCACGTAAACACAAAAAGGCACGCTGGATAGACTTTCATCAAATTGAATTGACTAGTCTATCCAGCGTGCCTAAATTAATCTTAAATGCCAACTTGGGCAAAAGAAGAATCTAAGTGTGAATAAACCCGCGATTTAAAATTAGCTCATGTGCATAAAACACAATCGTACGCAGTGACAAGGGTATTTTGTTTGGACTCGCTTGTCACATACCACATGCCTATTTTCTTTTCCTCAAATTCCATGCCAATTTAGTATTGTCAGTATAATTACTGACAAAATGTCACAATACAAACAAAATCCCCGCAACTTCCAAAGAAATTGCGAGGATTTTCATCATTACATGGAAAATATGTTCTTATTTTGCCATCACTTTTTTCGTTCTGCCATCACTCATGCGGACAATGTTCAAGCCCTTCTGTAGTCGCTCAATTACCTTACCATCTGGCGAATAGAAGTGAATAACTTTTGGCTGTGATAACTTTAACTCTGAGTATCCTGTGGTGTAATATGCATATACCACTACATCATGTGCTGGCATCGTGGCAGGCAAATCAATCCACTCAAATATGTCATAGTCGCCTTCGGGTATTGCCTCGGGTGTAATGCTGGTTCCATAGTCGTACTCTATTTCCTTATAAACTTTGTCGTTTATCATATAAGTCAGTTTGTATCTATTGACGGAGAATGAGCCAGTGATTTTTACATCCTCAGCAGGCATTTTCGAAGGAATCCAACTCCAGCCAGAGAAAGTATAGCCTTCCTTGGTGGGTTCTGCCTCAGGTGTGATTGATGCACCATACTCAACCTCAAATGACTTGTACTCCTCGCCATCTACCATATAGGTCAACATATACTTGTTGATAGTAAATGTACCTGTTACGGTAACATCATGAGCGGGCATCGTCTTTGGTATCTCACTCCAGCCGGAGAAGGTATAGCCTTCCTTGGTGGGATTAGTCTCGGGAATTATTGTTTCACCATAATGATAACTTACAGTCTTATACGTTATTCCGTCCACGAAATAAGTCAGAATAAAGTTTTTTTGTGAGGACGTACTGTTTGCGACTGGTCTAATTGGCAATGATACATATATATAGTTATAACTTCCTTTTGTGGATATGCCAGTTTCTGTAGATCCATCGAGTGCATATGCAAAATCTGCTTCTTTCATAGTGTCGCTCCAGTAGCATATTCTTTGGTTAACCAGTTGATATGTGTTAGAGATATTATAGCCTGTCGCAGGTAAAAAAATGGATTTACCATTCTTACCTGTAACTCTAACGCCATTGACAGAATTCCCTACTACTATCCAAGAGATGTTACAATTATCAATTAATTCTTTAAAATCATTTGATGTTGGTGTTGACCATTCTTTTCCCCAATTATCCTCTACCTCTTTTCTTGAACTCCATTTTAAATAATTACCAAAATCTTCTTCTGACGTAGCACCATAGTTCATTGTTGCCCAAACTCTTCCTGATGGCAACCCCAAATCAATATATTCATGCCCATTGATAGCGCAATCTTCTTTATTTTTAATTCTAAGTATACCATTTTTATAATTGATATCGTAGTTTTGTGCTTCTGCACCACTTACAGATATAGGGTATATTCCTGCATGACTAGAAGTAGTGGCAGTGCAAGAAATTGTGGGTTGTTTACTGAGTACATTTATATTATCATTATTCTTGAATCCTGTAATAATGGGGGTGAAAACAGGATTTTTTTCACCTTCTTTTTTGGTATAGTTACCCGTACTTATAGTTAGAGGAGCTTTTGTAATAGTTAAAGTCCCTATTTTCGAGGTAATAATCGTATTACTTAATGTACCCCTTTCAATTGTAATATCATAGGTTCCAACAGGCGATGTCTCGGAAGCAGAACATTTAAGAAGAGGTTGGCCAGATTCAATTTTCCCATCACATATTTCATATTCAAAAATTGGATTTTTCTCTCCAAACTCGCGAGTACAATTCTTTACGTATATTATCACCTCACCATCATAAAGAATACTTGAGAAAAAATTCCAACCTTCCTGTAAACGATATTCTTCTTTTGATCCTACAGGAACATAAAGTATTGCCTTTGAATATGAACCCCATCCATTTCCTGTCATAAAAGCACTATAATCAAACCTATTCGGATGCTCATTCATAGAATAGACCTCTTTTAACTCCGTACAATTAGCAAAAGCCATGTCACCTATTTTGGTAACAGTACTAGGGATGGTAATTGATTTTAATTGCTCGCAATCCGAAAATGCTTCATAGCCTATTGATTTTAAGGAATTTCCAAAACAGACAGAGGATAATGCACGACATTTTGTGAATGCTTCCTTACCGATGTGTTCAAGTGAGTTAGGCAACGTTATAGATGTTAGTGCTTCACAACGGTCCATAGCACTCTCTGCAATTACTCTTGTTCCTTCAGATACGTTAAGGTTTCCTTTGGGAGAACTACCTTGGTAGCCTAATAATACATGGTCTTTGTATATTATTCCATCAGGCAAACTATAGAACCACTTTGTGCTATTAAAAGCGTTTATACCTATTTGGGTTACAGACTCAGGAATAGTGAAAGTATTCAAATTTGTGCAGAAATAGAAGGCATGTTCTCCTATTTGGTGACAGAATTTGGAATAACTATAGATTCTAGTTTTTTGCAATTATAGAATGCAAACTCTCCGATAGAAATAACAGTATTCGGAATCGAAACGGAAGTTATGAGTTCGCAATCATTTAGCGCATGCCCCGCAATAAGCCTTGTCCCTTCTTGAATAGTTATATCATTTTTAGGCTTTTCTCCCTTATAACCTAAAAAAACATTGTCTTTGTAAATCATTCCATCTTGAAGATTATCATACCAAGCAGTACCTTTGAATGGATTGGACCCTATATATGCAACACTGCTTGGAATTGTAATTTCTTTCAAATTTGAGCATGAGTAAAATGCACTTCCCCCAAGATGTTTAACAGAAGATGGAATGTTGATAGAAGTTAACCCTGTACAACCTCTAAATGAGTAATTGTCTATTGTTGTGACAGAGTTTGGGATTTTGATTGATTTCAAACCACTACAGCCATAGAACGCATAGTCACCTATGTGTGTCACTGTATTGGGGAGTTCTATAGAAGATAAACTTGTACAGTCTTCGAATGCGTACGCATCAATATAAGTAACATTATTACCCCAAACTAACGAACTTAAACTTTTACATCCAGAGAAAGCAAATAAACCAATATATCTTACAGAATTGCCAATAGAGACAGACTTCAAACTAAAACAATTCTGAAATGCGCCGCTTTCAATAGACTTAACGGAATTGCCAATAGAGATTTCTACGAGATTGCTACATCTTTCAAATGCATTCTGCTCAATTCTTCTTACTGAGTCCCCAATAGTAATAGAGAGAAGTCCACTACATCCGTAGAAAGCGTACTCGCCTATGAATTCAACATTATCAGGAATGTTTAAAGATACCAGCCCACTACATCCGTAGAAAGCGTTCTCCCCTATGAATTCAACATTATCAGGAATGTTTAAAGATACCAGCCCACTACATCCGTAGAAAGCGTTCTCCCCTATGCGATTTAGCCCGTTAGGCATTAATACCGAATGCAGATTGGGATTTTCATGAAAAGCGTATTTACCAATAGAGGTCACATTCATAGTCGCATTCATGTAAGTAACAGACTCTGGTATCTTGATTGTACCTGAATATTTTGGTGCATAAATATTTCTAGTTACTTCCAATTCTTTTCCATCATTGATATATTTATAATAAAGCATTACACCATCCTCATTTTCTGCTTTTATGTCAAAAGCCATTAATTTTGATGAAATAAGGCTAAAGACTAAAAAAAGAAAGTATAATTGTTTTTTCATAGCTGTCTATTTTTATTTTACTACGACTTTATAAGTTGAATTATTAGCACCCTTTACAATGTGGATACCTTTGGCCTTTTTTTCAACCTGCTTGCCTGAGAGATCAAAATGGATTTCATGGCCATTAGGAACAATGACTATTTGCTCAACGCCTGTCGCGGGTTGTCCGTTTACATATACTTCGGCCACAAACTCCTCGCCATAGTTGAAGTATTGCGAGCGACTCTGATTATAGTAGACCTCAAGATATACCGTGTTACCTGAAGACACCAAAGCTTGGCACTCTTGATCTTGACTAATCAAAGAGCCTCCTCCCATATAGCTTTTCCCACAAAATGTTGCCCATTTATAGCCAAATGGACTTTCTCTTTGCCCATAATAGTGAATTTTAAAAGATACGTAGTCACCAGACTTCAATTTGGCATTTGTATATTTGAAATAATCTACATCTGAGATGTTATATAGACCAAAACGTATCTTGGCTTTAATCTCGTTAGCTGTGTCTAATGTATTGTTCGACTCTTTTTCTGAGCGTTCTGAAACCACTTTAATCATTAGCACTTTTTCAACTCCGCTTTTTGCGAGAATATATCCTGTGAATTTTATAGCATAAGAGCCTGGAATCAATCCTGTGATAACACCTTTTTCGTCTATTGAATAACCAGATGGAGTTGAAACTATGTGTTGTCCCCCCTCGAAATCATAATGATTCCAAGAGTTTGCATAGCCGCTTGTAAAAGGGAGGCTATTATCTGAGCAATTAAATTTCAGCTGATATGGTTCCCCTACAACAACCTCTACAGCATTATTTGGCTCAAGCCACTCAAAATCATTAATCAACTCTAAAGCGTATGTGCTCATTGGCAACAACATCATCAGAATGAATAGCAAATGTTTTTTCATTTTATCATAGTTTTATTAGTTATTTGTCTGCAAAGATAATACAAAATATTGAAATAAAAAAAACGTGGACAATTTACTTCGTCTACGTTCTATCTGGTATCGCCAAACACCAATGTTTCTTAAACGAGTAAAAGCCCACGCTATCCAGCGTGAACTCCAACTTCAGTTCTTGAAACATTCTTAGAAATTTGGCGATTTCGATAGAACAAGAATCTAAAAGCGGATATTCATCCTATATGTCCATTTTTTAATTTACTTCTTTCTTCAGCCCATAGGCATCTACTGTTTTAAAGGGTTAAACATAATGTTATTATTATAAATTCATTTCCATCTCCTTGATATATTGCTCTATCTGTTGCAGAAGAACAGGCAAGTCCTTAGTGTATGTCTCTAAGCGCCTCTCTCATAGATCATCTTTAAGTCTTTTGCAGCGGCGGCAGCGGCGGCAGGCCGAAGAGTACCTTCTTCTACAAGGTCAACCTTACGCCCAAGGCGCTCTTCCAATTCACGATGCATACGGGCATAAGAAAACAGGCCAATAGGGGTGCTGTGGTCGAACTGAATCAACAAATCTACATCGCTTTGGGCGTTCTCCTCACCTCGTGCATAGGAACCAAAAATCCATACCTTCACGACGGGTTGCGTCTTGAAGTAATCAACGATTTGCTGGGTTATTACTTGATTAGACATTGTCCTATTAGGTCTTTATTCGCAGGCAAAGATAGTAATTAATTCTTGAACGGCAAAGAAAAGGGAGAGATTATTTGCATATCTCCCGATTTTTGTACTTTTGTATATAGGGTCAGATACAATAACAGTCATCTGTCATTTGTCATTAATAATAAAAATGCCCGTGGTCATAAAAGCCACGGGCAATGTTCAAAATGATTCAGAATTGAATATAATGTCTTTCCTCTATAACATTTTTATTCCGCAACTTTCTTGGCGGTACCATCACTATAGAGTATAATTTGGATTTTCCCATCTTCACCTTCTTGGATTTTCACACCTTGAATATTGTATCTTCCCACTTCTCTGGCTTCAGATGGCGAATCGTCAGCCTCAACAGCTCTTACAGAGTTTGTTGATTGATATATTTCAATCGATGTTAGTTGGTCACAACCTTCAAAAGCATTGTCTCCAATATAGTCTACAGTCGAAGGTATTCTTATTGTTTTAATGTATTTATTACCTTGAAATGCTCCTTTTGCAATAACTCTCACCCAACCTGGAATTGTATATGAAGTAGATTGCTTATTCTGAGGATATTTAATAAGAGTACAGCAATCGCCTGACCATGATGAACCACTATCAGGATGTTTAGTAAACAATACGCCCTCTTCACAATAAAAGTTATAACTACTGCTAGGATTAAATATATACCCATTGTCAGTTACACTTCTCTGAGCATATACTGTAGTTCCTAATACAATAAATAAAAATAAAACAAATAACTTTTTCATAATAGTACTATTTTATAATTAAACTTCAGAAAATAATGCATCAATTTTGACATTTGCACTCTGCAACTCTTTTTACCGCTCTGCACAAACTCTATGAAATAAAGAAAGCGCAGACCTCTAGTCTTAGTTAATCTGCCGCAAAAATAGGAAAAATATCTGATTCAACAATGATATACGGTGAATAATATTCAAAATTGTTATGAAATTGAATGTTTCTAGATTTTATGCTATTGGACGATGGCTATGACAACATTGGTCCTCAATCGGGATCCGGTTCCGACAAGGGTTCTGACGCCATAACGGGAGGCCACTCGCTTCCGTTCTCCAATAGATACTCTGGTGCGATATCTGCTCCATTAGCCCAGAAGATGGTGCCATCAAGTCCGAATTGTCTGAACTGCTCCTTGTCCTTCAGTTCGGCATACATCGGATATTTCAGCAACGGCTCCATGTCAACATATCGCTGAAGTCCATTGTTGAATCTGCATAGCAGGGCGTAGTTGCCCATATACTCCACATCAGTTACCTTTAACATCATATCACCTCCCTATCTTTTCTATTTTCTCACCTCTCTGGGCTTTCTCCCAAATGGCCATTACTTCATGCTCCAAGCGCGTTTTGTCTCTAAGAGGTTCTCTCATAAATCAGGATTTTGTCACGATCGGCACTCTTACGGGCAAACGGTAGTAAGCCCTTTACGGTTACTAAATCGACATCAATGTGCAGTATGTCTTGAAGATCGAGGTGCATGCCACTCAATTTAAACAGACCTACGGATTGTTCAGGCTGTATCAGTATGTCTATGTCCGAGTTTTCTGTCTGTTCACCTCGTGCATAGGAACCAAAAATCCA
>Ga0310695_10013486_pt1 | contig 11222 bp, 11 predicted proteins | sample RumenRJG_04DNA_FD_203882 | JGI IMG/M metagenome (GOLD analysis project Ga0310695, IMG submission 203882) | Bovine rumen microbial communities from Lethbridge, Alberta, Canada - RJG_04 (v2) (version 2) | ecosystem: Host-associated > Mammals > Digestive system > Stomach > Rumen | place: Canada... | reverse complement strand
TTCAGCCGACAATTCTGTCAGTTTCTTACATGATGGCAAATCTTTGATAGGTACCATTGTTCTTGCGATATCCTTTAGCTCACAAAGCATATCCACGATATCAAGCGTTGCAATTCTTATATCCAAATCATCTTTGGTTTGATATGCTTTTACCTTATTCACACAACGTTGCATGCCCAACATTGACGTTTCAAAGCAATCTTCGAAAACGGTGATTGTATCATGACAATAATTTCTAAACAGAGCTCTTTGCTGGATATAGTCAACACCATTCCGGCTGTTATACTTTTCACACAATTTCGATATTTGGGTCTCAATATAACCGATTTCTTTTACGCCAACAAATATTTCGTTCATTTTAGCCATTTCCACGTCTATAACCCATAACCATCTAACCAATCTCCTTCAGCATCCCCGCCGGCACATACGCTATCGCCACGCTGGCAATCCCTTCCAACTCAACAACTACACGTTTGCACCTCTTCACTCTTCTTATCACGCCTACCACACCTTCGAACGCGCCGCCCATAATCTCCACGCACTTGCCTTCCTTCCCCACAACCGTCTCGTTGTCCAGAAATATCACGCTGTCGTCAGTCCGCGAAGCCACCCGCATAAAATTCTCCATCTCCCTATCCGCCACTGTCATAATGGTGTGTTCACCAGTGGCCGTATGGTCCATCATATACCTCAGCGGCTCCAATACCTCGTTCCTCCTCTTCAGCTTGCTCATCCTCTCCTGCGTCGAACGCACGAAAATAAGGTTACTGATAGCTGGCACCAACACCCTCCGCAGTTCCGTATCCCCGCCATTCTGCGATTCCACCACCTTATACCTCATCGGCACAAAGTTCTCGATTCCCAGCCGGTCCAGTTCCACCTTCACCTTCATCTCCCGATGATACGTCACCCTCATCGGAAACCACGTCTTGGGGTCACCACACATCGTTGTGTCGCGTCCCAAGCTATCATTCATATCTTTTGTCGTCATCATATCACTCTGGTCTTCAGTCGCTTTATGACTTCAACATCGTACCTTACAAGGCCCAAAGATAGTGAAATATTTCCATTTTTCTCCAATTTTATGCTTTTTTTTAACATAATCTCTCATGCCACCCTTTTCCGCCACCATCAAACTGACCTCAACTGAAAAAGTGACAACCTTTTTCAGTTGAGGTCAGTTTTGTCAACCATAATGATGATATTTGGGATACAAAGATACGAAGAAAATATGTAAAACGCGATATTTTACATAAAAACATAGCAGTAGAATACGATATTTTACAAGAAATGGCGTTTCAGAACGCGATATTTTACATAAAACGCTGCAATTTGTAGTTTTGTCGGGAATGACATCTAACCCTCGAGAAACCCTTAATGCTATCACACAAGTACATCCGGAATCTGTCATGACTAAAGCTGCATGATATAGGTGGTACAGAAAGGTACAACAAAACAACAGCAGCTATAGCACAAATGAAGTCATAGTTGCTGTTGTTACATTATATAGGTTCAATTATATGTATTTTATCGAGTGCTTACCAATAGAATCAATATAACTAACATTCTCAAAGTCTTTTATGTTCAGGCTTCAAACTGCCAGCATTATACAGTTTCTTGTTGTGGTGTATGAAATGAAACATTAGTTTCTCTTCCAGATAGTATTTAGATGGCTTACGGTGCTCCTTCACCATAAACCCTACCACCTCCTTATACCGTATCATCCACCGTTCATCCTGTGTCATGTCCTTTCAACCTAAGAATATCAATACAAACAGTGCACCTCATACTTTACACCGTCAAATGTATAATAACGCCTAAAGTTTGTAAGTCTGAGAAACTCCTCAAAGTTTGTCTGATCTACCTCCAACCCATAGCGTAAAAGACGGCTCTTATATTGGCACAATTCCTTAAAAGTTCTCTTATCCTGAAGTTTATCCATACTTGAAAACACAGCAGGGTTCACGTAGAAACAATTCTTTACCTTGAAGCCAATTATAAAGTGCGGCAGGAAGCCACACCTTAAGGTTACCTCCTTCTGTTCTGGATAAACAGAAGTATCACAATATGGCATACCTAACTGCTTCACAACCGACTCATTTTCGGCGACCACATAGTCAATAGTTCTATATTCCTGACGATTTACGCCCGCTGGTTCTTTAGGTACCCATCCATATATACACACATCATCAGTAAATACTTGGGCGACATCTGCATTTGTGGTAGCTGACACGAAACTTGAAGCCTTTTTATAGCCATAACTATTGATAGTGTGAGCTATAGCTAAATAATACAGGTTAACGGCACGGCGTTCTTCTGATTTCAACTTTGCATACTTTTCCTCAATGTCAACAGTATTCTCTAAAGCACCACAAAAATCAATGTTTCTATCATAGAAGTCCCTCATTATGAAAGACCTGCCAGTATTGCCTCTACAGCCCTCATTGATATACCGTTTTAGGGCTTTGCATATCTTTCTGAAATTCTCTGGGGTAATATCATCTGGATTCAAGAACTCCTTATTATTCCAGCACAATCTACCCTTCTCACCTATCATAAACAAGCATTTGGCCAGCATTGTTGGATTCTGGGTGTTTGTACCGTACTGGCTCCTCAGATTATCATCAGATTCCCCCCGCAAAATGAATGTTGATAAAGTAGAACCCGCCATCATATTATATAGCCCCCATAACTTCATCAACTCGTCTTGTGATAAAGCTCTGCCATCATCATTAAGCAATTTACAACCGCTCATAACAAAATATATGGGTCTATAGAATCTCATTCTTCCAATTCTTTCTATATCATTTCACTTTATAAGTAGAAATCTCTGCTGCTAATTTTAACACATCTATTCGGAAATGACGCATACCAGTAATTTCTAATCTTTTATAAATTGCCCACCATTCATTCCAGTGAAGCATATTAATTGTTTCTTTTCCTTTGACAGTACAATTGTTAATATCAATCATTGTCCTTTCCTCATCCATATATTTAATATGATCGTCTGGATTATCAAAATAAGAATGTACTATTGTGAACTGGTTTGCATCGTATGCAACTAAATTAGCCGGTTCAACAATTGTCTTATTCTGTCCCTTATTTACGGGAGCGTTACAACATGTGCATGAAGACACAAGATTATAAGGTTCAAACGTAAACGCTCCATAATGCTTCTTTGGTGCAATATGTTCTATGTCAACATCACCTTTTGCCAACACCTTTTCACAATATGCGCATCTTCCACCTTGCGCAATAATTGTATGCTCGCTGATATGATGTTTTATCGCAATGGTCTCAGGCGCAGAGTCATTCCACCCATTCTTTCCTTTAGGTTTTAGGTTGGCTTCGATATGCGCTTTCTCTGCATCAGTATACCTTACAGGGTCATTGAGCTTTAACATAATCAACGGCAATTTTAATAAGATGCTTCAAAGGGTCTTCTGGGGCTAATTGATAAAGAGAAAGTTCATTGACTAAGTCTTTGATTGCATCAACATCTTTATCCCTCTTGCTTATCCTGTCATATAACTCGGCTACTTTCTTCTCAAACACATAGTTCCTTGTATTTCTCACATGGAACACCCTATACAGAATGTCATCGACAGACCAACAGAAAGTATTCACACCTTCAGCGATATTACGAAGCCCCGTTTCACTTCTGTCCAACGCAATAATATCTGATGTGTGTGGCTCCAAATCAGATAGCATGAAATGAGAATGGGTCGCTATAACGAAATGGCAGTTGTAATAATGCTCAAAAATCTTTTTCAGCCACCCTATATAGTTAATTTGCCAGTTGGGATGGGCACTATTCTCTGGTTCATCTATTAAAACAATGCTGCCCGGTTGTATCTCACTCATGATACTCACCATCTGGCAGAACAAACTCCACTCACCAGAACTACTCTGATCAAATAAGAAGTCGCTGTCCTTATATACCTTTAAACTAGGATACGAAACTAAATCTAATGCAGAAAGGATTTTCAAAGCATTCCTATCCTCATGCACATTACACTCTTCATCAAGCAAATCATAGTATAGAGTTTCCTTTTTCGTAAAGGCTTTATTATTGCGTATTGTCTGATAGAAGTGAGCTATTTCATCCAACTGTTCTATTTGCTCATATTTAATCTTCTCATAATTCTGAGTGCCCCATAGCAATGTTGTTCTCTTTTTAAAAGTTTCTGACTGTTCTTCGAAAATTTGTTGGATCTTTACCCGATCAATTCCTTCTTTTAGAAAAATGTTCTTATACCTCAGTGAATATGTCAACTCTAATCTCGGCTGTAAACCCAAATGATGTAATAAGTCTTTCAGTTGTCTTCTAAAACCAACCTCCGCATCAAGGCTGTTGAGCAGACTTTCAACAGTCTTTCTAACCATTGTTCGTGTCCCGGTAGAACTTGGGCTCTTTTCATTTCTCATGCCCTTATAACGGTACATGTCCGTGCTCTTGGCAACAAATTTATCGTTAATCGTTGTAGAAGAAACAATAACTCGCAATGGTAACTCCATCATGCCAATATTCACTCTCTCACCTGCTTTTTTAAAAAGTAAACTTGTATACTTTGATCTTCCCGCAGGATTGTAGTCAGCAAAGTTAGAGAATTCATATTCTACCCATTTTGCACAATACTTAATCTTGAAGTAATAAGATGGAACTTCTTGGTCTTTCCCACTGTATCTATTTTCCAAAAAGCAAAAAATCTCAGCGATAACATTAAGCAAATGACTTTTCCCGATGCCATTCGCACCAATAATTACAGACGTATGAATTCCCTGCGGCACACCATCATACTGACAAAAGTCAATACTAAGGTTGCCTAATATTGGATGCTCAAGAACCATCAAAGACCTCAACCTGAACAACATTTTGTAATTTTCGCTAATTGGTCCCATATTTAAATCACTATCACCCCAGCCTCTTCGAATTCGTTCTAAACACATTCGACGATATCAGCCCCTTAAACACATCCTCATTCAAGAATTCCAACACCCTATTCACTTCGCCCAAAGTTCTTGGCATGTTTATCTTGTTATTCTTTATGTCAATATCAATATTCACCGACTTGGCTATTTTCCCTCTTTTCCGTGCGTTCATCTCCATAAATGTATTCAGAGTGCCCGATTCCGTTATCATTTTAATCAGCCTGCGTGTTTTTGTATTTGCACGCTTCGTAAGCCAGTCCACATCTATGTTGATATAGCTGTTGTTTCCAAACTCGCTTACTTCCCTTGTTGTAGCCTCGACCATTTTGTCTCTGAGGTCGAATATCTTACTTACGCTTGGGAAAGATTTGAAATATAATTTACCTTCCTTATAAATGGCCTGTATCTTACTGTTAATGATAAATGCCTTATCTGTAAATCGGTTAAAGATATGCTCCTCTCGCAGAAACTTCACTATATATTTACTCTCAAGTAAGTTCCCCGCAGAAAACAATTGGAACAGAATTTGCCCATCTTCATACCAAAATAAACTCTTTATATCATCGTTATCTATATCCAACGTTGTTATGCCCTGCTGATTATCTGGTATATCAGAGAAACCATCTGGCAAATCCCATGTTACATACGAGATTTCGTTCTCGTCCTCCCTTATTACATAATTTCCGTTAAACTCTACCTCCTCGGTTACACCTTCCATCAGCTCTTCCGCGGCATTGACAAACAGTTCTCTCGTTGGTTCGATGATCTCATCAGCTAGGTCAATATACCTTATCTGGTCATCTCTCAGTAATGCATATAACTGGTTCATAATAATAGGATTTTTAGACTACGAGTGCAAAATTGTCCGATAACATAACAATTCTGCGTATATCCTTATGACATCTCCAAATTCTTTTCGACAAGAGTTGGATCTTCATCCCATTTAAGTTCTCCCCTTCATAGCGTTTATAACCACACAGCAGGAATATCAAACTAGTATATCCTTGCCTTGATACAAAAAATGCAATGCCCAAAGATACTAGTATTGTTGATACAAGAACTACTATAGCCTCATCTTTCATTAATAGCGTTATCCATGGTGGCAATATAGCAACTATAGGAAGCACGTTATTCGTTATTGTATTTTGGAGCGATGTCAAGATTATAGACCTCTCTCCTCTTTTTTGTTTTATCAATTTCTTCAGAAACCATTTCGTCCAAAATAATGATGACAAAAATACCAGAACAAATATGTTAGGTATCCACCAATACAAACTCATTGGTATTTTCCCCAAACATATCAAATCACTCCATTCGCAACCATAGCCAGAAGAATACAAACATACCAATACTATCGCTATTGATAGCAATAGAGGCGTTATAATCGTAAATGCAAGTAATAGCTGATTAAATCTTGAAATCATAGCTGGTTAATAATATATTTCGTTATTGAAAATTTACATCTTTTCGTATGTCCGTGCTTCCTTACCACACGAAGTGCCTTTGTCTATCCGTAAATCCGTAGCTCCTTATTTCCGTAGTTCCGGCATCCTTTAGATGCCCTCACACCTCCATCAGCCACTTCCACACAGGAACCACAGGTATTCCCTCTTCCTTGCCCTCCTCATCATACGTAATCAGCAGGCACTTCCAGTCCTCGTGCGCCTTGGCATACTTCACTAGTGGCGGCACCTCCCTGTTGTAAGTGGTCTCCTCCCTGATGTTATACGACACCTGAATGGCCTGTATCAGCCCAACTATCTGCTACATATCCCGCATTGTTTACTAATCAGGCATTGTTTGATGACATCTTTACTGACACTCATATAAATTATATTTAATAAGAATCGGGCGATTTTATTAAGTTCAGTTCACAAAGATAGGTATTATCTATAAAACAGAATTAATAGACTCCGAGTTTTTGCAATATTTTCACAATTTTTATCACATATCTCTAATGTCATAGGCCAGGTCCTGTTTGAATGGACTCCGCTGAATGAACTATTTGACAAGACAATTATTGATCAAAATCCGGAAGATGACCGCCAACTTTCGCTTTGGTGAAATATAACCAGACACTAGTGTTTTTTTATGAAAGTATTCTTTATTTCTTTTCCTCCTTTCCTATCAAAAGGTTTTAGTACCGTTCCTAGGTTTACGATCTAATCACCGTTATATTTTCCTATAAAGATAATTGCGCCACTGCTGGCCTCCTGTATCAGATATACGAACGGATGATTAGCATAAAACTTTGCAACAGGAGTAGTCTTATTGTTAAGAGAAGCCACGTCCATAACAATGGCCGTTGCAGCAGATGCTTTCGTTCCGTCTTCATAGACTTCCATGGCAACATTCTGCTTAACCAAGTTTACCATAAGGTCTTTGTTGTTGCATATTTCAGTGAGTTCATTTTGGGGAAGGAACATGGATGTTGCCCCAAGTTGCTTTATGCACCCGTTAAGATCCATGGATGTCTTTATTTCGAAACTTGGGAGTTTCACGTCTATCATGGGTGGTACCCCATCCTGCCTATTTCTCTCAAAACTGGAAAGGACTTTATTCCATCGGGCTTCTGTCAAGCCGTTGATAACATCTTCAGTGGTTGTCTTGTCGATATGTGGAAGAAGTACGTACATCTTCCAGTTCTCTCCATCGCCATAAGGCATGGAGATGGCACTGAAATCGTCATCCTGCATATAATCGTATCTGTACTCTGTATGCATCATCGGAAGAGTTACCTGCGACTTGTCTTCCTTTGTAAAGTTCTCAGACTTTGTCAATGCTTTTTGGAACTTGTGCGTCCATGGAGCATCAAAATATACAGCATTTACCAGTGCCAAGACACCACTCAACTGATCAATGATCCGAGGTATCATCCCATTGGTATTCCTGCTGCACCAGTCATTAATATAACCAACCGATTCATGGCTTGCGAACGGTAACGAAAGAACCTCAGCATGATAGCTGTTGTTGACCTGCTCTTGATAAGACTCCTGTAAATTAAGAGCATTGTCGATGGCAACACAATTGGCCATCTGTAAGACAACGGACTTGTTTATTCTCGGCACTTCTTCTATCAGTTGCTTACACAAGGCGTTGACAGCCTCGCGATCCTCGTCTTGCAATCCTAACATGGAATTTATCTCCTTGCTGGTTTGACCTGTAGCTCCCGCATTAAGCATACCCATAGCAAAAGTTAAACTCAACGGGGACAACGCAAGGCTCTTGTCCTTCTGGTACTCAGATTGACTTACTACCCTAAACAAGTTAAAGGCAAAGTCGTTGTTTCTGCTAATGGAGCTTTTCTGCTCTTTTGAAAGCGGCACGTTATACATGACTGATCCCTCAGACTGGTTGGGCAGGTTTGTCTGCTCCCAGATAATCTCATCAGAATCGCTGTTGCAACCCACCAGCACGAGACCCATCAGAAACGAAATGATATTCTTTTTCATATCCTATAGTTTATTGATTAATTAATCATTTTCTATACTCATAACTCACTAATCGCAGGAATACTGCATCCTTGAGCAACTAAAAATGTTAATACTTCAAGTTATTCATCTAAATCAACCGTTACTTAATAATCATGACATAAGGGGACTGTCTTGGGATGTCATTGATCCCAAATTATGCTGTCGAAACTCTTGTATCTTTTGCTATTGCAAATAAATGGGCAAGAACTGCACTTCAGTGTTGTAGTTTCCCCCTCCTCCAGAATTAAACGCCGAAGTCGAAAAATAACCATTATAATTCCCATACCATCCCCAATTATAGTGACAATAGTATATATAACATATTAAGTCATAACCCGTTATTACCCATGTCAAATTCAACCCTAATTGCTCTAAATGATAAACAACCTTTTCTGTTGTATGATACCCATCAAGCGTCCATGCATGTCTTCCAAGGGACGTATCCAATCCTGACATCATACACAAGTGCGTGCTGTCTATTTGTGCTTTGACGAGAGAAAAATCATAGTCTGTCCAACTACCGGTTTGATAGCCTAACGTACTCATAGTTGTTGGTACTACAAATCGATCAGTACCAGTGGTGGCATTATAATACACGCCAGGATTATAGGTACTTCCATTTAAATGGCCTAATTCTCGTGACAATCTGGAAATAGACATATGAGTACTCGGTGTGCTACAATTGTTTATTGTGTGTAATGTTTGATGAGATTTCATTAGTGTCCAGTTCAAAACCTGATTCATGGGACCTGTCGTAGGATTTGTCAATGCGATGGAACTTGGATACTCATAGTATGACATAATTTGTGCAATTGATGTGTTTGTGCAACCGCATACGCCATTGGGGCACAATTCTCCTTCGGGGAAGATTTGCCCCCAACTCACACTAACATAGGGCCCAACCGCATAACCAGGTCGATATCCAATCGAATCACGTACTAATGGTTTGTGGAGAGCTCTTTGTGGGTTATTCTGAGGCTGAGCCTTAGCCTTTGAAACGTAATTCTTTGCTGATTCTATAAAAATATTAAACCCTTCTATTTCTGAAATAGAATCTGGATCAAAATATCCTTTTTCTGTTATGGCTAATAACCCTTCTGTGTTATTTGATGCAGACACAATGGCAAAACCTTGTTTGTTCTCAAAATTGAACACATACATCAGTGTGTCGTTGTCAAAAGACTCTGATGAACGAGTCTCTGAGGGATCAGCACAAACAATATAGGTGTCTTTGTCTTGAATGGTTCTTGACGATGATACACCTCTTGTCGTTACAGAATTATCAGAATCCGAGTCAAGCATGGAAATAGACTGCTGAGCAATGAGCTTAGCCTCTTCATAGCTACGTAATTGAGACCGTTTTGGGGATGTGGTACCCAGCGTATCGATGCTAATAAGATCATCTGTCTCATTACATCCTGCCAATGACAATACAACGAGTGTTGATAAGAACCATTTTTTCATAAATCAAATTTTTAAAATTCATTACAGTGTGATAAATGGTGTATTCATATTACAGTTCAATGAACCCGTAGAAACAGATGTTGCCTTGGATAATCTGGATTTCATATTCTCCAGAGAGAGTAGAGGGTAAAACCAAGCTGGTTGTGTTTATCGGGATAACTGTGGAGTACACCACGTTGTCGTTCTTCTTCTTTGTCATAGATTTGCTTTATTTACTTCATGCCGCAAAGCTATAACAATCAAGTTTATTATGCAAATAATTGAAGACCTATTAATTCATCAAAGTTCATATCGAAATGTTACTATATGTTAACGGGGTGGGTAATACATCGATTTCATCGGTGTTTGAGAAGAAGAATGTAATTCCTATTTATAGGGTTAGTGAATAGTAATAATCTTTATAAAGTAAGGTTCTACAGATTCCCGAACCTTCCAACACAACTGTGTGTCTTCGGAAGAGTTAGGGGCGGCTCACTTATCTTATCCGGATAATCGAATAGTGCATTTTTACCCCAACATCTAACCCTATGTGCCTGAAAGGCCCTGCTGCAAAGGGTTTGAGGTGGGTTAGATGATGGCTAAACATCTAACCCAGATCTAACCAACATCTAACCCAGATTTACCTTATGCAACCTTTTGGTGTGCAATTTTGTAATACGAGATGTTTTTACGTAATACATGCTCAAACCCCATTTCCCGCAAGGTTACCCCATTATGCTTTGCGTCTGTAAAGTTACAACAAAAATCCGAGGCCACCAAAAATCGACCCCTCATAGCGTGCAAAAATCCGTTAACGAACCACCCCTTTTCTGTTAAAAAACACTGAACGCCGTAGACGCTCCCAGTGAACGCCGTAAACGCTCCCAGCGTTTGACGTTCCCGCTATTGGCGTTTGAGGCACTTTTTACCAGAAACTGCCATAGTTTCTAACGCAAACTGCCATAGTTTTCTTTACCTCACTTTCTCGTAACATCGTAACATCGTTATTTCGTAATTACGGGATTACGTAATTACGTTATAACGACCACTTGTCTTACGAGAGTTGAACGGGATATGTAGGTTAGATGTAGGTTAGATGTGGGTTAGATGTTTGGGCATCATCTAACCCTCCTCAAACCCTTTGCACATCGATGTTTTAAGCATTTTGGGTTAGATGTTGGCCTTTTTTACGAATGTTCATAAAATATGCAATACTACATTTCCAGAAATCGGCGGCTCTTCTACAACTCGTACAAATCGTCCAATTGTATTTCGGCTTGAACGTCGCCCCAATAATCATTTCGTGTCAGTCCATCGGTCGTAACTATAATAGAATGAATGGCTTTCTTTGTGCCTGTTACAGACTGGAATACA
>Ga0310695_10013484_pt1 | contig 11224 bp, 9 predicted proteins | sample RumenRJG_04DNA_FD_203882 | JGI IMG/M metagenome (GOLD analysis project Ga0310695, IMG submission 203882) | Bovine rumen microbial communities from Lethbridge, Alberta, Canada - RJG_04 (v2) (version 2) | ecosystem: Host-associated > Mammals > Digestive system > Stomach > Rumen | place: Canada... | reverse complement strand
AAAATGGTCACCAAATGTAACACGCCAATTCAATGCCTTCAAAGGGTACTCCATGAAATTTTTGGTCTCAATGTCACCATTGACACTTACATAATCCAGGATGTTCTTCAGATAGAGTTCCTGCTCAGAAGTCAGATTGTTATCTTCAATGAAGTTCTGGTATATCTGTAGTGCCTTCTTGCGGTCAATACCATTGATGACACGAATGAAAGCAGCTACATTATTCTTATACGGATGACCTTCTGCCAGTTCGTTATATTCCTCACGGGTGCCAAGTTCTTCAAAGAACACACGCTCCAGTTCGGCAAAATCACCAGATGTAAGTTGTTCGAAGTCTTGAATCTTACGAAGAGTAGGATTGTCCGTGTGTTGAGCAAGATAATCTATAACACGCTGCTTATATGTGGTTTGAATAATAATGTCCTCACCACCTTCTACAGTTTCATATGGGTCTTCAATGTCTATAATGAACTTTTTGGTCTTACGTGTCTCTTCAAGGAGCTTGATGAGATCTCGTAATTCAGTGCGTACACTTTCCAAGCTATCCAGAGATTCATTCTCCCAGAACTGAGTTTTTTGAACTTTACGAATAGTATCAATACGCGCCATTACAGCGGGAACTGTTCCTTTCTTTTCCAAGTGAGCCGCTATATTCACAACCACTTGTCGGAATTGTCCTACTCGTACTGTTGAATCTATGTGAGCCAATTGTAGGTGAAGCATGATGACATCAAACTTCTTTGCTGATTCATCATCGTCATCCTGGGGAATGAGTTTGCCTATCTCTTTTAATCGCAATACATCTACATCAGAGAGATAAGTCCATTTCTCCTTATCACGGAATGGCTCGATAATGTTCCAGTAAGGACGGGCATCCTTACGTTCTTTCACTATACCGTTTACCTGTTGATGTAAAAGCATCTTCAGGTCATCGTGCATTTTCTTGTCGAATTCTTTTTCCTGATGTTCGGCACTTTGCAACTCCTTGGCAATATCAAGTCTCAAAGAGAATAGCCTTTCAGTGAGTGACTTGCTATTAGATGGGTCAATACCATCAGGATTCTTCGAGAAATAGTCGAAGTTTCCACACCAGTCAAAGATGTAGAACAATTCTTTGTCTTTACCATCTCCGAAGATGTTTGGACATAAACGGGTGCCACGACCAATCATTTGCTCGAACTTTATCTTGGACTTCACAATCTTAAAGAAGACCAGGTTCAGAACTTCTGGTACATCAATGCCGGTATCAAGCATATCAACGCTGACAGCAATCTGAGGCAGCTTCTCTGGAGTCTTGAACTCACGGATAATCTTATCATGGTGCTTTACTTGATTGTCAATCAGTTGACAATAATCGGCACCTCGATTTGGATATAAAGCATGGAAACGCTCCACGATTCTCTCAGCATGTTTGTGATTATAGGCAAAGATAATCGTCTTTCCTATATCTTCGCCACTCTTAATCTTCAAACCACTTTCCATCAACTCTGACAAAACGTTATCGATAGTATCATCGTTGATAAGATAACGGAAAATCTCGTTACCTTCGATGTCACGGTGATAATCTGCATTGGGGTCAATACCCTTCAGCATCTTCTCATAATCCCATACTTTTTCAAGTTCGTCACGCTGTTCCTTTGTCAGCTCGTCATACTTGATGCCGTTGTTTATCATCTTTGAGTTATGACGTTTTGCCTTATAAGGAACGAGATAACCGTCTTTAACAGCTTCATCGAAGGTGTATTCGAAGTTCGGTTCATCTTCCAATTCCAGAAGCTTGAACGTATTCTTATCTATCTCATCACGTGGTGTGGCTGTCAAACCAATCAACAGTGAATCGAAATACTGGAATATGGCACCATACTTACCGAACACAGAACGGTGCGCTTCGTCTATGATTATAAGGTCGAAGTGGCCGACACTAAACTTTGCATCAATATCATTGATATAGTTTATCATCGTCTGGTAAGTAGAAAAGACGAAGCGAGCCTCCAAATCTGGTTCGTCATCATCCGATAAAGAAGTCATAGACTCGCTTGGAAGCAGATTCTCATAATTGCTACGTGCCTGACCTACCAGTTCGGTACGGTCTGCCAGGAACAACACATTCTTTATCCAGTTGTTGTTGGCAAGCAACTTACAGAGAGAAATGCTGACACGGGTTTTTCCTGTACCTGTTGCAAGTACAAGCAAACCACGTCGATGTTTAAGGTTAAGCCATTCAACAAGGCTCTTGATGGCAGTCTTCTGATAGGGACGGTTGGTGATGGCTTCGTCAATAGTCAGATCTGTGATGTTCGCACGTCCACGCTTCTGAATCAGATATTCCAAATCGTCGTGACTGTGGAATGAAATCACGTCACGGTCTGGATAGCCCATGCCGTCAATGACCTTGGTAACATAGCCGTTTGTGTAATAGATGACTGGACGAACACCGTACTTGGCTTCCAAGCAATCCGCATACATAATTGCTTGTTTTCTGCCTTTACCGGCATTCTGGATGGTACTCTTTGCCTCTATAACAGCCAAAGGTTTTCCTCCTTTACTAAATAGCACATAGTCGCAATATCCAATTCCGCTTGGAGTTGGCATTCCATCGACTCTTACTTCTATACAAGCTTTCCCGCCTTGTATGTCGCCCTTAACACTAAGGATGTCCCATTTAGCTTCATTAAGCATATAGTCAATGAGACACTTTCTTGTGATGGCCTCACTTGCAAGTGACTCCTTGGGCTTCTCACCAGGCTTGCTTGGATTCTGGATTGCTGATTGAGGTACGCTATTGACCACATCGATAGCAACCTGTGGCTCATCAGTTGATACGGCATGTATTCCTGGGAAAACTTGTGGCACAAGGGTGGCATCAAATGCAGTTATGCTTTTCAACGCTTTCCATCGATAGAGGAATCCGCTGACGACATAATACAGAGAACGAAGACAGATGAACGCGTCGTTCTTCTTAATCTCTTGTGCGCCAGTATGAGAAGCATAGTTACCAATCTTCTTGACGGTACGTATGTCTCTTTCAAACTCCCAATCATAATCAATGAAGGCATCAATCTCAGGTCGTTTCAGCATATCGTTAAGCGTTTCGTGCTTTTCGAGTGTTACTGAAGCCATAGTCAGATGGTTCTTAACCAACCATTCCAAAGCCTTACGAGCATTGGTAGCCGATTCCTCTGGGAAGGAACTCTGAAATATTTCTGCCTTATCGCAGTATGCGTGCAATTGGCTAAAGCTCGGAATATGTTGAGCCAAAAGCTGGATAAAGTCGAAATTCTTCATATACGTTATTATAATTAATCAAACCAATATTGCATTCTAGAAGCCAACAAGGTTTCTAGATCACTAATAGTAGAATTGAGTTGTTCCTTTTGCTGTTCAATTTTTTCTATCTTCTTTACATACAGTTTTTGCATGTCTAAAGGAGGGAAAATTATTGGAAAATCTTCAATGTGATCTCTGTTTAACTGACGTTTGTCGATTCCTCCTACACAGGTTTTTCTAATCAATTCCCTATATGAATTTGATATCAATATGTATAGGACAAATTTATGAACCATATTTTCTTTTAGCCGTACCAAATAGACGTGTCCGTTAATGTTTGCACTTCTATCTTCTCCTTCAAATAGGGCTGCACGTCCAAGGCTACTATTCTCTGTGTTTATTCTACCAGTTTTCGTAATAAGAAGATCATTATGCATTAGGACACTTTTTTTCAACTTGGAATGAGTTTCCTCATCAATATATGCCACATCATCCAACTCTAATCTATTTTTCCAGACATTTTGGCTTCGAAGAAATAAATATCCCTTTTTTACATACACTTCGCTACCACCTTTAGGCGTATTACCGTTGCATATAAGTGAACTTATTTCACTCAATTTTTTCACATCCCATCTTTTTTCGTTTTCAACGGGATCCCCAAACATATCATAAAAAAGACTTTGAGCTAGCAAATCAAGATCGTTCAACTGACATTGTTTTGTTTTTATTAAGCCGCGAATTATGTCAAGTTCATCGATTATAGATTGTTGTATTTCTAAAGAAGGAACAGGTATATCTAATGCAGCCAATTGTTTTAAATAAATACCTCTTTGTGCAATACCATGTGCTTCTTTTTCCAATTTTCTTCTATTGCCTATCAAACAATGCATGAGGTATCTTGAAAGAATATCGGAACTAGGATGGAGTGCAGCAACGCTACGTTGAAGGGTTAAATATCCTTCTTCTCCATTAAGAACACATGATCTTCCTATAGTTCCAACAATTGTAAGCAAGACAACTCCTTTAGATAATCTTGTTCGTTTATTTTCAATTATATGATTATCTTCTGAGATGAACCTTACATTATCGTCAAGAATCCGCAGTTCGTCATCAAAGATATTTTGGGAACTAATCATTCTATATGCAGAATGTTCAATTCCTTGCGGAGGATTGTGACTCCCATCTGTAATAGAAGCACAAACATCCCCAATTTTCTTATATTTCCAACCTTCTTTCATTCTTTTTCTTTAAGCATTTTACATAATTCTTTGTAACCCTTCAAAAAGTTCTCTTCTGTTTCGTCGAGACGATGAAGGATTACATTAACAGGCTCATATTCAATCTTCTCACGTTCTACTTCCTTATATTTATTAATTGAAAGATCGTAGTCCTTCTGACGTATTTCTTCAACAGGTACAAAGAAACTTTGCTCTTTGCGAGTTCGAATATCTTCTTTTTCGAGATTATGGAAACGTGACACCACATCGGGTATATCATTTTCAGAGATCATTTTTCGTTGATCATCTAGTGAAAAACCATCAGCCTTCATATCATAGAACCAAACTTTATCTGTTCCACCGCTGTTCGTCTTGGTAAATACAAGTACAGCTGTACTTACTCCTGCATAGGGCTTGAAAACGCCACTTGGCATTGAAATGACAGCTCTAAGCTGTTGGTTGTCCACAATTTCCTTTCGAATGGCAACATGTGCTTTACTGGTTCCAAACAAAACACCATCAGGAACAATGCTGGCACAGCGACCGCCAATCTCCAAAGAGCGAACAAATTGGGCGAGGAACAGTAATTCCGTCTTGCTTGTATTAGCATACGCGAGAATTTTCTTATTCACATTTCCCTTATCAAGACTTCCTGCAAAAGGAGGATTGGCCATAATAAGCGAATAACAGTTCTGGTCTTCATTCTGCTCAGACAGGGAATCACGCCATGCAAGTTCTGGAGCTGTAATGTCATGAAGAAGGAGGTTCATAGCTCCAATTCGGAGCATTGTTTGGTCAGTATCATAACCGTTAATCATTGATGTTTTCATGTGATGAACTTCTTCTGCTGCATACATGGCTGTTCCATAGTTCTCCTTGATATACTTGACTGCTTCCACAAGGAATCCCGCACTACCCATAGCAGGATCACAGATGTAATCCTGTGGTGTAGGCTCCATCATCTCAACAATCATACGGATAATATGTCGAGGTGTACGGAACTGACCATTAGTACCAGAAGCGGCCATCTTCCCAAGGATGTATTCATAAACATCGCCCATCGCATCACGATTGTTCATGTCGAGTGAATCTACTCCGTCAACAACCTTTGAAAGAGTACGAGCATTGGGAATAAGGAAGATTGCGGACTTCATATAGCGGCTATATGCACTCTCTTCGCCAGTACCGATGTGCTTGATGAACTCAAACACGCTCTGACGTACAATCTTGAACATGTTATCAGAACCAAAGTTCTTAAACACATGCCAACGCAGATTTTCGTATGGGATTCCCGCTTTCTCTTCATCACTGACAGCTTCAGGATTTACCCAGAGCTGGCCAGCAGGGAAAGTTGGATTCTCGACTTCCGCCCCCCAGTCACGAGCATTTTCTTCCTCTTGAAGCTGCTTGTCATCAAGCATCTTCATGAAGAAGATATACGTCATCTGTTCAAGGACTGTAATGGGATTAGTAATGCCAGCCACAAAGAATGTGTCCCAAATCTGGTCAATCTTGTTTTTTATCTCACCTGTTATCATATCTTGATATATTTTTTTGCAAAATTATTGTTGTTCTGTGCAGTCTTCCTTCCCAGATAAATATTTGTTTAAAGTTTCTGCTATTTTTTCTTCGATTTGCTGTCTTAACCACTTTGGCTCCAATACCTCGACCTGTGGCCCATATGAGAATATCTGGGCTTCTAGTTCTTTATTGGGACGCACGGTAATCTGAAGAGTATGTTCCTCTTCACTAAGAATCTCTTGAGTAGGATGAATAGGCTTTGATACAATGTATGGAAATCGGGCAGGGTCAAACTTCAGAACAACCGGCTCTGCGACAGGATGCTCCTTAGGGACGGTAACTCCCACGATGTCCTTGAAGTATTCCGAAAAGTCAATATCCGTGTTAGGAATGAACGAAACGTTGGCTCGTGAAAACTTGACTATGCGGTCAAGAGCCTTGTTGGACAGACGATTTCCATTTTCAGTTTCTTCTAATCCTAACAGGAACCAACGATTGTTAAACTGCTTGATGTGGTAAGGATGAACAATGGTATTATGCTCTATACCGTAATATGAAACGTAGAGAATATGAAGTGGCTGATGATGGATGGCAGAATCTATAAGTTCATCTAAAAACTCCAATCCCTTCAACTGCTCGTTTTGCTCGAATGATACGATGTTCTCTGCAGTTCCCTTTACTCCGAATCGATACTCCAAATTAGAAATAACTTCCTCTAACCAAGCGTTCTTGGAACCGTCGCGGAAACGGGCAAGCATATCGATAGTAGAGCGGAGCGTACTTACTTCCTCAGCAGAAAGCTCATTGTTGAAGATGGAATAATGCCTGTCTTCATAGCGGTAGTAGCACTTTTTTCCATCATACTGATAGGCTTTGATGGGGGCATCGTAGGTAACACGGTCTCGCATATACTTGATGTCATCGCGTATTTGACGGATGCTGACCTCTGTTCCATAAAGGTCATAGAGAGCTTCATTGACCTTATCAAGAAGGTCTTCAATCTCGTACTTCCTATGGAAATCACTAAAGCAGCGGTCGAGAATTTGGTAGCGCAAAAGGGCGTTCTTGTTTACAGGCATAGTTTCTTTGCTTAATTCATTTAGGAATTTGAACTTGTACGCACGAGATCATTAATCTCGCATTTCAAACAACGAGCAATCTCAATAAGATTCTCCAGACTGGGCTGGGAGGTATTGGTCACCCACTTGGATATTGTAGCAGGGTCTTTGCCAAGCATTTCTGCCAGCTCCTTGTTGGATACCATGCGCTCAGCGAGCATCACTTTGATCCTGTTAATAGGCTTATTCTCCATCGTACCTTATATATTATTGGTAAATATTATCTGCAAAGATAGTGTTTTTTTTGTAAAAATTGCGAATAACTCGCAAAAAATACGACTAATTTATAAAAAAAAAGATGAATTAGCCAATTTTCTAATCATTTTTATGTAATTTTGCACCTAAAGCGAATCATTTCAGATATTTACTACTTCCGATGAAATTAAAATTATCTGTGCAGATAGAATGCACTCTAGAATTATAATTTTGCCACGATATTTGTGATATCAATTAAAACCCCAATAATATGAAGCATCAAACAAAAGAAGAGCTTATTGAACAGCTAAAGGCACTCGCCAATGATGAGACTGACATACCCGAGAGTATGGGAGCTATGTGCTATTCTCCAGCTCCTCCAGAACCAGTTATGGCCAAATGTGAGTCATGCGGAAAGGAGATTCAGGAGATGTCATGGAGGAAAATCGACAGGATAATTCTCGACAAGAAAATCAAAACCATAGAAAAACTTGGTTTTGACGCTAAAATTCAGCAACTATGCTCTGAATGTGCTGGTAAACTTGGACTCAAAGATGAGGAAGGCGATGAACTATATGATCATGAAATGTATTATGTGTTCTATTTCAAAACGAAGGAACAGGAGAACTATCACCTTGCAGTCTCAAACGATGAGGATGATTATAATGCAGTCATCGCTTTTCTGAAGAATGAGAAAACTTATACAGATTTCTTCGATAATACGCACTTGATAAAAGATGAGCTGCCTTTAATCGAACGAATGACAGGTATTTCAATTGAATAAGATGCATATTATATGCCTCCCTAAGTCAGTTGCGTTGGAGCTGACCTACAACTGTAACCATTGTTGTAAGTTCTGTTCCTGTCCCTGGTATGCCCCAAATACGACATATCAGAAAGAAAAGGAGTTGACTGTGTCGGAGTGGAAGATGGCTATTGATATGCTCTATGATAAAGGCGTAGAGTCATTTTCAATCTCTGGTGGTGAGGTTCTATTGAAGGAAGGTTTTGAAGATATTTTGAAATTCATCAGGGAAGAAGGTGATCAAAGAGGACTTAATAAGCCTATTGTTCTTATATCGAACGGGTTGGCAATGAGGGAAGAGTACATGTCCTTATTCAAGGAGTTGAATGTACATCTTAGCATGAGTCTGCCCGGATATGAGACATTCCATGATCATACTGGGGTTGATAATGCAGAAGGTGTCTTGCATTGGTTTGAAGTAGCGAAAGCCTATGGAATAGAAGCGACTTTGAATGTAACTGTGACGAAAAAGAACTATTATGAACTGTTTGAGACAATTTCTCAGGGATTAATTCATGGTGCCCACGATATTCTATTAAACCGTTTCCTTCCTGGGGGAAGAGGATTGGCATATAGGGATGAATTGGCATTAAATACAGAACAGGTAAATGGGATGCTTGATATTGCCGAGGAAGTCTTGACTTATGCGAATCGATATGGTAATGTGGGTACTGAAATCCCTATATGTGCCATTAATGACGTGGAAAAGTATAAGAGAATTCACATCGGCTATCAATGTGCAGCAGCCAAGGGATTCTTTGTTGTTGACCCATCGGGGAAGATTCGTACATGTAATCATTCTCCTAGAGTTGTAGGACATATCTTTGAGAAACCAATAATTTCAGATGCTGATTACTGGAACATGTTTGCCACAAGTGATTACATGCCAGAATCTTGTAAAGGGTGTAAACTGTCAAAACTATGTGATTGTGGCTGCCGTGAAGTAGCAAATATCCTTCATGGAAGTCCGAAAGAAAAGGATACAAGTATTATTGCATAAAGACTATGAGTAAAAACAACTATACAGAGGAGGAACAGTATTGGATGGCTGGAGAAAATACAGGTACATTGCCTCATCGTATTACTCCGTCAATGATTAACATACTGGAGCCAAATGAGATATTCGTTTTTGGTAGCAACATCCAAGGGATGCACATGGGAGGTGCTGCCAGAGTTGCATATAGCAAGTTCGGTGCAGAGTGGGGGAATGGTGAAGGACTTCAGGGCCAGTCTTATGCTTTGCCGACAATGGAAGGAATTGAAAGTACGACAGCAGCAGCTCGTCACTTTACTACATGTGCCAAAGAACATCCAGAACTTAAATTCTTCGTGACACCTGTAGGGTGTGGTATCGCTGGATATGTTCCAGAGGATATTGCACCAATGTTCAGGGATGCTGCAGAACTTGAAAACGTCTATCTTCCAGTAAGTTTTTGGAAGGTGTTAATGGGTATAGATAAGTCATGAAGACGTATTTGGAGATTCAGGTTCCGTTGAAATACAATGCATCTTGGTTTCAAGAACTGAGACTAGCCTGCCGAAATATTGATGTAAAATGGCAAATGGCCTACCATCATATAACAATGGCATTTGTTGACGAAACGCCTGAAAACATTGATCTTCGTCCTCTGTTAGAGAAACATTTGAAGACGTTTACTGCACCGACATTGACTTTTGACAAGCTGGATGTCTTTACAGCAATGTCTGGAATGCATATTATTTACTTAACGGCTACAGATGTACCTCAGTCCTTTCTTTCACTGATAGAGAATATCCGCTCAGACATGAAGGCTGCTGGTTGTGTCGTGGACTCATGGTTTCGATTACATGTGACATTGGGCAGGGTGAAAGATCCTCAAATTACGTTAGCGGCTATTCAGAAGTTGACAGAATCTGTTTCCTTACCAGCTTTTTCTTTAACCTTGGAAGATGTTGATTACAGGGTCTTCCGTGGAAAAACAATATACGAAACTAAACTGAAAAGTATTTAAGGTTAACAATATGAAAGGAATTTGTCCTATATCATTAATGGAGAGTGAAATACGTGATTCTCACATTTTTCCCAAGTTTATGTATGAATACCTAAATGCTCATGGGGGAAATAGAAACTTCATTGATACGTCAAATCCAAAAAGAATTAGTCAGAATGGAACAAAAACAAAAATGTTAGGTGCGGAGACAGAAGAATCTTTTAGTAAAAGGGAAAAATGGTTTGCTGAGAAAATATTTGTTCCTTATAATGAAAAACGTCTGTTAAACAATGAAGTTGAGTATGGTCAGGAGTTTTTTTACTATACGGTGTCTCAACTATGGAGATTGCTTCATTATAATGAGTTTATCTCCAATAGAGACGAGCATCCCTTTTTCAATCCGGATTACGAAGAGCTTTATGAATTATGCTCAAAAGCTAAAGAAGAATGGCGGGTATTTCTAAATGACGGGATAACACCACAACAATTTTGCAATTTCTACATTATGCCGCTAAATTCTTTCCTTTCAATTATACCCAGTAGATATTTTGAAATTGATTTTTACATAAGAAGATGTTTTGATAGTAATATCTTTTGCAGTGATACTGGAGATCGGGTCATGTATTGTAAGTTACCCAATATGATTATATGGGGAATACTTTCTGACTGTGAGCCTCATTGGTGTTATGGGAGGAAAATTGATGTAGATGGTGGTTTTTTTAATATGGAATTTGATCAATACGATGACGAAATAATAGAATATATATATCATAGAATAGGTATCAGTGCTCTAATGTTGAGAGAAGATGCTCAAAATTTCTCAGACCAGCATGTAAAAAGACTTTATGAAAAGATGAGTAAATCTCCAAACTTAAAAAATAGTGAGTTAGGCGAAATCCTTTCTTTACGAAAGATGCCTACAGTAGAACGTCCAGACGAAGATACAATCATATTTCGGATAGAATAATTGGATGCTTCTGGCTTATTCATTAAAATCCATAATTGTTTTAGTAAAACCTAAAATCCGCAAGCAATCTCAATGGCAATCTCAATTGCAGTAAAGAGCTTGAACACTATGCATCATGATAGTATGAGCGTGAATTTTGTCCGATTTGTGCATACCTTCCCCTT
>Ga0310695_10013481_pt1 | contig 11226 bp, 7 predicted proteins | sample RumenRJG_04DNA_FD_203882 | JGI IMG/M metagenome (GOLD analysis project Ga0310695, IMG submission 203882) | Bovine rumen microbial communities from Lethbridge, Alberta, Canada - RJG_04 (v2) (version 2) | ecosystem: Host-associated > Mammals > Digestive system > Stomach > Rumen | place: Canada... | reverse complement strand
GCGGCGCGCAGAGCCGAGCAGGCAGCACGCAGAGCCCAGGACACACTACGCATCGAGGAAGCACTGGCCTATCAGGCCGTGGCCGCATCCAGAATGGGACAAATAGACGTGGCACTCAAGGCAACGAAGGAAGAGCTAAGACTCGACAGCCTGAGCGGACAGCGTCCCAACCTCGCCCGAGCCTACAACACACTCGCCGGACTCAGCCTTCAGGCAGGACGAACGGACGATGCACGCCTATATGTCCGAAAAGCCATCGAGATAGAACGCACGCTGGAGGACACCTCTCACCTGGGTGTACGATATGGGCTGGCTGCAGAGATCTATGCAAAGACGGGAGAGCTGGATCGCGCCCTGGACTATGCCCTGCAGGCATACGCCATCGACCGCAAGGCAGGCGACCGTACCAAGACGGCACGCCGACTCTCACAGATGGCCGACATATATGCACAGAAGGGAGACCACCGACAGGCTGAGCGATTCTACCTGCGCAGCATCGACTCGCTACGCGCAGCGGACGAGCGCAAGTCGCTCGCCATCAATCTCAAGCAACTGGGCCAGTTCTATGCACGGCAGCAACGATGGAAGGAGAGCCGACAGGCGCTGACGGAATGTGAACAGATATGCCGCGCGACAGGCAACTACTACACACTGCAGCAGACATGCCGGCTCATGGCAGATGTCCTCGCCGGAGAGAATCCCACCCAGGCCATCGCATATCTACAGGAAGCGCTGCAGCTCACAGACAGCCTCCACAGCCAGCGCGCCGAAGATCTGGCCGTAGAACTGCGGAAAAGCCAGGCGGAGGCACTCGCCGAGACAACCCAGCAGGGAGCCGCCACAGCCAGCCACCCGCCCCTCCACATCCTGCTGCTACTGACGCTGACTGCTGCCATCGGAATCGTTGGCGCCCTATGGTGGGGCATCCGCCATGCCGCGGCTACAAAGGAAAAGACAAAATCGCTGACAGACGAGAAAGACTTGCCGATTCCCGAAAACACGCGAAAAACACGGATGAGCACCCGAGACATCCAGTTCCTGGCCCAAGTGTCCGAAATCTACGATCGACACCTGAGTCTGGGCCGACTGGACATCGACGAACTGGCATCGGAGATGTGCATGAGCCGTTCCCAGTTTACACGACGTATGACGGCCTTGACGGGCATGGCGGCCAGCAACTATTTCAACCGTCTGCGCATAGAGAAGGCCTGCCGCCTGCTGAAGGATACCGAGAAACCCGTAAACATCATTTCAGAGGAATGCGGATTCGAGGACCCGTCTTACTTCGGCAGTTTCTTCAAGAAAACCCTCCACGTGACGCCCATGCAATACCGCATCATGCCGAAGACAGACTGACAGGCAGAAGAGGCGTGGGCGCACACACTTTTTTGGACATTTTCCTTGGCCGTCTCACGGCAAATGGCTAAATTTGCGGTGGTTTAAAGCGAACAGACTTACACTCCCAAGACAGAATGACGGCGACTATATCATACGAGAATAAACAAAATAACATACACAAGGAAAAGGGACAACGATGAAAAGACTTTTGATTCTGACCGCCCTGGCGATGCTCCTGCTCACGGGCAGCACGGCCGAGGCACGCCGAGCGCGCACACTGCACCTGACCAGTTACAATATCCAGCACGGTGAGGGGATGGACAAGAAGATTGACCACGAGCGGCTGGCCCGCGTGTTGCGCGAGGCACGGGCCGAGGTGGCCGCCATCCAGGAGGTGGACAGCGTGACGAAGCGCAACGGCGGTGTTTATGCATTGGAGGAAATAGGCCGCCACGCTCGAATGCACGCCACATATGCCCCGGCTATCAGTTTCCAGGGCGGCAAGTATGGCATCGGCATCCTGAGCAAGAAACGCCCCCGAAGCGTGCGCCGCATCGCCCTGCCCGGACGCGAGGAACCACGCATGCTGCTGGTGGCCGAATTCAAGCACTATGTGGTGGCCTGCACCCACCTCTCGCTCACCGATGCCGACCGCATGGCCAGCGTGGCCACCATTGTCGAGGAGGCACAGCGATGGCAGAAGCCCTTCATCATCATGGGTGACCTGAACGACGAGCCCGGCTCGCCCTTCTACCGCGAGATGGAGAAGCACTTCACCTTCCTGAACCCGCCCTTCGAGAAGACGTTCCCTTCCACGGGTCCCGACATCTGCATCGACCATGTGGCAATCTACAAGCCCACACAGGGAGGAACGCTGGGCGACCACAAGACATGGGTGGGCACGGAGCAGTTCTCGGACCACTGCCCCCTGCATGCAACAATCGAGCTATACTGAAATAGAAGTATTTATCCCCACGGGCGCTCGCCGCACGAAAGCAGAGCTGCTCACTTCCGTGACACCGTCCCTATCTCCAGGAATCCGGCATTCCAGGCTCCGATGGAGGGCACTGAGACGTAGGCTTCGCCATGCTCGTCGCGCTCCACTCGGAGCTTGACAGGCTTTCGGCGTAGTTCGCGCCACGTCACCTTCCGCACGTCGGAAGGCAGGGAACGGAGACAGAGACGTATGGGTCCCTGTGTGTCAATGCGACCATTCAGGAGCCCTACGGTGCGCAACGTGCCGTCGGCCAGTACACGCGGTATCAGCAATCCCACATAGGGCGACAGGCATAACACTGGCGAAGGGGCGCGCTCGTCCATCTGTTGCCGCACGCGTTGCACAGCCGACGAGGGCTCGCCATAGATGCTCACGGGGCTGAGTTCATCCCGGGTGAGTGTACCCAGGCTTCGTCCCATGCCGGGGAGTACGGGAATACCCAGCGTGCCAAACTCGTAGAGCGGATGATTGTCGTCGCCGTCGCAGCGGAACCCGACAGCCTCAGTGGCACGATTGGCGTGTGCATACCTTCGCAGGACATCGGCTCCGTCGGCCACCGGGCCTATCATGGAACGCGCCTGCAGCTCGGGCGTCTCCTCCCAGCGGTCCGTGACATACATGCTCACAGCATTCATCCCATAGGCCAGGCCCGTGAAGGCTTCGAGTAGGACAGACTGGGCCGTGCGTGACCCATAGTGCCGCGGCCAACTTTCCACCTCGGGACACCATGTGGCCACATAGTCGGGACATCCCATTACGCGCATGAAGCGAGCGGCATCCATGCTCTTCACGATTTGTTCGGCAGGATGCTTGCGATCATAGTAGGCACTTCCCCCGGGGCGATAGTCCACCCGCTGTCCGCTGACTCGGGCCAGTGTCTGCAGGATGACGCGTACGACGGTGGAGTCCTCGTCCCAGAACGTCTTCTGATATCCCATGCGCGTCTCGGGCGAGACAGCCTTGGTCTCCTGAGCAATAATCTCGGCAATGCGCCGCAATGATTCGATGCTGAAAGCCTTCCAGCGGGCAGCCAACTGCGGATCAGAGGCCATAGCCTGGTCCAGCATCTCGCGCGTCCACATGCGATGTTCCTCGTCGCTGAAAGCCTTCAGACACGTAGCACACCAGCAGCCCAGACGCGAGTCGCGCGTGGCAGGGTAATGATTGTCATAGCGCAGGTCGTCATCGATCCACACCGTGCGCGGATGCACCTCGGCATAGAGGCGTGCCATCGCGCGTATATAATTAAGGAATTCCGGCTGGCGAGGACAGTTGCAATAGCGTGCCTCCACGCCGGTGGAGCCCGTCCAGCCCGTCCACGTCTTGGCCTCCCAACCAGCGGGAGTATGCGAACTGTCGCCGTGGCCGATGGTCATCTGCACCTGTACGGACGTGCCGATGCCCAGCCGCTGCAAGTCTGCCTTCCCACGCTTCATCATCTCCACATGGGCGGCATGAACTTCGAGAGGAGGGACGGTGGTGCCTGTGGAGAACCACACTTCATCACAACATTCGGGATACTGCCTGAGGATGGAGAGCATGTTGGCCCAGTGCTCCTCAGTGTCGCTGTGCTCCTTGCTGAAGCGGAGCATCAGAAGGGGGGCTTCGTCCACGTCGGATTCGGCATGGACTGGGAGGCTACATAGCGTGCAGAAAACGGCGGACAGCAACAGGACGTTCCGCAGGGAATCATTCGGGAGAGAGAGGTGTTTCATACGAATATTCTATAGTTCATGTTATTCGGAGAGGAAGGAGGAGCAGCAACATGCCGTCGCCTTCCCTCGGAAAGGAGATTGGTTTTTGCTGCACAAAGTTATGAAATAATCCACATATAGCCAAGTCTAATCCCCAGCGAAATGCCCTACTGTCTATTAGTTAGTCTGGAATAGAAATCGTATCTTTGTACTGCAAATCAGACATATAATCATATTCCGCAAGACAGAATCGGCTCCGCAGCTCGACATATAGGTCGCGAGGAAAGATTTCGACTTCAGACCGCTTTCCTTTCAGACCCGACTCCATCTCCCTCCGCAGTCGGCTCCTCGTCCCTCCGGACCCGGCTCCTCGTCCCCTCGCTCGGCGCTGCCGCTTTGCCTTTAGTGCGAAGAATTATGAACTATGAACTATGAACTATGAATTATGAATTATAAACTATGCGCTCGGCTCTGCCGCTTCGCTTGTCGAAGAATTATGAATTGTGCGCTCGGCTCTGCCGCTTCGCTTGTCGAAGAATTATGAATTATGAATTATGAATTATGAATTGAGAAAACGGAAGCCCAGCTGCAGATTTATTTCAGGAAAAGAGGGGCAAACGGAAAATATTATGTAACTTTGCGGGAAAAACAGGCCGATAAATAACTATAACTGGATGAAACGTTTGATTCTATACCTGTCGGTAATACTCTGCGGACAATTCCTTGCGGCGCAGACACCGAGCGACACACTGCGCGAGGGGAAGCTGAAAGAGGTGACCGTTGCCGGACAACGACGCCAGGTGGTGTACCGCCTCGATCGCAAGCGCATCGATGCGCAGCAGGCACTGACCGCTGCCGGAGGCACTGCCGCCGACGTGTTGCAGACAATTCCCTCGGTACAGACGGATGCCGACGGCGAGTTGTCCTTCCGCGGTAGCCGCGAGTTCCTGGTATACATCGATGGTAAACCCAGCCCGCTGACGGGCACCGCAGCTTTGCGGCAGATACCGGCCGCCACCATCCAGGACATCGAGTTGCTCACCACGCCCGGCGCACGCTATCGGGCCGAGGGCGACGTGGGCATCATCCACATCACCACCCGTAAGGGACAGACAGAGGGACTGAGCGGCATGCTCAATGCCAGCGCCACCACCCTGGGCGGATGGAGCGGAAACGGGCGCATGGACTGGCAGCGGGGACGCAATCGCCTATGGGCCAACATGCAGGCCAACCGTTACCGAGGCGTCAGCGACTTCCGTCAGGAGAAGACCACCCTCGTGGACGACTATCAGACCACCAGCCTCTCCGACGGCGAACGATTCCGCACCGAACGAGCCTACATCGGGACACTCGGCTGGCAGTATGCTGTCGAAGACCGCCATCTCCTCAGCGTTGACATACAGAGCGGGCAGACCAGGAACCGCCGTGGCGGAGACATGGACTATCATGAGGAACGCTCGCTACCGCTGGGACTGCTCGCCGCCGGAATCTATGACAGCCATGACCGCTACATGCTGGAAAAGGAGCTGGTGCAGCTCTCGGCCAGCTACCTATGGCGGCTGAACGAGCGCGGCGACCAGTTGTCCATACAGAGCCGCAACCGATACGACTGGCACTCGCTCGAATATACAGAGAGCAACATGTTTGAACAGACTGGTGTCCGATACGAGGGTACACGGGGTTACGAGGAGGAGCACCACTGGGACTGCGACGAACAGATAGACTACAAATGGCAGTACCGCCCCACAGGCACGTTCGAGGCAGGATACCAGTATGTCACATACAGCGAGATAGGCGACTATAATATCAAGTACTGGGATCGCCCGGCACAGGCTTTCGAGTGGCAGGACGACCTCCATGCCCCCTTCGACTACCATCGGCAGGTTCACTCGCTCTATGCCACGGCCTCCGACCACTTCGGCCACCTCGCCGTGGATGCCGGCCTGCGCATGGACCGTCTGAGAGACAAGATGACGATAGCCGTCGCCGGGGCCGACCGCGACCGCCGTCGCGTGGAGCTCTACCCCTCGGCCCACGCAGCCTACGACACGCCACGCGGCACCTTTGGCGTGGCCTATGCCCGTCGTACCAACCGCCCGGGTATCTGGAAGATGGAGCCGTACATCACCTACGAGGACTACTACACTAAGAAGATAGGCAATCCAGACATCCGTCCCGAATACATCCACTCACTGGAACTGAATTACCACAAAGGCTTCGAGGGTGGGCATTCATTGCACGCAGCGGCTTATCAGCGATGGCGTACCGACGTGGTGGACGAGATTCGCGTGGCCTACGAACCGGGCGTCACGCTGGACTCCATTATCAATGCCGGTGACCAGATTGACCGTGGAGCTGAACTGAGCGTCGTCGTGACGCCCGTCAAACGATGGACCGCAACGGTGAATGCCGACGTGCACAACTATCGTTTCACCAGCCACTACGAGGGATCTGCCAGTGCCCATGGATGGACGTATGCCGTAGGCTGCATCAACCAAGTGGCGGCCACGCCCGCCACCAGCCTCCAGTTTGACGGACATGTGGTGGGACCGCAGCGGCTGACACAGGGTCGCGAACGCGCCTACTGCTACTTCGACCTGGCCGCACGCCAGCAACTTATGCACGGCCGCATGTCCATCTCACTGGTGGCCCACGACGTGCTGCGCACCGCCCGCTATCACAACTGGCGCACCACACCCACCCTCTCGTCCGAGACACGTGTCCGTCCCCACTACCCCAACCTGACACTCTCCGTCTCTTACTTCTTCAACACCACAAGCAAGGAGTCCCACTCCGGTGCCGTCAGCAAGGGAGCCGTCTTCGAAGGAAAGGACTTCTGAGAAAAACATAAGGCTAAAACATCATATTTATGGACAAGCAAAATATCTCATATAACGTAAGACACGCCCAACGTACGTTCAGAATACGCCGACAGTGGATCCTGGGCATGCTGCTATGTGCCCTGGGCATGCCGCATGCCACAGCCCAGGAAGAGACACCCGACTATACGAAATGGAGCATCCACGACGGGAAGTTCTACGTGGATGGCAAGTGGGTGTTCCTGAAGGCTGCCAAACCACTCATCAACTATGCCGACGCCAGCAACGTGAGTGACCTCATCAAAAAGCTGGACATTCTGAAGGAGAAGCATTACAACGCCATAGAGATGAACTGCTACTGGCACCACTTCGATAAGAATGGCGACGGCATCATTGACGTGTCCTTGATGCCACTGAGGAGCATCATCAATGCCGTGTACAACCGAGGCATGTATCCATGTCTGAGCGTGGAGACATATGCCGTCGGCGGCGGGAATATCCCCGACGACTTCTGGAGTCGAAACCCCGACGCATACGCAATCGACTCGAAGGGCAATCAGGTGAGCGACACGGAGTACGGCTTCGGCACACGCGTGGTGTCCATCTACCATGAGGGCTACCGCAATGCCGTACACCGCTATATAAGTTCTCTTGCACGCGGAGTGGACACCAGGAAGATACTCTACTTCGAAACCACCGTGGAACCTCAGTACATGGGCAACACAGCCATCTGCTACAGCGAGAATGCACGCAGAGAATACAACAAATGGCGCGAGGAGAACGGCATTACCGACGCCGCTTCGGCCATGCCCGAAACATTCCCCATGCCGCAGAGCTTCGTGAAGAATGAGACATGGAACAAGTTCCGCGCTCAGTTTCTGGCGCGATGGGTGAACGAGGATGCCGAGGCATATCGCTCCGTCGCAGGAGAGAGTGCCCATGTGGCCGTGGACTATCTCGATGCAAACGAGTCGGTACAGTACCTGCGCGACGGAAACCCGATAGAGTTTCTGCGTGCACTCACCTGCGCCAATATCATCCAAATCAACTGGACATGGAATCTGGAGACAAAGTCTCTCAACCACAAGGCCTACGACCGTGTGTGGCAGGTGAAGAACGAGACCGGACGCGACTGGGCCGTGGCTGAGCACATGACATTCAACGGCAACGACTTCACCAACCTCACCGACGAAAAACGGCGCCTCATCCTGGAGAACACGCTGCAGAGGGGCACGCGCTTCAGCTGGGAGTTCACCAACGTGAACAACAGCACGGCCGACGGTTTCTCACTCTACTACGACGACTTCACGCCCAAGCCCACCATCGCCACGGTGGACAACAACTGGGACCATTGGGTGGAGCGCATCGCCTACTGGGAGAACCAGCTAAGCCCCGTCGGGAGCATTCAGGCAGAGAAAACTGCCCCCTGGACCATCTATTCCATCAACGGCACCATCGTCCGGCACAGCCCGCTGCCCCCAGGTATCTACATCATCAACGGCCGCAAAACGCTGGTCACCCGCCACTGAGACGCGCCACGTTACTTTACTCCCCTCTTTTCCCTGTTTTATCATTCGGCATTCATTTAAATTTGCTTTTTCCTTGTTTCTGTGCCCGCTTATTCGTACCTTTGACCTGCGGTCTTAGGTACTCTCGCTCGGCAATGCAAATGAAAAAAAATCACTTTTTCTTTTGCATTGCACTCGCTTATTCGTACCTTTGTCCGCGCATAAGGTAAGAAAAGGATGAAGTATAGCCTAATAATTCCCGTCTATAACCGCCCGGACGAGGTGAACGAGTTACTCGCGAGCTTGTGCGGCCAGACATTGACGGACTTTGAGGTCGTTGTGGTCGAGGACGGCTCCAGCGTGCCCTGCCGCGACGTGGCAGAACGCTATGCAGACCGCCTCACGGTGAAGTATTACACGAAACCGAACAGCGGCCCCGGCCAAACGCGCAACTATGGTGCCGAGCGCAGCGAGGGCGAGTGGCTGATAGTGCTGGACAGCGACGTAGTGCTCCCGCAGGGCTACCTCCAGGCGGTGGACGACGAGTTGCAGAATCGGCCCTGCGATGCCTTTGGCGGCCCCGACCGTGCCCACCCCTCGTTCTCCCCGGTGCAGAAAGCCATCAATTACTCGATGACCTCGTTCTTCACCACCGGCGGCATACGCGGGGGAAAGGCCAAGCTCGACAAGTTCTATCCCCGCTCCTTCAACATGGGCATCCGCCGGAGGGTCTACCAGCAGCTGGGAGGCTTCTCGCACATGCGCTTTGGCGAGGACATCGACTTCTCCTATCGCATCGTCGAGGCTGGCTTCGAGACAGCCCTGCTGCCCGAGGCATGGGTTTGGCACAAACGCAGGACGGACTTCCGCAAGTTCTTCCGTCAGGTGTTCAACAGCGGCATCGCGCGCATTAATCTGGAAAAGCGCCATCCCGGGAGCATGAAGCTAGTGCACATGCTGCCCGCCGTGTTCACGGTGGGCGTCGGCGTGCTGGCCCTCGTCTTTCTGGCTGGGCTGGTGCTGGCCAGAGTGGGCCTCTGCGCCGGGTACGGCTCCACGGGATGCAACATGGGACTGGTCGTGGCCTATGGCGGTGTAGCGCTGATGGCCCTGGCCCTGCTGCCTCTGCTGCTCTACAGCCTGATAATCTTCGTGGATTCCTCGTGGCGCAACCACAGTCTCAGGGTGGGATTGCTCAGCGTGCCGGCCTCGTTCATCCAGCTGATGGGCTATGGCATGGGCTTTCTCAAGGCCTGGTGGCTACGCAGCATCTGCGGGCGCGACGAGGAGCTGCAAGCATTCCGTAAGACATTCTATAAGTAGCTATCGCAACGAATAGCAAATCGTAAACCAATAAATCAGAGAGGTGAACATCAACGAATGGGCCGAGGAAGACCGGCCGAGAGAGAAACTAATCGCACGCGGCGCGGCGACGCTGAGCCTTGCCGAGCTGCTGGCCATCCTTATCGGGAGCGGCTCCAGCGACGAGTCGGCGGTCGATCTCATGCGCCGTGTGATGGCCGACTGCGACGGACGGCTGAAACGACTCAGCCGCATGAAGCTCCACGAACTCACTGCCTACAAGGGCATGGGCCCGGCCAAGGCGGTGACCATCATGGCTGCCTGCGAGTTGGCACGCCGACGCGAGAGTGAACCGCCCGAGGAACAGGTGAGAATGAACTCCAGCGAAGACATCGCCGCATGGTTCCGCCCGCTCCTGCAGGACCTCCCACACGAGGAATGCCACCTGATGCTCATGCGGCAGAACTTCACCGTGATGGACACCTGTCTGCTCAGCCGTGGCGGGCTCACGGAGTCGGCTGTCGATGTGAGACTCATCCTCCAGCATGCCCTGCTGAAGGGAGCGCCCGTCATCGCACTCTGCCACAACCATCCCAGCGGCAACCTGCGCCCCAGCCGTGCCGACGACCAGATTACGGCCAACCTGAAACGGGCATGCGAGGTGATGCGCATCCATCTGCTGGATCATGTCATTGTCTCGGACCACGGCTACTATAGCTATGCCAACGAGGGAAAGTTATAACACACACATACATCGGATATGGAGAAAATAGAGATAGAGGAACGTGTCATCGAACTGCTGCGCACGGTCTATGACCCCGAGATTCCCGTGAACATCTACGACCTGGGGCTTATCTACCGCATCGAGGTGAGCGACGACTGCACCGGACTGGCCGTCGATATGACACTCACGGCACCCAACTGCCCGGCAGCCGACTTCATCATGGAGGACGTGAGGCAGAAGCTGGAGACCATCCCGGGACTGCAACACGTGGACGTCAACCTGGTCTTCGAGCCTGAGTGGACGAAGGACATGATGAGCGAAGAGGCACGACTGGAGCTGGGGTTTGAGTAGTGCATAGTTCATAGTGCATAGTTCATAGTGCATAGTTCATAGTGCATAGTTCATAGTGCATAGTTCATAGTGCATAGTTCATAGTGCATAGTTCATAGTGCATAGTTCATAGTTTGGCATAATGAAGAAGATTTATTTTATAACCGACGCCCATCTGGGGTCGCGCGGCGTGCCGGACAACAGGGCACAGGAGCAGAAGCTGGTGCGCTTCCTGGACAGCATCAAGGAAGAGGCATCGGCGGTGTACATGCTGGGCGACATGTTCGACTTCTGGTATGAATATCGGATGGTGGTGCCGCGTGGCTTCACACGCTTCCTGGGCAAGGTGAGTGAGCTTACCGACCACGGCATTGAGGTACACTTTTTCACGGGCAACCACGACATCTGGTGTGGCGACTATCTCCCCAGCGAGTGCGGCGTCATCCTGCATCGGGAGCCATTGCTCACCACCCTATGCGGCAAGCGCTTCTATATCGCACACGGCGACGGCATG
>Ga0310695_10013478_pt1 | contig 11227 bp, 8 predicted proteins | sample RumenRJG_04DNA_FD_203882 | JGI IMG/M metagenome (GOLD analysis project Ga0310695, IMG submission 203882) | Bovine rumen microbial communities from Lethbridge, Alberta, Canada - RJG_04 (v2) (version 2) | ecosystem: Host-associated > Mammals > Digestive system > Stomach > Rumen | place: Canada... | reverse complement strand
GACCAACAAATAGTGTACATACTGGCACAGTTCCTGTGTAAGTCCTGCACCTATTCCACAAATCAGGTAGAACAAAAGGAACCGCTTGGAACCCCATTCCATTTCCATTACCCGACCAAACATCCATACTGCAAACATATTAAAGAAAATATGCTGGAAACCGTCATGCAGGAATATGTAGGTGACAAGCTGCCATATTTTGAAACTCGGGGCAAGAAAGAAATGCAACCCGAACAGTTTGTGCAGGTCTATTCCGTATTTGGCCAGTGCCATGGTGCCCATCCAGCAAAGCACGTTGATGATGAGCAGATTTTTTGTTATGGGTGGTAGTTTATTCATACTCTATTCATAAACTATGTTATGAGCCGCAAAAGTAGCCATTTTTTCAGTAACTTTGCGGTCCATAATACTATAATATGAAAATAGAGAATTTGGTTGCTGAAAAGACCGTGCAGGCCATCAAGGCACTTTACGGTCAGGAGATAGAGGCCTCATCGGTCCAGGTGCAGAAAACTAAGAAGGAGTTTGAGGGTCACCTTACCATAGTGGTATTCCCGTATCTTAAGATGTCCCGCAAGGGTCCTGAGCAGACTGCAGGTGAGATTGGAGTGTGGCTTAGGGAGAATGTTGAGGAGATAAGTTCCTACAATGTGATTAAAGGTTTCCTTAACCTTGTAATCTCCACATCGGCGTGGATGGATATGCTCAATGATATCAATGCCGATGCATCTTTCGGTCTTAAAAAGGCAACCGATGACTCTCCGTTGGTCATGATAGAGTATTCCAGCCCCAATACCAACAAGCCCCTGCATCTTGGGCATGTACGTAATAACCTGTTGGGAGGCGCTCTGTCAAATGTAATGGCTGCAAACGGCTATAAGGTAGTAAAGACCAACATAGTCAACGACCGCGGCATTCATATCTGCAAATCAATGCTGGCTTGGCTCAAGTGGGGCAACGGTGCTACACCCGAATCCACCGGTAAAAAGGGGGATCACCTGATTGGTGACTACTATGTGGAGTTTGACAAGCATTTCCGTGCCGAGGTAAAGAGCCTGCTGCCCGCCAACTATGACCAACTTGACGAGAAGGCTCAGGAGGAGGCTAAGGCCAAGGCCGAGAAGGAGTCTCCGCTGATGCAGGAGGCACATGCCATGCTGGTTAAGTGGGAGGCTGGCGATCCTGAGGTGCGTGCCCTATGGGAGCGCATGAACAGTTGGGTATATGCCGGATTCGATGAGACATACAAACGTCTGGGCGTAAGTTTTGACAAGATATACTACGAGTCACAGACCTACTTGGAGGGTAAGAAAACCGTGATGGAGGGCCTTGAGAAGGGCCTGTTCTTCCGCAAGGAGGATGGTTCCGTATGGGCCGATCTGGCCGAGAACGGACTGGACCAGAAACTGTTGCTCCGCAGTGACGGCACATCGGTCTACATGACTCAGGATATAGGTACGGCACAGCTCCGTTTCAAGGATTTCCCAATTGACCGCATGATTTATGTGGTTGGCAACGAGCAGAACTATCACTTCCAGGTGCTCTCAATACTGCTTGACCGTCTGGGATTCAAGTGGGGCAAGGATTTGGTACATTTCTCATATGGAATGGTTGAACTGCCCGAGGGCAAGATGAAGAGCCGCGAGGGTACTGTGGTCGATGCCGATGACCTGATGGACGAGATGATTGAGACCGCTCGTGCCACATCGGCCGAACTTGGCAAGCTGGACGGTTTGACCAAGGAGGAGCAGGATGAGATTATGCGCATTGTGGGTATGGGTGCTCTCAAGTACTTCATCCTTAAGGTCGATGCCCGCAAGAACATGACATTCAATCCTAAGGAATCAATCGACTTTAACGGCAATACCGGTCCGTTCATCCAGTATACTTATGCCCGTATCCGCTCTATAATGCGTAAGGCAGCCGATGAGGGAATAAAGCTGGAGAACAAGCTTTATGCCGATGAAAAATTCCAGATATCTGAAAAGGAGATAGGACTTATTCAGCTGCTTAACGGTTTTGGTGACGTGGTCCGTCAGGCTGCCGATGACTACAACCCGTCGGTCATTGCCAATTACTGCTACGACCTTGCCAAGGAGTTCAACCAGTTCTATCATGACTTTAGCATAATGCATGAGCCTAGCCGTGAACTTAAGATGTTCCGTCTGGTCCTGGCTCAGAATGTTGGCAAGATCATCAAGCTTGGCACCGGCCTGCTGGGAATTGAAGTTCCTGAGAGAATGTAAAAAAGCTATATGGCACAGAAATTCTATGTTGTTTGGATTGGGTTGAATCCCGGAGTTTATGACTCCTGGGAGGCCTGCAAGCAACAGGTAGAAGGATGGAAAGGTGCCGTATACAAAGGGTTTGATACACGTCAGGAGGCCGAGGAGGCAATAAACCTTCCGCCCGAGAACTATATAGAGAAAAAGACTCCTGAACATAAAGGCGGGCGCAAAAAGAAAGAAAAGCCCATTCCACCGGAGGTTATCCGGCAAGCGTTGGCTGTTGATGCGGCCTGCAGCGGGAATCCCGGACAGATGGAATACCGCGCCGTATATCTGGGCGATATGGAGGAAAAGTTCCATTTCGGTCCCATTCTGGGTACCAATAACATTGGAGAATTCCTTGCAATTGTTCATGCCTTGGCCCTTTACAAGAGCCGTGGGCTGAACTGGCCGCTTTACAGTGACAGCCGTAACGCCATAGACTGGGTGCAAAAGAAACAGTGCCGTACCAAACTGGAACGCACGCCCGAGACTGAGGCGGTGTTTGAGCGTATAGAGAGTGCCGAGCGCTGGCTCAAGGAGAACAGTTTTTCCAACAGGATCATTAAATGGGACACAAAAAAGTGGGGTGAGATTCCTGCCGATTTTGGACGTAAATAATAGCTATGCGTGTCAATTCCATAAAAATAAGCCGCTTGTGGGTGCTACTTTGGCACTACATAAACCTTGTGCTCATTTTTATGATTGAAAAGCCCCTATTTATGCTGTATGCTGGCGGATCCGGTCATCATTACGGCATAAAAGACTACATCAAGGTTGTATGGCATGGCCTTTCCATTGACTTTGCCGTGGCCGGATACCTGACGGTTTTTCCATTGCTGCTAATCGTTATAGGAATCTGGATTTCATCTTTTCCCGTTAAGAGGATAATGCAGGTTTACGATGCCCTCATATCACTTTTGCTGTCGCTCATTTTTGTTGGCGATACAGCTCTCTATCCGTTTTGGGGATTCAAGCTTGACGCATCGGTCCTGTTTTATCTAAGAACGCCTAAAGAGGCGGTGGCCAGCGTTTCGCCCTGGATGGTGGTTATAGGGATAATCTTAATCCTGTTGTTTGCCTGGATAATGTACAGAATATTGACCAAACCGTTAAAGGTGTCCGATTTTCCTTACAGAAAGGTCATTATCAGGGTTCCGGTAACCTTATTCTATTTACTGCTGGCCGGCCCGCTGTTCCTGGCTATCAGGGGAGGTTTGACTGCATCGACCATGAATGTGGGTCATGCATACTTTACTACCGACCAGTTCCTGAACCATTCGGCGGTTAATCCGGGGTTCAGCATGCTGAGTTCCATCAGCAAGACATCGGACTACTCACAGTGGTATGATTATTTAGATGAGCAGCAGCGCCAGGAGTATTTTGACGGTCTGTACAATACCGATGATGTTGACACCGAAATCCTTTTGAATACCGATAGGCCAAACATTGTGTTGTTGGTCCTGGAGGGTTTTGGAGGTGATTTTGTGAATGCCATAAGCGGTCGTCCCGATGTATCGCCGCGCATTGACAGCCTTATTAAGGAGGGCATATTTTTCAGCAACTGTTATGCCGGCAGTTTCCGTACTGACAGGGGATTGGTTTGTGTAATGAACGGACACCCCGGATTGCCTATGACCTCCATAATGAAACTACCGGTAAAAAGTTCCAAACTGCCTTCAATTCCCGGAAAACTGGCTCAAAAGGGTTATTCCACATACTTTTTGTATGGCGGCGACATAAACTTTACCAACATGCAGAGTTGGCTCTATTCCAGCGGTTTTGGCCACATTACATCGCAGAATGACTTTACCGTCCAGGAAAGAAAGGCAAATGCCTGGGGTGTTAACGACCATGTTACGTTCAACCGTCTTTTAAATGACATTAAGAACTATAAGGATTCCCTCTGGATGGCCGGTATGTTAAGCATTAGCAGCCATGAACCGTTTGAGGTACCGTATCATAGGCTTGATGATGAGATATGCAATGCTTTTGCCTATACGGACAGTTGTCTGGGCGCATTTGTTGACAGTCTTCGCTCATCGGCCCTTTGGGATAACCTTTTGTTGGTAATTACTCCCGATCACGGGTTCCGATATCCTCAGGAGGGATTCGCATTTGATCCGCATGTACATCATATTCCGGTACTTTGGTTGGGAGGCGCGGTCAGGGAGCCTAAGGTTATTGACAAGTTTACGTCCCAGACCGATATAGCCGCAACATTATTGGCTCAGTTGGAAATTGATCACAGTGACTTTCTTTTCAGCAGGAACGTTTTGTCGGGTTCTTATACCTATCCGTTCTCTTTCTATACGTTCTCAAACGGGCTGTGCTTTATTGACAGTACGGGTGTAACGCTTTTTGACGATGATTCGGGCAATTGTCTGATTAATGACCCGGAGGGGGCTGATTTGCGCCTGAACCGCGGCAAGGCCATCCTTCAGACCTTGTACGATGACCTTGAAGCCCGTTAAAAATTAAAGAAATAGTTCATAAAGAAATTCCAGAACGTTACCACTCCCGTTGCAAACAGTTTTGACAGGTAAAAGTTCCATTTAATCTTTCCGTGCAAAAGGAATACGGTAAGGCTGTTTATTCCCAGACCTATAACCGAAATCAGCAGGAAACGCAGATACTGTGTTGATGTGTCACCCACAGTACCCTGGAATGTCCACATCCTGTTAAGGAAAAAGTTGCTTGTGGCCGCGCACAGAAATCCCATGGCGTTGGCAATGTACTTGTTAAAGTGCAGCAGTTCCTTGAACAGCCATGTAATGCCAAAGTCCACGAATACTCCCGAACCTCCTACAATACAGAATCTTATAAACTTTACTATCATTTCTTTACTTTGGTTTTTGTGGGGATACAATTGAACCAGTAAGCGCAGATACCGGATTTGAAAGCAAAACCGGTACTGTATTCCCGGCCTGCCAGTTCATCGGGTACAGTAAAGACGAATGTCTTTTTAACGCTTTGACCAGGCTGAACGGTTAGTTCAATGCCCGTGTCATATTCAAAAAAGTCATATCTGGCCCATTTCCAGATCATGACCAATCTGGTTTGTGGGCCTGTTGAAACAGGATAGTCATACGGATTGGTAACCGTCATGTCAATTGACAGCTTTTGACCGCACTCAAGTTTTGGAGCAATACCGTTAAACCGGACATCCAAAAGTCTGACAGGTCTAAAGTCGGGGCATTCAAGCCAGTAATAATCACTGCCGTTTGCCAACGTGGCGGAATCGGTCGCAATACTGGAATCGCACTGTATAAGAACAGTCTGACCGGCAAATTCAGTGTCATAGTCAAGGAATTGCCACTGGTGGGTGCGATATGACATTTCGGGTTCGCAATAGGTTTTGCCGCCTGTATAATAGCGGTATTTTGCAGCGTGGCTGTAGTTGCCGTTAAAGATCAGCGGACGTCCTTTTGCCATTTGGTATAGCTGGGCATATGATTCCTCGTTGTTGAATATCTCATATTCTATTTTCAGGGGATTGAACGCCATTTCAAGTCGGAACAGGAATATCAGCACCAACGTCACTGTACCGGCCCTCATGACAAACCTGTATGTCCTGGAATGCTTTCGGCAATAGTCAAACATTACATATATTATGCCAAAAGTACACGCAATTACCCACTGAGGCTGTACGTATCCCCTTATTGATGATAAGAGGAAAAAGCCGATGAAAAGGACCGGAAGCCAACGCAGATACCTTTGGGTGTCATTCTTTGGATTGTTCTTGCGCCAGGCCTGAACAAATATGGGGACAAAGAACGGATTGAACACCACAAGCATATTGACTATATATGTTATCAGCTCGTCAAACTCAAAAGTGCTGTTCCTGCCGGACAGATGGTAAGCAAACGATGCCCAGTTATGGTCATACTGCCATTTAAGGTGGGGCAGAAACAGGATCAGGGCCAGAATGCCAGCCAGGTAGAACTTGGGCTTTTTTAGAATCCACGGAGCGGTACATAATGAGAACAGTACTACCAGCGCACCGTGATACTTGCTGTATGCCATGAATGCCATGGCCAGTCCAAGCCCTATCCAAGCAGTATTCTTTTCTTTTGTAAAACGGTCAAATGCCAACAGATAGCAGGCCGTCGAAATCATTAACGGACCGTCAGGAACGGCAATGAAACCGTACAGCTGAAGCATGAGAACCGTTGCCGAAAGCATTACAAACAGCTTGGAGTCACGCGTATCGGTTGATTCCTCATCGGGCCTTATCAATGTCCATAGTATCCAAAGATATATGGGCTGGAGAATGGTAAAGAACAGACGGACACACAGGCTGCCTTTCCCAAACAGCATGCCTAGCCAGACCAGTACGGCAGTTACCGGAGGATGGTCAAAATATCCCCAGTCAAGGTTGTCGGCAAACAGCACATAATAAGCCTCATCATTGGCAAGGCCGGTAAAATAAGCCTGCAATAAGTTTACCACAAACCATACGGCGAGCCATGCCAGGACAACGCCGTCATTTTTAGTCCATCTTGCTTTTCTATTTGTTGACAAATCCATACGAGATATCAGAATCAGCGTTTCTTAAAGAAGTCTGCAGGTTCAAAACGGTACTTGACGGTAATCATTTGCTGATGATGAATAGGGGTGTCGGGAGTAAAATGGATATTCCAGTTAAAGCCGAACGCTATATTTCCGTCATCATAGAACTGAATGCCCATACGCGTCTTGTTGTAGAATGTGTGGTTGTAGAACGGATCGCTGCGGTGGAACTGTATTCCTGCATCCGGGTCATGAAGGAATTCCTGCTGGCAGTCGCCCTTGTAAAACGTACTCTGCACGTTGAACCATTTCCATCCGGCCTCAATCTTGCCCAGAAATCCAAAATACTTGTTCCAGTCAGGGAACGTACGGCATCGGATTCCTGATCCAAGCAGTCCTCCTTCCAGTTTCAGGACTGTGTTGGCTGGCATGAATTCTGAAAAGTCAAACCTTATCCACGGATTGAACATGAACTTTTCATAAAGAGAGTGTCCCGGTTCAATGGAGCCTGCAAAGTGAGTCAGAGCGGCATAATAACCAATGCTTACAAATGAAAGATTGTACTGCAGGTCATTTACTATGCGGAATGCTTCGCGGTCATACATTCTTTGGCGACTGAACCAGTTGCAGTACAGTTCAACCTCAAGGTCCGAACCGTAATACTGAATGAGCGTTCCGCCGATTACGGGTTCAAAGAATGCAATTGAATCATACAGGAATGCATCGGGAAGCTGACGCTGCAGATGAGTGCGCGGTATGTTACCGAACGACGCGGACCACTTTTCCTGCGTAAACTTGTAGTATAATACAGGGGTGGGGTCAATGTCTCCCTTTGATCCGAATTCCCATATCTTGGATACGCCTCCCATAATAAGATGGTTGCCGCGCTCAATTCCAATTTCGGGGGTAAGGCGCATTCCATAAATGGTTTGCGGCATTACATCGCCCTTGAATTCCCTATTGTCAAATAGTCCGTCAAAAGCGAGATTGAATTTAAGTCCTTCGGCCTTAACCGGAAGTATGGCGGTAACAATAGTAAGCGCCACCAATAATACCTTGCGTCCTGATAGTACCATTGTATTGTTTTTTTCCAAAGATAGTGAATAAACCATTAATTGCCGCGATTTATCGTTGGGTGCTCCTTGAGCCACCCTTGATAGCCTTCCCAAGTCCTCTTCCATCGGTTGTGGGTCCACAGCCACAGTTCGGGGCATTTATTTATGTTTTCTTCGAGCAGTCTCATGTATTTTTCGGTCACTGCGTACTCGGGCAGGTCTTTTGTGTGGTCAAACATCATGGTTATGTCACAACGGTAATAACCACGGCGTTTGCGCGTAATGTTCATATACCACACTTGCGCATCCAGTTTTCTTGAAATGCGCTCGGTTCCGGTAAATACAGGGGTGTTCTGGTTCATGAACTGTGTCCAGTAGTGAATGTTCCAATACAGCGGAACCTGATCGGCTATCATACCTATAAAGAAGGTCTTGCCACTGTTCCGGCACTCTATCAGGCGGCGCATTACATGTTCCATAGGAATGTTCTCGGTTCCAAACCTGCTGCGCAGTTTGAGCATGAACAGGTCCATGGTCTTGTTTTCAAGCCTGTGATATACCTGTCCACCAAGAAAGTTGTCCACATCCTTAAAATAGAGTTTCATGGATGGAATCCACTCCCAGTTTCCTACGTGTCCCAGATAACCAAATCCTGACCTTCCTTTAAGCGTTTGCTCCACTATCTTGTCACAGCCGGTTATTTCCATGTGCCGTTTTATCCACTTTTCTCCAACCGATGCGGTTTTAAGGCTTTCCATGATCTGACACCCAAACTGGTAGTAAAAACGTCGTTCAGTACGGCGTAGCCATTTTTTGTCCTTGTCAGGAAAGGCCATGGACAGGTTTTTGCGCACAATCTTTTTGCGGTATCTGAGTGGCGGGAACAGGTACATAAGGAGCCATACAATATCCGAAAACAGATACAGCACATTTAGAGGGAGCAACGAAAACACCCAAATAATACCGTAAAGAACATTAGATAGTATTTTTGCCATAATCAGAATGTGAAATTGAATCTTGCGCCCAGAACAAACGAGCGCCAAACCTTATCATAATAGTCCAATCCTCCGTGAACGGAAATACTTGAGAATGCCGATGTCCTGACAGTCATTCCCAGGTTTCCATAGCAGTGCATTCCGGCAGGAATATCCCATTCCAACGGCTGATTGCCGGAGTCCAGGAAACTGTAGCTGTTGGTTTTAGGCGAATAACCGGCAATAGCCTGTCCGTTAAGGGTTATCCTGCTTATGATGGGTATGTCCAGGTCAAATCCGGCGCCAACGGTATATACATCGGCCACGCTTCCCATATGGGGCAGGTAAATGTCGTCGCTGCCTGTCCATTTCATCTGGGTCAGGCCTGCGCGCAGGGTAGGGCCAATGTACCATGGCATCCAGGTTGCATCTATGCCTATGGAGCAGGCGGGCTTTGTGTCAGGATTACCGTATCCTTGCGACGTGAACACGTCGGCATCAATGCTATAGTCCGAATACAGACCGAATTTCCAATGTGTTGTTTCATCAATATCCTGCACTACTACCGGCCGTTTAAGACCATGCTCTCCAAAAATGCAGTCTGTCAGATAATATGCAACCTGAGTGGTAAAAATACCCAATGCGGCTCCTCCCAGGACATCGGAACACCAATGACGGTCCGAAATTATACGGCAAAAACCGGTAGATGCAGCTAAACCGTAACCGCAAACGCTTATCCAGGGGCTTACCGTCTGACCGTACTCGTTATGGAGCATCTGGGCACATACAAATGCAGTTGCGGTATGTCCTGACGGGTACGAGTTACGTGTTGATCCGTCGGGACGTTCCCTGCCCACCGCTTTTTTTGTAGTCTGGTTTACCGAAACGCACAAAACTGTCGATATAATGCCGGCCGTTATCATTCGTGGCCAGTCGCTGCGCCCCTCCAGTCCCGATAACTTAAGGGCAAACAGAACAGCGGCAGGCGAAAACTGCACATAATCCGCAGCCTTGAGTGATGGCGATTTCAAGGTACCAAGCTGTACTATACTTTTGTCAAGTTTATAGTCATCAAACAGAAAGCTTGTAGCCAGCAATCCTGCGGGTAGCAGTGAGGTCTGTGCAAAGGATTCCGGTCGGTATGCAATGCTTGTGGCATCCTTAGTAAGGGAAATGTTATGGGAATAGTCAATCCGGTTGAGCGGCATGTACGGCTTAAAGGGGTTTATTGCGGCCTGGACACCCGTAAACGGGAGCAGAGAAAGAATGATGGCGCACAATAATTTTTCCATAGAACGTACCTGTTGATAACTGACATGCAAAGTTATTTAATAATCACTCATTCTGGCGATTTTACGCGGTTAAATTTGTATCTTCGCAGTCCGAATACACAAATGTGCAGGTTGATATGAAAGAACTTTTTGTTTTTCTAAGACGTTTTATCCGTCCATATCGTAAGAATCTTATAGGCAGTGTGGCCTTTAACCTTCTTTCGGCATTGCTGAATGTGTTCTCGTTCGCTCTGATTGTCCCAATCTTACAGATACTGTTCAAAATTAACGAGACTGTTTACGAGTATATTCCTGTTAGTTGGGGAATGGGTCTGGATGCAATGGGACGTGCCTTAAGTAACAACTTTTTCTACAAGGTTACCCAATTCATTGTAAATCACGGCGAGTCAAATACTCTTTTGGTGCTTGGTCTTGTACTAATAGTCATGACTTTTTTCAAGACAGCCTGTTATTTTGGTTCATCGGCCGTCATGGTTTCTTTGAGAACGGGCGTTGTACGTGACCTTAGGGTAGACATTTATAACAAAGTCCTGAGCTTGCCAATGAGTTTCTTCTCAAAGGAGCGCAAAGGTGATATCATTACAAGGATGAGTGCCGATGTATCGGAGATAGACGGCTCTATTGCCCAGTCGCTGGACATGCTCATAAAGAACCCTATCCTGATAGTGGTTTACATGACTACCCTGTTCGTGATAAGTTGGCAGCTTACCGTCTTTACGATACTTGTAGGTCCGCTTATCATCTGGATCATGGGCGTGATTGGCCGTAAGCTCAAGGCCACTTCGCTTGAGGTGCAGGAACGTTGGAGCGATACCCTCTCACAGATGGAGGAGACTCTGGGAGGCCTTAGGATAATCAAGGCTTTCCTTGCCGAAGACAAGATGTCGGACCGTTTTGTGAATACCAGCAACAAATTAAGGAGGTCATCCAACAGGGTGAGTCTGCGTCAGGCATTGGCTCATCCGGTAAGCGAGTTTATGGGAACCGCTCTGATTGCCATTGTAATATGGTACGGCGGAACATTGATTTTGGACGATGAATCATCAATAAGCGCTTCAAAGTTCATATGGTATCTGTCCATACTTTATAGCGTGATTAACCCCATCAAGGATTTCTCAAAAGCCGGT